>JAEEGL011788637.1_pt1 | contig 12876 bp, 9 predicted proteins | sample 9134231 | NCBI WGS metagenome assembly JAEEGL01 (sample SAMN16246548, study PRJNA631951) | gut metagenome | biome: gut microbiome; feature: rumen; material: fiber-attached | host: Bos | place: Iran: Karaj | collected 2018-10
AGCTATAGTCCGGACCATACGCGCACCCCAACATGCCCGCCATCACCAGGCATCCGACTGACATAGCCATGTTCTTTTTCATTGTCGTTTTCCTCTGTACCTTACTCGCCACTCGACACGAAATCTTACACGACTATACGATGCCGTCAGCCAAATCTGAGACTTCCGGCGCCGATATCTGCGGCTTCTGTCTTCCCGCCGTCCCCACCATCACGATATGTGATCTTCAATTTGGGGGAACAGAAAACAAATGCCGATTCCAACGGCTTGTTCTCCGAACGTCTCGGTAACGACACGTATCCCAAATTGCCGCAGCCTGAGAACGCATGTTTCCCGATACTTGTAACGCTCTCAGGTATCGTTACCCTCTTAAGCGCCCTGCACCCAGAAAAAGCCTCTTCCCCGACACTTGTAACACCTGGCGGGAGCGTTATATCCGTCAGACCCATACAACCAGAAAACGACTTTCCTTCAATGATCCTAACGCCAGGGGACATCCTTACGCTCGATAGGCTACAACAGTCGGAGAACATCCATCTGGAGATGCTCTCTAATGTTGAAGGGATCGTCACGCGGACCAGACTGTAGCACATAACGAAAGCAGAAAAACCGACCCACGTGACTCCTTCCGGGATTTCCAGAGACCACGATTCTCCGCAACATGAGAACGCGCATGCACCAATCCCCCTGACACTTGTTGGTATCTTTACATAATTCAGATTGAGTGCGGCAGTAAACGCAGACTCGCCGATCCAGACCACGCCGTCTGGTATTGTCACTCCAGTCAGGCCCTTACAACCGCTAAACGCCAGCCCCTCTATGTGCTTGACCGGAAGACCTTCGATTTCGGCAGGTATCTTGATGTGCCCTTGCACATCCTTCCCCCTGACGATGGAAACATATTGCTTCGCATCGCGTTTGCTTGTCCAGACTTCGTACACAAGTGTCGCTCCGTCGATTTTAATCTCACCCATCTTGACTTCTCCTTGTTATGGTTTTCACTGTTTCTTTGACATCCGCCCAACTTAATTTCGCGCATTCCGATAGATCCTGTAAATCTTATCTCCTGCATTCTTGAAGTCCCTTACGGTCTTCGCTTCGCAATCGTTCACTACTGCGCGGAGCGACTTGTTCAGTTCCCACGGAAGAACCTTCGTAGCTTGCCAGATGTCATACGCAGTCCAGCAAGTCGATCCAAGTACCACTGCGCCGCCAATAATATCTCCAATTGGAATCGGGCCGTCCGCCACTGCCGCGCCTGCTCCGACCGCCACGGAACCGGCCATACGGGCGGCCGCCTTTCCAAGAATTCTCGCGACGGTTGAGACTGTGACTCGGATACATGTGGCCTCGATAATCGCGCTGATGGCCGCGACAATCTGACCTTCGGCGAGTTCACGCTTACATTTCTCGATGCGTTCGCCGCCATCGGTTAAGATGTTTCTGAAAGCCTCATCGCCAGGCAGTTCGATCAAATCTAGCTCGACCTCAAGTTCGTGTCTGAAGGCCTGCCTTTCCGCCTCGACATTCTTCAGAAACGAAACGAGACATGCGTTGACCTTGTCATGTGCGTCATACAGCCCCCTATAGAAGTTGGCTTCGAGATCATGTTTTAGGCTGCTTACCGTCCGGCATCCGTTGTCCATCTTGTCCCGCACTAGCGTCACGAGCAAATCCTTGCAGCGCTCGAAGGTTCCGAACCTACTCACCACACGCGGAATCCCGTTCCGTACATTGCCGAATCTCGCGGCCGCCACAGACTCGACCTCGGATACGAATACCGCATAGTGCCGATCGATTGCAGCGGTATAGTCAGTCTGCAGCTGTGCGACCTTCTTGGCGCGTTCCGTAACCTGTACCTCCTGACGAGCGGTATTGTCAGACCTGACTGGCGATGTGCTGCTATCCGAGCTGCCCGACCTGGCAATACGCCATACGCCGATGATCGTCAGAAGCATAAATCCGACGACCGCAATGATTAGCTCCACACGGGTGAAACCCGAGCGCGCAGAGGTGGGGGAAGACGGGGACACGTCGATGACATCTGCCATGCAACCTGTAACCGAGGCAGCACCTCGCATAGCAGCCGCACGGCTGCCTGCGGCAAATCTGCTCCAGTTCTTGACGAGCGAAACCCAAGGCCAGAGAACCCAGAAAAGGAAGGAAAGCCCAGCGGCACCCGCCATCATTACCAGCCATTTGACTGGTGCGGTAACGGACTCCGCGACGTCCCCGGCAAGTTCCGGGTTGGCGACAACGGCCTCTTTCACTCCTTCGCCCATCTGCTGCACGCCGTCAGCCGTTTCGTGCGCTGCGACCACCAGGGCAGCACCGCCACCAGTCGCCAATATCTGCTTCGCCGTAACATGCTTGGCTACGCCTTGGGCCACTTCCCCTGCCGTGCGTTTCGCAATAGCACGCTCAGCCGTCACGGTGGCCAGCTTGGCTCCTCCACGGACGGCACTCTTACCAGCGATGCGCAGTCCAAGTTCCGCAGCAGCCTTCTCGCCTCCCTTCACGACCGCCGTTGACACCGGCGACGCCAAGACCGACATTATCACACCAACGCCGACAATCGCCAGCATGGTAACCTTAATCATAACCTTATTCATTGTATGCCTCCTGTTTCTTTAATGGATGTTTATGACGGCTCAGCAGCCGCGCATAATAAAGCCTATAACGATAATCATTATCACGATGCCGAGACAACCCGCTCCCGAATTGTTGTCTCTATGAACATGAATCCATTCACCCTTTTTAGCATGAATGTGGCGATGCTTCATTGATTTCTCCTAATCATCACCGCCCGTGATGCTTATGCCAATGTCCGGTCCCGTGGCAACGACGGCAGGAATGGCCTTTATAAGAACCCGTCCCTTTGCACCTGAAACAGATACCCTCGTAGTCACCAGAGTACTCGCCACGGGACAGGCTTCTCGCTCCCTTGAATTCGCCTTGCCAGCTTCCGTCAAGGCTCTCACGCCTATAGGAGTTCTTGTTCCCGAAGAAGCCTTGATTACGGACGCGAACTGACCGATATCCCTTGTCGTAGTCCGTCACTTCCACTTTGGGGCATCCCAAGAACGTGGTCGTGTGATGGATTGTCCGCCCAGTTCCTGTAATCCAGTTTATGAACGACTGTATCATTCCTGTGTCTCTCCTACTCATTGGAATCTCCTTTCGTTTTCCTCATTTGTTTCTGTTTTCCTTTCGCCTTCTACTGTTGGCGCTTGCTTATTAGCAAGCACCGTGCCAACGCTGGAACCTTCGGGTGAAATAATGATCCGGGGGGGGCGGAACACCCCCTTTTGCAGTTATACGCTTCTGGCAGAAACCTTTTATATATTGCATTTAATAATCGTTTATGATTTACAATAAATGATGGCTATGATATACTACCGCCACACCACAAACTAGGAATGAACATGAAAGAAAATAGCACAGAAATAAAGAATGTAATTCTCGCGCTCTTCGACTTTCAACTAGATTATATTCCACAGCGTCCAAGCGCAAAGGATCTTGCGAAATGGCGGCCTGCAACAGAGTTACTATCGACTAAAGACCTACCGATAGACTCCAAGTATATTCTTGTCACTCCCAAAGAACACCAGGAAGCCGCCAGACGGCTCGTACCGCTACTTGAAAAGAGGATGTGTACGATTCGCGCCCGCATCAACGGTAAACAGGAAAAGAATAATTTCTTAGTGCAGATAATTAGTGTTGAATATGACAACATTTGGAATATCAAGTCTTGTGCCGAAAATCTCAATCCGCTTCTAAATGACATACTCAAGGAATTTCCCATCGGCAAGGATGCCAAGCAAGGGAAACCTCAAGCAGTTCACAAGCCGGCGCTCATAATAAGCCTATTAGGAAGTACGACAGCAGCTAGGACAGCTCTTTATCTAACCACAAAACGACTAGAACGTGAAAGTGGAAGATTCCAACTGCGTCTTGTAAAGTATCTGGATGATATCAAGCATGCGAATCCCCCACAATTGTGGTATGGTGCCGACATTTCCTCGACACCAAATGGCCTTCTGCGCCAAGGAGTGGGAACGCAACATCCTACCTACGCCACAGAGTTGGATAAATTAGAACGAATCATTCTCACATTTCGCGACGCCAAGATATTAATCACCGGTCCGACTGGGGCTGGGAAAAGTGAATTGGCACGACTCATTATCGACTATATGCAAGCCTTACACAACGACATAACCGAAAAGAAGTGTATTGTCCAGAATGTCGCAGCTATAGCGAAAGATCTAATTGATTCTGAATTTTTAGGGCACGAAGAATATGCCTTCACAGATGCCAAAAAACTACATCGAGGAATTTTTGAAAGAGCGAACAATGGAATCCTCTTCCTTGATGAGATAGGAGAACTGCCACTGCATCAGCAAGCGAAACTGCTCACAATCCTTGACGGCACTCCATTTACCCGCGTCGGAGGTGAAACTAACGTCACCAGCCGATTTCTCTTGCTTTGCGGAACCAACAAGGATTTGAGAGAGGAATGCGCCGAAGGAAGATTCCGCAAAGACCTGTATGAGCGCATAAACACATGGCATATAGATGTTCCCGCTCTCGAAGACCGTCCTGACGACATCGAGCGTGCACTCCAGCGCGAATTAGGCGAATGGAAAACGGCGCACAAGAACGAAGTGATGTTCGCTCAAGGCGCGAGAAAGGTCTTTCGCGACAAGGCAAAGGAATGCAACTGGGAAGGCAACTTTCGTGAGTTCCATGCAACATTCCTCCACCTCGCCCTGTTCTCAGGGAAAGGCGGAATAACAAAACAGGCAATCGAAGATGAGTTTAAACGCAAGGCGCCTCACGATCAAAGCGAGACATCTTCATCCGTCCAAACGCCATCAGACAAATCAAACTCAACCGAATCAGTTTATGACCCCGTGGAAATGGCTCGGCTAGCCTGCGCACTAGATGTCTGTCGAAAATGCAAGACTGCGACCGAGGCCGGCGAGATCCTTTTCGCCGCGAGAGCTGAATCAGCACGGAAGAAACATACAGGCTTCAATGGGGCATCCAGCCTTCAACGGATCTTCGCACAATTTGGACTCGAAGCACATTTCAAGAACGGAACATTCTCGGTTTCATCAGTGGTACAGTGAGTAACGAACACATCAATCTCATCTTCGCAACATCACGCCATCTCTCGAAGCGCAGTCTCGATCATCCCAGACATGAACTTTTGAAATACGAAAATGCTCCCTGTGTCAGACTCAACATTTGCACGCACATCCCCATGGTAAGGCGGCAAATCTTCATGTTGAATAATACCGCACCCCTCTTTCCATTCATAGTCATCCTTAGAATGATCCCCTTCCAACCCCATTCGTCGTGGAGGGAAACTGATTTCCGTACTATTTCCCTTGCTTTCTCCCGACCAAAACAGAACACTTGCCAGCGGCTTCTCTATTCCGCCTTTCTCGATATTTGCATATTGATTTCTTGCTTCGACCATGTGCTTCCTCATACAAGCGTCCGATTTCGAGTCCGCGACAATCCATTTCGATTTTTGCTTTTGGGTGTCATACACAATGATCGCAAAATCTGGCGTCAGCTTCCCATCACTGGTAAACTCTACCCTCTTTCCTCTTTTGGCCTTTCGAGAAACAATACCATGCCGAATCTCAACCTCCACATGGTCTTTCTTAAATATGACAAAACTACAATCTTCCGCTTTAATCCTTTGCCCCTCCTCCAATCTATAGTCAAGGCCTATCATCGCATGTATTAAACGAGAATAGCACCACATCTCATACACAATTGAATACTTCTTCTGTAAGCGTGTCTCGCCTGTATCCGGATCCAATTTCAGCTGTGGCATTTTCCCACGCCCAGAATGAGCATCGTCATGGACCCACCAGAAGCGAGTCTGTAAAAACGTAACCATCTTGTTATACAACTTGCGATACGCTTCAGTTGCCATGAAGTCAACGGGACAAAGGTCATAGATCGAAGACTCATTTCTCAAACCTAAGAAGATGGGCAATCTGAGAAGCCTCAACACTTTCAACTTATTTGTATCTACCTGTTTTATTTTCTCATCAATTCTCAGAAGAAGCCCGTTCTTATCGCATATTATTCTTTTCAGAGAATTTATAGTCTGTTCATCTTTCTGCTTTCTAATTTCCGCCTGACGGCTCTTCAATTCCTCGGCTTCCGCTGCTCGCACCTTCTCAAATTCGTGTCGAATCGAAACCAAGCGCTGAAAGACATCCCTTACCAAGAAAGTCCTAATGGCTGCATGTACTGGCATCCTAGTTGTTACTCGCTTACGCGAAGTAAATACACAATCATTCATTGCACACATTTCACTAAAGCTTATAGGAGAACGCATAATCGCTTGCCGGGTCAGACGGTCCAAACGAGATATCATTGACAATGGTCGCCGACACGAAAATGTTTCATAACACATGACTGGCGACTGGGCAATACATTTAAGCAAAGGTGCGATACTCTCAATAATTTTCTGTAAGACTTCTAACATGACATCTTTATCTTCATAAGAAACAAACCCTTCATTAAACTCAAGAGAGAAGCGATCCTTCTCCATCTGTCCCCTATAGTCATCAACTATAAAATGCGGAAGTGTTTTGTTGAAAAGATCCGCTTCCATTTCATTGTAAAACCGCTCTTTGTTTTTGTCTTCAACAGATACTTTTGCTAACACCTCTCCATCACCTGATTCTGTGTTAACCAGAAGGAAGTCATATGTACCCAAACCTCCACGAAAAAGTGAGAACAATTCCTCGTACCTGTTATTTTCTCGATCATACCAGTGGAATTTCCCCTCTCCACCTGAAGCAATCACGGTTTGGGCGTGAATGTCAGGATCATCCCCCATTTTCAAGAAATACTCGCCGCCCTTTTCCTCGTTGGCTAATGATAACCAAGCCTCAACATTATCCGAAGAAGAGACATTGACAATCGGTTCTACTCGTGGATTCCAGTCCCGAGGCACTCCATGATGCCAGATTTTTAGTCTAACTGTCATGCGTGTGGCTTTCCATCAAGTTCACTTTTCTTTTCATTAAGAATGTTAAGAGAGAGAGTCATGTCTTTCAGTGCAGTTTCTAAAGCATCCCTCTCGACACTATCATCAATAAGATAACTTGGTGTGTATCGAGGAAGAATGCGTTGTGCTACAAACTCATCAAGTACCCTCAACTGTCTTTCATAATCATTTTTACACTCTGTTTCATACCCAGCAATGAAAGGACGATTCACAATGTATTCAACAAGTGACGACTCCACGCGCGGACTCGGCTTGAGGTTCAAATTCTTGAGGGCAACCCAGATTTTCTTGAATCTTTCACCGATTCCTTCCCCAAAAATTTCTTTCCCATTTTCGTCTTTGATTACAAAACCTTTGTCGCGTTTTTCCATCTTGACCTTTGGAGATATCTTTTTCCATGATTCATATGTGTCCCAAGAAACCGTGCAATTAAAGTTTCCCTGATCAATGTTCGGCCTTGAGAACAAGAAATCCTCATTCATTCTTGAATCTTGCAATTCTATATAGTTACAACGATCAAAGAATCTGGCGCTAAAACGTTGCGTCGTTTGATCAAAGTTGTTCGTCCCGACAATCCGAACGCTTTTACCAATAGGAAGACGAGCTTCCTCTTGATTCTCACTCTCCGGCATCCAAATCGAGTTCGGCTCAAGCGGGACTCCTTTGAGTTCCCTCTCCGCGATTTCTCGTTCAGATAGCTGCATAAAGTCTGAGAAATAATGCTCAACGCGAGCCAGATTCATCTCCTCAAGACATACTATATTAAGATGTTCAGACTTTATAGCCTTCCGCAAAAACGGAACGACTCCGGTTGATGGTCGATAGTGCTTCTCCAAATCCCAATATCCAAGGACATCCGATGGTTCTGCCCATGAGGAATTTACATCAACCATTAACATTCCGTCTCTACATTTACCATCTTTCCTCCCCAAAATTGCACTGGCATACAGTTTAACTAGTGAAGATTTTCCAGCCCCAGGCGCACCTCCTAGCACAGTCAGAAATCCACATTTAACGCATGTGTGAAACCTAATCAAATCCTGCTCCGCGTAATAAAATCCACATTGTTTTACGGACTCTATAAATCTCTTCAAGAAGGATTCTTCCGTCTCAACCTTCCCTGTGCCAGATGCCGCTTCCGCAACGGGCTGAACCTTAGTTTCGCCAGCATTCTTTTGACTCGTGTCAGGATGCATTTTGATTCCTTCCGTTCGATCCTGTTCATTCTTCAGGGCTTGGGTTGCAGCCACTATCGCACCTCCAACATTTGGTCCAAACGAATATGTGGGGTTATCCTTATCATCTATTGTTTTCCCAGCTGATGTGGAGGCCATATCGTGTACATCGTCATTTATCTTTTGAGTTGATACCGGATGCGAATTCGATTCTTCCACTTCATTCTGATCACTCTTCAAACCCGACACTCCACCTACATCCGCCATTTCTTCTCCAACTTGTGCGCCGACAATATTCTTTGTCTCAATATTTGTCAATTGGCCAGAGGCAGAACTATCGGTTTTCATGTCTTCACCCTTAGAAACATCTCTCGGTTTGGATTCTTCACTCTCATTGCTTTCCGACAGCGGCACCCATCCCTCACAATCCATCACCGAATGTCTATCCACAGGACTCAACTTGGGGGGAAGGAGTATTATAGAATCCGTCCCGAAGTGATCCATTTCCATCGCTTGGTTACGCTCTGCCACTTCGTGTAAAAAGTCGCCGTCATATTTAAAGACTTCAGAGTATTTAACAACGCCCTTCCCATACGAGAAAAAGCCTTTGACGTAAATAACACCATCCGTTATGATAAGGTGTCCTGGAACTTTTTCATTGCCGATTATTGAAGGATCAAAACTGTCTTTGGCCGCCAACTCCCCGGCTTTGTACTGTCTCAAATATTTCTCCAACGATTGTTCGCCATCAGACTCCCTGAAATCAGACCACTTCAGCACTTGAACAGGATATTTTTTAGCATCATTAAAAAAGACAATTGGACCTTCATTTGCCATTATTCCAATGACCCATTCTCCGGCTTGAACACTCCTTGGTCGTCGTCTCCATCTCAAAACCAAGTCTTCAGAATGATAACCTTTAGCAGATTTAACATCAGCCAATGCCAAATATTTGTGGCCATATTGGTCAGTTCCCTCGCTAAGGCTTCCAAAGAAAAAAGGACCTTGGGGTCTCTCCTCACAGAATTCATTCCAATCCTCCCAGATTTTATTCCAAGAAACCTCGTCTTCCACCTTTGAAGTGGACGCTATGACCTTCTCATCAGAACCATCTACCTTACCCATACTGAATACTTCCTTTCGTCTGCCGTGCAGCATACAACTTTTTAGGCATTACCTATAGTCGCCAGCACATAATCCGGATCCGGGACTGGCAACCATTTCATCAAGCCGAAATCACACAACTCTGTGACACGTTGAGTGTATTCATAAAATCGAAGTGTCTCATTGAGCTTTACTCTAACGGTATCGTTAACAACGGCGCATCGCTCAATAAAAGCTTTACGAATCTTTTCCGCAGACAACTCAAAGTACGGCTTGTAATTCCAATTAAACGCAATGGTCTTCCTTTTGTTACCGCCCTTAAAAGGGACCTCGCACCAAAGAAGATAAGGGAAATGATTGAACAAGTCAGTAGCTGACTTAATATTCCCAGAACGCATAACCGCACGCTCTTCGGCCTTCGAATTCCTTTCAAACTCACCTACTACTTTTGCCCACGCCCTTGGAGTTAAAAGCACACCACTCCAATCCATTTGCGATTCTAACTCGTATGCTTCAACCAAGGCCCTCCCATAAACTGAACCATTATCAAAAGGGAAGTCTAAAGCGATGTCTCCTGGGATCTTAACACTCCCTAAAAAGAGTTCTCCAAATGTTACCACACCCCTCAAAGGAAGACCTTGCTGAAATCCGCTTACCAGTAGGGCATTCACAATATGAAGCAAATCGTCAAATTGTGTGAGCCGGTCATCGTTCTCCGTCCAAACATAAATCGAATCCGAAACTATCCGAGCATGGACACTTGATTCAAAGTTGACTCTTGTGGCACCAATACACCGAGACTTATCAAGCGCCTCTGCGCATTTTACGGTAAAATCCCGAACAATATCTTTTAACTGATCAAAAGAATTTTGCTTTACAATATCCTTGAAACCAAGTATATCAAGATACCCGAAGAAGCATGAATTCCGCCCCCCCGATCGCACATCTTTACCCGCCACAACGACCTCGGTTGTTTTACATAAACACCTTTGCTCCGGCTTTGTTACTGACGCAACTTCCCCCTCATCAAGTTGGGATGGCGGATTTACTGCATGTTGGCCTTCATCAGGTGATTTTCCTACTGGCATTGGCTTATTCCTTTTTACTATCCTAGCACTTCAAACTTTGCCCTTACGGCGGCATGACCACCACGCGGTCACGTGAGATGCTTGACCCTACCGCTACGCGGGAAATCTGTTTGCTGCGGCGATCCGGGGCACGCCCCTTTTCGCGTTGGCGAAAATAGTATACCAAAAATCAGACCCGCGAGCGGGATGACCTGATATAATCAGGACGGACCAGACTTCCACCAAACCTCTCGCCCGCAGGCCTGCCCGGGCTCTCTCAGCCGGGTGTCTGCCCAGTGGCACTGTGATATACGAGTGCGGGCGCGGAATCTGACAACGCCACAGCATTCACTCAGATATTTCAGTAGCAATGCGCGAGACGGCATAAAGCGGCATGTCACGGACAAGCTTTCCCGCAGAAAAAGGCGACAACGACGTGCGGTAGCATACAGGCGGTTCGAATCTCTCGCGATATGCCTTCAGGCTCTTAGCCTTGAGATTCCGCTCGGCCTTGACCTCGACAGGGTATATAGCCTCGGCACCCTGCACGAGAAAATCGACCTCGGCGTCACCTCGTTCAGATGACCAGTAGGACGGCTCGACTCCAGAGGCAATCAACTCTTGAAGCACGAACTGTTCTGTCATTGCGCCCTTGAAATTCGTGAATACGGAGTTCCCTTCCAGAATGGCCGATGGTGGCAGGGCACTCATGGCCCCCAGAAGCCCAACGTCGTGCATGTAGAGCTTGAACGCCGAAAAATCCTCATACGACTTAAGCGGCATGCGAGGAGTCTTGGCGCGGAACACCTGGTGGATCATGCCCGCATCATCCAGCCACTGAAGAGCCTCTTCGTAGCTTCGTCCACGCGCCCCCTCCTTGAGTGCCTTGTAGATGAATTTCTTGTTCTCCTTGGCCAATTGCGCCGGTATGTTGTTCCAGAGAAGCCGAATCCGACCAAGAAGCGCAGGATCTGCATGCTTGACGAAATCCTTGTCGTACGCCTTCAGGATCAACTGCTGCACATGCCGGGTCTCATGGTAGTCCGCACCTTCGATGAAAGTCTTTACCGCATCCGGCATGCCACCCGTAAAATAGTAGTCCTTGAGCAGTCGGACCAAATCGTCATGTACAAGGTCAAGAACGCCCCAGTTCCCGGCATGTAGTTCGTCAAGCTTCGCGGACTCGCCACGCGCCACTAAGTACTCGGAGAATGTCATGGGCCTGATGTCAAGAAAATCAACCTTGCCAACCGGGAACGAACCTCTGGCGATTTTCTTTTTCGATCCCCGCTTTCTGCGAAGGCTGAGTCCCAGAAGGGACCCTGCGGCAACAATCGCAAGATCAGGCATCTTCTCGTTGAAGAACTTCAGCGACGTCAACGCCCGCGGAGACTCCTGTATCTCGTCAAGCAGGAGCAGCGTGCGTCCTGGCACGATCTTGCGGTTGTTCCGCACCTGTATGAGCGAGAGAAGGGTCTTCGGATCGAGATTCGCCGTCTCGAAACTATTCCGCATCGCATCGTCTTCCATGAAGTTGACGATCACGAAATCATCAGCATAGACCTTTCGGGCAAACGCTTCCATCAACCAGGTCTTGCCGACCTGCCGCGCCCCCATCAGGACAAGGGGCTTTCGGTTCTTTCTGTTGTTCCAGGCCTCAATCTGCGCAAACGCTTTTCTTTCCATGATTTGCCTCCGGGCGCGGATTATAGCAAATCCCCCGCACATTTTTCAACCGAAAAGGTAGTTCTCACTGCACATTTTTCAACCGAAAATACACGTTCCGTTGCACATTTTTCGGGCGAAACATCCCGCTGCTTCTTCTTTTCGCCTCCATTTCGTCCTTTGAAATACTAATTCATGGATTGATCTAGCATCTCAAAGCACGCACATTACACCACATGATCTGGCTCGCAAGCGTGGAAACTTAACAAAATCCAAGTTCAGGACGGACCTGTCTTTCACCAAACCGCTCTCACCCGCAGGCCCGCCCGGGCTCTCTCAACCGGGTGCCTGCCTAGTGGCACTGTGATATACGAATGCGGGCGCGGAATCTGATAATGCTATGACAATTCAGGTCGAAAGTCACGGACGATCTCGGGCAGCTTGAAGGTACACCATTGCGGGAGAGTCAAGATGCCGTTCGCGAAGCCGACGTTGCCGTTCACCAACTTGACGCCCCAGCGGATATCCTTGTACGTCTCGCGGTCGATCAACGTGCGTAGGCTCTTGGAACGGTTGTTCTCGGCCTTGACCTCTATCGGGACGAGACAGTCCGCAGACCGTGCGAAGAAATCCATTTCAAGGGTCGAGTTGTCCCGCTTGAAGTATGCGAGCGGCATGTCGGCCTTGACCATGGCTTCGCCTACGATGTGCTCGAAGAGGCCGCCTTTCCATGTGCCAAGGTTACGCCTTATACGCATGTCCTCCTGAACCTCCTTTTCAAGCATCGCAAGGAGTAATCCCGAATCGCATAAGTAGAGCTTGA
>JAEEGL012204277.1_pt1 | contig 12876 bp, 10 predicted proteins | sample 9134231 | NCBI WGS metagenome assembly JAEEGL01 (sample SAMN16246548, study PRJNA631951) | gut metagenome | biome: gut microbiome; feature: rumen; material: fiber-attached | host: Bos | place: Iran: Karaj | collected 2018-10
ATTATGGTTTTCTGTTTTGATGTGAATTTATTCCACCAGGCCAGAAGCCTCTGGGGAATCTCCCTTAATCTGTCAGCCAAAACCTGCTCTCCTTTTTATACTGCGTTGCCGTTCACCGCCTTTTTGGGCTGTGAATAGTAACACCATACTGCAACTTATGGCGCATCTGTCATCCTATACCTGTATCTGCATAAGCTCCCTATAGGCCTCAATGAACCGGTCTCTTAAGGCAACGGTATAGCTGAGCGCCGTGGAAGCCTTTGCTGCCGCAATTGAAAGATCATGGGTATTTTCCGAAATACCCATGGCAAACTTGATCTGCTCCTCCTCTGAATCGTGTATCAGAGAATTTGTCTCATTAAGATTTGTCATAGCCGAGTCAAGGAAAGATGCAAAGCCCTCGTCCTTTACCGGAACGCTGGTGGAGGCCCTTGCCGCCGCATCTGCTATGGCATTTGAACCGGTAGCCCTTATATTGGATAATTCCATGATCAAACCTCCTGTCCTGCGCCGGTTTGCCTGCAAACCGTGCGCTTCGGAACAAGCTTCAGGTTGTTCCGGTTCAGCCAGCTTGCTGGCTGAACGATTTCCTCTTTGCGCTGCTCATCTGAAAACGCTGTAATTATATTCCCATTATCAATAAATAACCACTGATCCGCCGTTTTGCGTGACCGTTTTCTTCAGTGACGTTTATGTCAGCCTCTTCCGATGGACAAGCCGGTAGTCGCCATGCTCTTTGAGGCATTAAAAGCTGTCGCATTGGCCTGATATGCTCTTGTGGCATCTATCAGGTTTGTCATCTCGGTAACGATGTTAACGTTCGGATACCATACATAACCGTCCTCATCAGCATCGGGATGAGCAGGATCATAAACCCGCTTCATAGGCTCCTTCTGATCCTCGTAGATACCGCTCACCTTAACGCCGTCGCCTATGTCCATCCCCCTGGTCTTTCGAAAGATCGTTCCGAAGCTCGTGGGATCCATGGTCTTTTCGGTAAACTTTACCACCTTTCTAACATAAGGCTTCCCGTCCTCTGTCCTGGTGGTATTTGCGTTGGCCACGTTCTGGGAGATGATATCCATCCTGAAACGCTCTGCGGTGAGACCGGAAGCATTTACTCCAAAGGTCTTAAATATACTCATATCCTGTGTTCCTTTCGATGATCAGCAAAATATCAGGGTATTTTTCCGATCCGAATTTCGGATCGGAACGGCACGAACAGGTTCGTGCCGAAGCGCACGATCTGCTCCGCAGATCGGCGCAGACATGGTTAACATAAAATCGGAAAATGATCCTTCTGCCCCACAGGCAGCCGGCAGCGTTATTTGCTGAGTACGGTCCTTATATTATTGAACTCCTCATTGATGCTCTGCACAAGCGCATTGTACTTAAGCTGATTTGAGGCCAGCTCAACATTTTCGGTATCGATATCCACGTTGTTCCTATCCAGCCGGTACGAATACCCTGAATAGTCTGAGTATGTTCTGGGGTTTATTCTTGACAGTCCGTTTTGATTAAGGTGATCGACCTTTTCGTCCAGAGATACGTACTTGCTGGCCTTAAGGGCGTGCTTCAGCTCTGCCTCAAAGGAAACGTCCTGCCTTTTATAGCCCGGAGTATCCACATTGGCAATATTATGCGCTATGGCCTGATTTCTCATCCATGCACCGTCCGCCGCCTTGTCAAGCACGTTGACATAGTTAAAGACATCAGAATTAATCATTTTACTCACCCCTTTCTCCATTATATGAGATTTCCGGCAAAAAACAAGGTGGTTTTGCAAAAAAACGGATTTTCGCCTCTGACAAAAATCCGTTTTTTTCTCTTACAATTCCATTCATAAGAAATATTCAGTTATTACCGTCTCTTATATCTCGTCGAACACTACCGGATTGAGGACCTTTATGTAGGTTCCCTTCATCCCGGAGGATTTCGATTCGATAACTCCGGCGCTTTCAAGCTTTCTCAGGGCATTAACGATCACCGATCTTGTAATCCCGACTTTATCGGCTATCCTGCTTGCTACGAGAATACCCTCCATACCGTTTAATTCATCGAAGATATGACGGATAGCCTCGGTCTCGGTAGCGGACATCGTAGACAACGCAGCGCGTACATCCCTGACACGCCTTAATTCCTCGGCATTTTCATCGGTTACCGCCCGGATCATTTCAAGGCCGACTACGGTAGCGCCGTATTCGCACAATATTATATCGTCAATATCGTACTGATCCTTAACGTTATTATTATAAAAAAACAGAGTCCCGAGGCGCTCTCCCGCTATATCTATGGGAGTGATCAGCGCGCAGCACCTTCCTGCCGCCTCTTTGCCGAAGCCCAGTGTAAGGAGATTTACGTTTTCCTTGGTTGAAAGGATGCCTAAAAGCCTGTCATTTAAGCTTTCGTCTATGAACTCTCCCACCTTGCTGCTTAAAAGCCCTTCCATCCTTGTGATATCCCTTCTGGTACCGATGCCCAGAAGCTTGCCTTTTTTGCTGAGCACAAGGACATTGGATTCAAGGATATCCTTAAGGACCTCGCAGATATCGCTGAAAACGAACTTACTCGAGGTGTTGTTATGCAGGAGCCTGTTAAGCATCCTCGTCTTATCAAGTAACTGTAAACTGCTCATTTTCCCTTCCGGCTTTTCTTTCCGCGCCGGTTCGCTTGCGAACCGTGCGCCTAGGTGCGAACTTCAGTTCGCGCCGATCCGGTCCGTTTTTTTGGACCTCGCGCTTAACAAACCTGAGTTTGTCTCCGACACCTTAATCTTAGTATAATCAGATTTAACAATTAATTCAAGTTAATTTCAGTTTTTTTTGTCTGTTCTACTGAATTATCTGACTTTTTATCCACTATCGTCCCGCATTCCGGATTGATGCAGAGAAGCTTTGCGCCCTTCTCCACCATTATCCCTCCGCAATCCGGACATTTTTCATTCGTAGGCCTCTGCCAGGACATGAAATCACATTCGGGCCCGTTTTCGCAGCCGTAGAATCTTCTCCCCTTCCTGGTCTTTCTGATCACAAGATCTCCTCCGCATTTAGGGCAGGTGACTCCGATCTTTTCAAGATAGGGTTTGGTATTTTTGCATTCCGGGAAGCCCGGACAGGCCAGGAACTTGCCGTGAGGCCCGTATTTTATCACCATCCTCCTGCCGCACAGATCACAGATCTCATCGCTTTCCTCATCCCTGACCTCTACGTGCTCAAGCTCCTTTTCTGCCTGTTTTACAGCCTCATCCAGATCCGGATAGAAATTCGCTATTATGGTGTGCCAGTCTACTGTTCCCTCCTCGACCCGATCGAGCAGGATCTCCATGTTTACGGTAAAATCCTTGTCAACAATGCTGGCAAAGGAGCCCTTCATTATCTTATTGACCGCTTCTCCCAGCTCTGTTACAAAGAGATTCTTGTTTTCCTTTGCTATATATCTTCTGGCAAGCAGGGTAGTTATCGTAGGCGCATAGGTACTGGGCCTTCCTATTCCCAGCTCCTCCAGGGTACGTACCAGGGAAGCCTCGGTAAAATGAGGCGACGGCTGGGTAAAATGCTGCTTCGGATCGAAGCTCTCAAAAGAAAGAACGCTTTCGGCGGAAAGCTCTCCCAACGAAAGCCCGCTCTCCTCCTTCTCATCATCCTCCGGAGTATATACACTCATAAAGCCATCAAAAACAAGCTTTGAGGCAGATACACTGAAACGGTGCTCTCCTGCTGCGATCTTTACCTGAACCGTGTCATACAGGGCCTGGGTCATGCGGCTTGCGGTAAACCTCTTCCATATCAGGTTGTACAGCCTGTACTGATCCCTTGAAAGGGAATCCTTGATCAGCGCCGGGGTTCTTGAGATATCCGTCGGTCTTATGGCTTCATGGGCATCCTGTATCTTTTTCTGATCCTTTGAAGCTGAAGCGCCCTTTTTCTCGGCATACCTTTCTCCGTATTTTTCGGAGATATAATCATATGCCGCCTCCTCGGCCTCATCCGCTATCCTGGTGGAATCGGTACGAAGGTAGGTGATAACGCCTACTGTGCCCTCTCCCTCAACATCAACTCCCTCATAGAGCTGCTGCGCTATCCTCATGGTCTTCTGGGTGGAGAAATTCAGAGCCTTGCTGGCCTCCTGCTGAAGAGTAGAGGTAGTAAACGGAAGAGGAGGCTTTCTTTTCCTCTCGCTCTTTTTAATGTCCTCAACCCTGTACTCTTCGTTCTCAAGCTCCTTCTCTATGGCCTTCAGCTCCTCCTCAGAGCCGATATCGCCCTTCTCTCCGTTTTTCCCGGTATAATGGGCGATCAGGGGTTTCCTCTCCCCCTTTACCTTAAGGAATACATCGAGAGTCCAGTATTCCTCGGGTATGAAGGCATCTATCTCCTGTTCCCTGTCGCAGATCAGGCGCAGCGCCACCGACTGGACTCTTCCGGCGCTTAAGCCTCTCTTGACCTTGGCCCAGAGCACGGGTGAGATCTTGTAGCCCACCATGCGGTCAAGTATCCTTCTTGCCTGTTGGGCGTCCACCAGATTGATATCTATGTTCCTTGCCTTCTTAAGAGACTCCTTTACGGCATTTTTCGTTATCTCATTGAAGGTTATCCTGCGAACGTTCTTATCTTTCTCATCCAGATTCAGAGCCTTTATAAGATGCCACGAGATCGCCTCTCCCTCCCGGTCAGGGTCGGTTGCCAGATATACCTTATCCGCCTTTTTAGCGGCCTTCCTGAGAGCTGCCAGCAGTTCTCCCTTTCCCCTGATGGTTATATATTTAGGCTCAAAATTATGCTCCACATCAATGCCCATCTGGCTCTTGGGGAGATCCCTCACATGGCCGTTGCTTGCCATAACCTCATAGTTGGAGCCCAGAAATTTCCTGATCGTCTTAACCTTTGCGGGCGACTCGACGATAACCAGATTCTTCGCCATATATCTTTTCTCCTGTTCCTGAAAAAGCTGAAAATCAATATACACCTAATCTGCTTTGCAAGTCAAGTATAAGGAACAGGATACATGAATGAAAGCACTGTCAGATTTTTACGTAATAACCTTTACCCAGCTCTTTTGCAAAGCCCCCGGCCATCAGCATCATTACAGCCCTCATGAACTCCAGGATATCAAGACCGCTCTCCTCACAGAGACTTTCCGTACTCTTTGCGTAATAATCCAGTGTTTCAAGCACCCTTGCCTCATTTTCGGAAGGCATATATTTTCCTCCGTTTGTTTTTCCGGATTTTCTCACGCCTTCCCCTTTTTCATCACCTCTCTTAATGGTATCCGAAGTCTTCTCCGTTTCCCTTTCTTCTGATAGTTTTCCGTACTTTTCTTCGAGTAAGTCAATGATATCCTCCACCGAGGAAACCGGTATCGCTCCCTGTTTCCAGAGCCTTATACAGCCCTCGCTTAAGGGATCCGTTATCCGCCCGGGTATCACCGCCACATCCTTGCCCTGATCAAGGGCCATGTCAACCGTGATCCCGGTACCCGATCTGGCCCTTGCCTCCACGACCACCACCAGATCGCTGAGGCCGGCTATCAGCCTGTTCCTTGCCGGAAAAAGGCAGGCCCTCGGCATCGTCTGAGGTCCGTATTCCGAAATAACGCCTCCCTGCAGGCACAGCCTGTCGTAGATCTCTCTGTTTGCCTCGGGGTAACAGACGTCCACCCCAGACCCAAGCACGCCGTAGGAAAGCCCTCCCGCCTTCAGGCAGGCCATCTGCGCGGTTCCGTCAATTCCATAGGCCATTCCGCTGACTACCGGGATCCCTCTTTCGGCAAGGCTTTCTCCCAGCATTGAGGCCACCTTCCTTCCGTATTCCGAGCAATTCCTGGCCCCGATCAGCGCAACCGAGGGTCTGTCATCCAAAGGGACCTCACCCTTTACGAAGATCGCGAAGGGATGGCCGCTTATCCTTCTCAGCCTTTCCGGAAAGGAGGACGAATGATATGGAATGAAGCGTATGCCCTTTTTAAGGCTCTTTTCATATTCAGTCTCAATATCAAACTCCTCCCTGTGCTTTTTTATCATCGCCGCGCATCTTTCTGTCACACCCTTAAGCTTAAAAAGACTCTTTTCCTTCATTTCGTATATATGTCTTGCCGAGCCTGCCTCCATGGCCAGCCTGCAAAGGGGCATGCTGTAGCCTCCTCCGATGCAGGCCCACCAGAAATCATATAAAATATCATCATTTCTCATAAGCCTTCTACGCTCCATACATACGGTTATAGTGGATGGCTTCAGTCAGCGCCTCCATGGAAATCTCCTGCTCTCCCGAAAGATCCGCTATAGTTCTTGCCACCCTCAGTATCTTATGGTAAGACCTGGCCGAAATACCAAGGCCTTCAGCCATTTTCAGAAGGAAGGCCTCCTCCTTCGGCCTAAGTACACAGAAGGCTTTGATGTCGGCCGCGCTCATGGCAGAGTTAAAGAATACGCCCTCCCTGTCCTTATATCTTTCCCGCTGTATCTCCTGGGCCTTTTTCACCCTCTCCCTGACAGTCTTTGAGCTTTCATTTTCCTTTTTATCGAACATATCACGATAATCCAGCTTTTCCACGTTTATGCATATGTCGATCCGGTCAAGCAGGGGCTTTGAAAGCCTGTCGGCATATCTTTTTATCTCAGCGGCACTGCAGGAGCATCTGCTCAGATCCGGAAAGGCCCCGCAGGGGCAGGGATTCATCGCCCCCACGAGCATAAAATCCGCGGGATAGGACAGACTCCCCCTGAACCTGGCAAGATTGATCCGCCTGTCCTCAAGAGGCTGTCTCAGACTTTCAAGAGCATTTCTTGAAAACTCGGGCATCTCATCCAGGAAAAGAACGCCCCTGTGCGCCAGCGAGATACAGCCCGGCCGCATTCCGACTCCCCCTCCGGTCATTCCCACCTCGGTGACTGTATGGTGGGGTGACATGAAAGGCCTGCTGTTCATGACCCTTTTGTTATTAAGAGCCCCTGCCACGCTGTAGATCGATGAGACCTCCAGGCATTCCTCTCTTGAAAGTCTGGGTAGGATGGTGGGAATGCACTTCGAGAGCATGGACTTTCCGGCGCCCGGCGGGCCTACCATCAGGATATTATGCATCCCGGCAGCGGCGATCTCTATGCCCCTTCTTGCAAGCTTCTGCCCGTTGACATATTTGAGATCTATACTATCATCTTCGTATTCCGGGATCGCAAACTCCTCCTCGCAGGCTATCTCTGTTTCCCCGCGAAGAAACCCCACCAGCTCGGAAAGATCCCTTGTCCCGTATACCTTTATGCCATCCACCACACAGGCCTCCCCGGCATTTTCCTTCGGCACGATAAGCCTTTTAATCCCCTCCTGCCTTGCCTTAAGAGCTATGGGCAGTATCCCGTTGATACCCGCAAATTCTCCCGAAAGCATAAGCTCTCCGGCAAAGAGGGTATTTTCAATACACTCCTGGGGGATCTCCTTCATTGCATGAAGGACAGCCACCGCCATGGGCATGTCATAACCTGTGCCCGACTTGCGTATATCCGCCGGTGCCAGATTCACGGTAAGGTGCTTTACCGGCAGCGATATACCGGAATTCTTAAGCGCGGTCTTTACCCTCTCCCTGGCTTCCTTTACCTCACTTCCCAGATATCCGACCAGCTCAAAGAGCGGCATTCCCTCTGATATATCCGCCTCCACCCGCACCATGAAGCTCTCTATCCCTCTTATTCCGCCCGACAATACACAACTTACCATCCATACCTCCGTCTGTTCCCGCTTCTGCCTTACCGGTTCCTTGTGTTTTTCTTTACCATTCACGGGCTTTTCGGCTTCATTACGAAAATACCGTCCGCTGCCTGTAACCATCCCCCGTCAGTGACCATCATTTCCGCCATGACCCGCAAGCGGTAACTTTTGATGCACTATAAATGATGCGTCGTTCAAAATCAAGGACAAACTGCTTCGGAAGCGTGATTTCGGGACTATGCATAAAAAAAGGCCCTCCATCCTGCTCAAAGTTTGGAGAGCCTCTCACCCGTACTCACAAAAATCAGGGGCTGACAACCCCTGATCTTTGTACAACATTATTTTTAAAATATCAAACGTTATTTATTGCTTTTCCATTTCTCACTGATAAGCTTTTCAAACTCCTCGACCGGAACCGGCTTTGAGTAGTAAAAGCCCTGGGCGATATCACATTCTATCTCCCTCAGGAAATCCAGCTGTTCCTTTGTCTCGACGCCTTCCGCGATCACCTTAAGGCCCAGCTGCTTAGCCATTCTCACGGAAGCCTCCACTATGATCTTTCCGCGTTCCGTTGCCATTATCTCGTCAAGGAAGAAGCGGTCTATCTTGATGATGTCAACAGGCGCCTTTCTTAACATGTTAAGGGAGGAATAGCCCGAGCCGAAATCGTCCATGAGGACCTTATAGCCTCTTTCCCTAAGCTGCTCCATCTCCTTAAACAGTTCCTGGGCATCATCTATGAACAGGTTCTCGGTTATCTCAACCTCCACCCGCTGCTTGTCTATCCTGTATTTTTTGGTAAGCCTGTCAAGTATCCCCGGGATATCCACCTCGCCGATATTAAGCCTTGACACATTCACCGAGATCGGAATATCATACCCCTTTTTCTTAAGCCTGCGCAAATAGGAGCAGGCCTCCTCCCACATGTAGCGGTCAAGCTTCATTATAAAGCCGTTGTTCTCAAAGAGCGGGATAAACTGTGCAGGAGTGATGACCCCCCTTGTGGGATGAACCCATCTTACTAAGGCTTCCGCGCCGTGCAGGGTCTCATCGGCAATGTTTATCTGAGGCTGGAGGTACATTACAAATTCGCGGTTGCGAAGGGCCGCCTCCATCTGTGCCTCTATCTCCTGCTGCTCCCTCATCTGCAGCCTTATCTCATCATCATAGACCGCATAATTTGACAGCATCGAACCCTTGATCTGCTTCTTTACGGCCCGGGCCCTGTCACACATCAGCCGTATCGGAAGGCTCTTATCCGTGATCTTGTATATTCCGAATACAAGCGATACCGGCATATTGATCTCACGGTCCTTCAGAACGATGGTGTTAAGGTTGTCCATAAAGTCGATGAAATCCTTGTCCTTTTCATACCAGATGAAGGCGCTGAACACATCGGCCTGATACCGTTTTCCGATACAGTCCCTCGGAAGGCACTTTCTTATACCCTCTCCAACCAGCTTTATCAGCTTGTTTCCGGCCTCTATCCCGTACCTGTCGTTAACAAGCCTGAACCGGTCGATATCTATGGAAATGATGGCAGTCCTTCTGTCCTCCCACAAATACAGAAGCTCCTCAACTTTCTGATAGAAGGTATCGCTGTTATAAAGCCCGGTGAGAGAGTCAAACTCTGCCCGGTACTCCATCTCCTGCTTTATCCTCATCTCTGAATCAACATCCTGGAAGGTCCAGAGGTAACGAACGGGCTTGCTGTCGATCCCAAGAAGAGCCTGAACGATCACCGTATACCAGACGGCCGTCCTGTATTTATTGTAAAGCCGTAAGGTCTGTTTCTGATTGATGCCGTTTTTGATCCCTTCCTTTAACGCCTCAAACTTATCCCTGTCCTCTTCATGACACCGGATGCTTTCAATCAGCGACCACTCGTTAAACAGATATTTTCTGTTTATCGGAAAGATCTCATCAAACATCGGGCTGAGATAATGGTCCTTTTCCGCGACGCTGTACTCATACACCAGAATGCCGACCATCTCGTTGACATTTTCATGGCGCTCATTTGCCAGGGCCATTTCCTTCATGATCTCACTCTTCTGGATCATGATCTCGTGCCTGACCTTTGTTTCCATCTCCTCGAGCCTGTGTTTCTTGTACTCGTCTATATCAAGGCAGATTATCATTATCCTGGGATACTTCTCGTCGATGAAGACCGTATAGATATTATACCAGCGGTATTCATCATCGATGGTAAGAAGCCTTATCTCCCTCGCCAGAAGATTAATGCCCTGTTTCCTGATCTGACGCAGGTACCTGGGATCCGTAGCCTCAAAGAACTCTCCCCTGTCCTCCGGGCACACAACGTTTTCCGTAAAATAATCGCGAAGGTTCTTGTAATTCGTGATCCGCATGTCCATCACGCTCTTTATGTTCTTTTCCTTCATGCGGATACAGGTATTCCTGGTAAGATCCACGTCCCAGATAAGCCCCAGCATATAGACCATGGCGCTTCTTATACGGTTCTCACTCTCGCTAATCTGTATATCCTGCTTTTCCAGGTCTTCTCTGATAGATGAATTTACAAAAATATTTTTCCCGTTTCTCAGCGTGATCCTTGTACAGCGCATCGGGGTGGAGAGGTGAAGAGTCGGGAACACTACATCCGAATCTGCGGTTTCCAGGTCCTTTGAAAGCCGCCTTATGGGGCAGTCAGGGCACGGCTCCTCATAATTCTTATAGCTTCTGAAGCAGCATCGGCCCACACAGTTACCGAACAGTTCATTGAGCCTGTCATTCTGAAAAACTATGCTGTAATCCTCGTTGACCGCATATGCATAAGCGCTTACGGGATCAAGGATGTTCATAACCAGCTCCATCTCCCGTGAACTCAGCACAGGATCGGGAAGCTTTTCAACCCTTTCCATCAGCTCGTTATAGAGGGTGAACTTCCCCTTCTCATCACGCTTTGCATCCCTTAAAGCTACCAGCCCCCTTTCAAACAGGGCCTCCGCCGAGATGTCTCCGTTCTTAACGTATACCGCGCCTATGCTCACTGAGATCCCGGCGTCACGGTAAAGATCCTCCCAGACCTCCTTAACGTTCTGGATCACGGCGATCGAACGCTCCACCAGTATGCCGGTGTATCTTACTCCCTTCATAAACACGACAAACCGGTCTTTTTTTACCCTTCCTATAATATCAGAGCCCCTGAAGTCACGTCTTAAAACCCTGGCGATCTCAATAAGGGCACCATCAGCGCTGAGCTTTCCGTTAAGCTCGCTCCATTCATCAAAATCATCGGCATCTATTACTAAGAGCGAGGGCATCACATTGGCCGGAACCGACTTAAGATACTCCTCTACCTGCTCCATGAAGGCCTTTTTATTGAACAGATTTGTAAGCGGATCCCTGCTGTCCTCTTCGGCGATCTGCTTCCTTTTTTCATCGTCTACGTAGGTTATTGTCCCGTAGAGGACATCCTTTCCACGTTTTTCATCAAGCCTCCCCTTAAGCTGGTACCAGAAATAGTCCCCTTTATGATCCATGAAGCGGATATATTCCATCTTAACCTTATCTGTATCCGGGCGTATTGTAAAAAAGGAAAGCGCCTTCTCGGCATCCTCCGGGAAGACCTTTCCTATTATCTCGATATCTGTGGTAAAAGCATTTAAAACCAGGGCAACAGGAATAAACTTCTCCACATTCTGAGAGAAGCTTATGGAATCACTCCTGTAGTCGTATCGGAACACAATGGTATCGCTCATATCCATCGCGTTTTGAAAAAGTTCTTCACTCAGCTTGTGCATACCATCTCCCGAATTCCCCTGCCCCTGTGCCGATTTGCCATGGCAAATCGTGCGCTTCGGCTCAATCTTTAGATTGAGCCGGTCCGGTTTGCCTGGGCGAACCGGACAGTTTCCCCTTCTTATCTTACTATAAAATCCGACAAAATAAAAGTATATTATATCCCTTTTCTTCGGTATGCCCCGCTTTTCCCCCCGGTCTTCTCATCAAGGCGGATATTGGTGATCTCCATGGATTTATCCACGGCCTTCAACATATCATAAACGGTAAGCAGGGCCACACTCACCCCGGTCAGGGCCTCCATCTCCGCTCCGGTCCTGTCAGTCAGGGATACCCGGCATCTGCATATTACAGAGCATTCGTCCCGATCCGTTTCAAAATCTATCGCGATCGCGGAGAGCCTCAGCGGATGGCAAAGCGGGATCAGCCCGCCGGTGTTTTTTGCCGCCATTATCCCCGCTACTCTGGCGCAGCCCAGCACATCCCCCTTCGGCGCAGTCCCTTCGCAGAGGGCATCAAGCGCCTTTCCGCTCATATATATCCTGCCGCTTGCCTCCGCAGTCCTTTTGCTCTCGCTCTTTTCTGACACGTCAACCATAACGGCATTTCCTTTTTCATCTATGTGAGTAAGACGTTCACTGTTTTCCATTGCTGTCCTCCGTTATCCTGCCGCTCATCCGAAAACACTGCTTTACTTTTATGCGGCATTCAGCTGAACACCCGTACAGCTGTATACTATCCTTCAGACTGTGGGCTTTCTATCGTTATTGTGTCCGGCGGGGCCGGCTTTTCATAATCGGGAAACAGCAGAAAGACCGCTGCCACCACTCCCGCGGTAAAGATCATCGCTAACAGGATGAGGGTAACGGTTAAAAACTTGCTGCGGAAGCGGGAATGGACCAGCGAAGGATCCTCCTTCTTTTCCCGATAAAACCCTCCCCCGTATGCTCTTCTGTCCCAATCACGCATGACTGCCTCCCTTTATTACCGGCTGAATATTTATCAAAGCATCAGAATAATAATTATACTTCAAAACATCTGAAAGAGCAATGTATCAGAATGTGTTGCCGGATCCGGAACAAACCTGATTGATTTTGCCCCTGATTTTATATATACTTGTATTCAATGTCACAAAAACTGTTACTATTCACAGCCTTTTGGGCTGTGATAGTAACGGGTTTTGCCATTAAAAATCGCCTTCGCTAAGGAAGGATCGCTTTGCGATCCTTTTATGCAGAATTTGCAAGCAAATTCTTCGCGGCCCATCAAGGATGGGACCTCGGCGATGGGCAAAACCCATCTCAGGCCATAAGTTATGGCCCGTAATCGCGCAGCAAGTGCGCGATTCGGCTGTGAATAGTAACCAAAAACTTGCATTATGCGGAGAAACGGCATGGAACAGCTTTCATTATTTGATAAA
>JAEEGL012516326.1_pt1 | contig 12876 bp, 17 predicted proteins | sample 9134231 | NCBI WGS metagenome assembly JAEEGL01 (sample SAMN16246548, study PRJNA631951) | gut metagenome | biome: gut microbiome; feature: rumen; material: fiber-attached | host: Bos | place: Iran: Karaj | collected 2018-10
CCTCGGATCGACATAGATTTCCTTCAGCGCTGGATTCACCGCCGCAACGGGGATATTGGCCCGCATCGTCACGTTTTCATCGTCTACGATGCGGAAGGACGAAGCAACCGCGCCAAGGAGCGGATAGCTGGAAACAAACCAATTCCTGGCGACTCCGTAAGGGCCCGTGGAACGCTTTTTTGTGCTCCCGTACTGCGCATCTTCGATAGCCTCTTGAATCGCATTTTGCAGCGATTGAGCCAGTTCTTTCGGATAATCGTCTTTTGTTTCCCCTTGCCACACCATGTCCGCCTTATCGGTGGTCATACCAAAGCTAATCTGCGCGGCAAGCTCGGGGTGATCCTTGAGCTTCTGGTATATCTGTTCTTCGCTTTTTACCGCGAATGGGAACGCCTGAACAAACTCCTTCGGCGGCAAGCCGATATGGCTGTCCCGCAGGAACTTCGTCACGATCCAGTCGCAGGCGGTATTCCAAAGGCGATCCGAATGTTCCCGAAAATGCCCGAAGCCCAGGTGGAGCATACAGTGCGCGATCACATACTCCCACTCTCTGGGAGTTGCCGTCTTTCGAGGGTTGAGGAAGATTTCCCCTGTGCTGTATACATAGGCCCAGTCATTTTTTCCTATGGGATACGAAGAATCACAATGAACCCCTCCTCGGAGCCCCTGATAAGCAGCGAAATGATTGAGAGGGCCGGTGAAGATCAGGTTCCATCCATCGTCCCATGCCGAGGTCCCGTCTTCTTTCTGCTTTTGGGTTTGCTTCTTTGCCACGGTTTACACCTGCTTCCGCTTGGTCAGCGCAGGGATCTCCCTGGCTGCGTCCACCAGGAACCACGCGGGGAGAGCATCGTCATCCTCCGGTGTGACCGTCATCTGCGCGATCTCCAGGCTGATATTTGCCAGCTCGACCAGAAGCTCTTTGGAGCGGTTCGCCAGAAGCCGCGTCTCTCCGTTCAGCTTGCCCCGATTGGCGGGGAGTTCCTTCACAAGCCTTGCCCGAAGGCTCTGCGCCAGGAAGTACAGCACGTCCCGTTCCTCCGGCTTGTCAGGCCACCGCTGTTCTCCATTCAGGATTTTTCTCAGGGAATACTGACTTCTCACCTGACGGACATACGCGACGAACTGTGTGGCGTGGGCAGCGGTCAGGCAGCCGTTGGCGAGAACGGTCAGGTCCTGCTGGGTGATCCCGTCGCCATAGCTCTTGATGGCGTCGCTGAGCATATGCCAGCTCCGAGGGGTGGAAAAGGGTTCTTCCGTCTTGGAGGGCTGGCTCCACAGGTGGTCTGGTCTGCTGACGATGTAATCATAAACGTAGGGGTGAATGCCGTTGTCTGCCGCCCAATCCAGCCAGATGCTCGTCTTCGCGTTCAGTTCTACATGGAACATTCTGTTCAGCAGAGCAGAGGACATTTGGCGCGTGATGGCGTTGTCCTGCGCACGGTTGCCCGCACCGATCACAATGGAGCCTGCGGGGAGCCGGTATTCACCGATGCGGCGCTCCAGAATGAGTGAATAAAACGCTTTCTGCACCTCCTGAGAGCAGGCGTTCAGCTCGTCCAGGAACAGGCAGTAGGGCTGGTCCTGGGCGATCATTCGGGGCGGGCAGAAAACGCTCTTGCCTGCCACGATCTGTGGAACGCCGATAATGTCTTCGGGGGCCAGCTGGCTCCCCAGCAAAGAAACGCAATCCAGGCCCACATCCTCGGCAAACTGTTCCACGATGGCGGATTTGCCGATCCCCGGCGCACCCCAGATGAACACGGGGCGGACCGTGGCGACGTTGAGCAGGACCGTGCGCAGTTGATTTTGGTCTACGGAAATTGCCAGGTTCAATGTAATATTTCTCCTTTTCGGTTTTCAGAAATAATCCCCGAAGGTGGATGCTTCCGCCTTCGGGGACACAATACGCTATGTCTGCTTAGGAAGGATGCTTGTGACAAATTCTTTCTAGTTGTACTGTATTCGGACTCTGGCCGAGATTTCAGCAAGTTTCAGCCGGAGGAGCAGATACTTCTGTGACTTTCCACCCGTTTTCACAGATGCACAGCAGCTTGCGTACACGATCATTCTTTGTGTCTGCCAGCGTCAGAAGCATAGTCCCTATGTTCCACAAAACTTCGCCCTCCAGATGAAGTGAGCCGTCCTTGAAGCCCGCATCCTCCATGAGAGAAACGCATTCCTCCGAATCAAGATAAACCAGCTTTGACCCTGCTACGATAAAGCATGAAGTGCATGAGGGACTGACTCTCAGCCAATCGATCGTGATATGACTTTTCGTCAAACCCAATCTGAAACTCAGCAAATCGGTCCCAGTGATCTGGCTTTCGGGCAATCCCAAATTGGACAGATTGCATACGAATTCTTCATCAGGATTATGCTCGTACTCCCACTGCTCTTTCTTCTTCTTTGCGTTAAAGTAATTGCCCCAGAATATTTTCTTCATTCCAGACACGAATCCTTCGGGAAGCGTCTCCAACAGTTCCTCCATCATTCTGCATTCCCGTCTCCACCGCAAAGTTTTCCGGGAGCTTTCCAAGGCACTTGATTCCGCTATGAGTCTCCGTTTTACCGACCGATCCCCCATGAGTATTCCCGAGAGCTGTTCCAGACGGACATGCAGCCATTCTGCCTGATTCATCAGCTCCTCATACTCCGTTTTCCAACCGGGAAGGTACAGGTCGAGCTGATTCATGCCCTGAATGAGTTCATAAGTAGTCGGACACTTCTCTCTTGCTCTGGCCGCTTCCAGATCGCTTTCACTTTCCAGCCCATAATCCAGCTGTTCCTCCATTCGCGCATTCCATGCTTCGCACGCTTGGTCATAATCCCACTCATACTCCGCCATGTCCAGAGGGCTGATCCCCCACTCTCCCACCAGGGGGCCGTCAGGGGTTTTGTAGAAGCAGATCAGCGACCTTTTTTTACCGATTTTTCGGTCAAGCAGATTGATTCGTACAGTACCGCCGACCCATTCAGCCAGTCCCAAGCGAAGTGTGCCATCTGCAAAGCCTAAATCCTCCATGATTTTGTAGCATCCATAGAGGGTAAACAAATACAGCGTATCCCCTTCCCGATACAGATAAGCGTCAGCCTGTTCATTGGTTTTGTAGAACGGGTCATGTTGGGGTTCCTCGCCCGGTTTATGCCAATACTCGTGTTCGGCCTGAAAATCCAGGCTGTAGCCGCCCGCCGCCACGGCAAGGGTCTCCTGAAACTGTTGCAGAGTGCTTAACTGCACGGTGCCTCTTCCTTGCATTATCCTGCCGTACATCAGTTCCAGCCTGGATACGTCTTCGGTGGAAAAGCGAGGGGGGAACTGCATTTTATTATCCAAATTGTCCTACCTCCGTTCTTCGTGTCAGCCGGAATCGATTTCCTGATTTCCAGCCGTCTTCAACATTTGCCTGTTCTTACCCCTGCGGATCGTAATCGCAGGCCAGGACGGTCAGGCGCAGGGCGACGTCTGCCATGCGTTCATCAGAGCCAAGGGAAACGATGATATTGGCGTCGGGGCAGGTGAAGCTTTGAAGCTGCTCCATCACGGCAGCTACATCCGCCATGTCAAAGTCGGGGGCTGCGGTCATGCCGACGATCATGCTGCGGGCATTTTTGATTTCTGTGCCCGTCAAATCACTGTGAGCGGCAGCTTCTATCGCTTTGTCGTATTCGTCCTTCCCGCAGGCAGCGCCGACGCCCAGGTGGACAGGGCCGGGAAAACGCAGGGGAGATTTCAGGTCCGCGGCGTCCAGATTGACGGAGCCGGAGGCAGCGCTACGCAAAAGGTCCGCAAGGCCCTCCGCAGCCTGGTTGAGCCGGTCGCCGGCAACAAGGATAAGGGAATCTACCTTCCCCCGTAGCATTTCGATCACAGGCGCAGTTTTGCCTTTGTCTGATGCGTCCAGCGGATCCGGAATAGCGACGATGGCAAAAGTGATTGCGCACTTCTCCCGGACCGCCTCCGCCGCCGAGAGGAGCATGTCAGCCTCGCATCCCGCTTCTGCGGTGATAATCACCGAATCCACTTTGCTCAGATGCGGAAGGCAAAGACCGTCCTGCGTATCTTCGGTACAAATGCGAAGAATGATAAGGTTATTATTGTCGTCTTTCTGATACGTCATGCTTTTACTCCTTTCCGTCCGTGCGGTCCGGTATCCTGATGGACAATACCTGAACCGATTGTACTTAGGGACATGGACAGAGAATGTCCATGTCCCAAAAAGTTGAGCTATTTTCGGTTTAACGAAACTCTGCCGTTGAAGACTCTTCATTATGATATGTAATCGAAGAAAAGGAGTATTACATTCATCCGTCAGCCAAGCTAAGACGCCGGATGCAGCGATTCGCAGCGTCATAGAACAAACACCGTATCGTTGCAGCCTTCGGCACAGAATCTCCAGCTGAGAGGGTCATAGGACGTAATTTGATGGCAGATCCAGCGTAACCGCCTATTACCCGCCCGTCGGAAAGTGTGATAATGCCAGGATCGGAAGTATTCCATTGTATCGTCTCGGAAGCAGAATTTGCCGGAAAAAAGGAAGCGGATATTACCAGGTTTTGTGCATTTCCTTTTGACTGATGAGCTGCCCGGGATTAGATACGTTGTACTGATAGCATTGCGCTAGAGCTCCCGCCAAATACTGACACAATACATTGATTTGCGAGTTGTTCAAGTTTGGATAATTGTATTCTTTGTAATATAGTGAAAACAACAATCTCCTGCTTATATCATAACACTCCATCTTGTCTTGCTTAATCTTAATGCTTTCTATAGTTCCGTTTTGTTCATTGATCAATCGAACCATTTCCTTAACCATAGGGTTGGTTTGTATTGCCTTCTTAAATGCGATAAGCTGATATTGCTCTTTTGTATGTTCTTCTTGCTTCTTCTTCCTCTGTTCTTCTCTCTCTCGGTTTTCCCACTCTTCCGCTCTTCTTAGCGAGTCTTGGTATTTTTCGCTCTCCTCTTTAAGCTGCCTTAACCTGGCACGAGACTCCTCATCGAATTTGTATCGTAGGCTATTCATTTCTAGTTGTCTTTCAGATTCTTCTATTGCCGCAGCTTGTGCTCTTCTTCTTTCATATGCTTGAGCAGCTTGTAAATGCCTTTCTGCCCGTTCCGCTTGCCAAGTGCCCGGCTTCGGCGGTTCTTCATCCAGTCTCAGCACCTTTGCGGTCACTGCAAATGCTACGCCTACTCCTTCTGCCACTCTTTCTTCCGCTTTTTCAAATAATTTGTCTACCTTTTCAGAAGCAGCATCGAGCTTTTTTTGAGAAGCTTTTGCTTTTTCGGAGTAATTTAACTTATAATCAAGAGCATCGACTTTTTCATGAAAAGTATCTATTGCTTTAAAAACTCTTTCTAAACTAAGCTTTTTTATGATTATCTACTCCCTTTCTGCTGATATTTCGCTTTTTTCGCATGAACCAGCCCTAAATCCTCTCTATCAAACGTTTTTTAATCTCATTGAATTCTTCTTCCGTCAAAACACTCTGGTCGAGTAGTTCTTTATACGTTTTGATTTCTTCTGCGAAAGACAGCTTCGCATCTTTCACTTTCACTTCTGCTGTTTCCATTGATTCTTCTTCCTTATCCTCAGCGTTAGCAAAGCTTTGGATTTCCACCAAGTCTGCATCATATTCCTCTTCGGTATAGGAGAACTTCGCTTCGTCCAACACGCGAGCCAGTCTGAATCCCATTGGCCTCAGCGTGGCAAATGTGATCGCACCCGATACGCCGCCGCCCACGATGGGTATTGCTTTCGATACCGCTTTACCAAAAATGCCCTTAGTCATTCTCACCCCGAGAGCCTTGGCAATCGATTTGACGATCGGGTAATAGAATGTCTTTGTCAGTGCCATTTGCGGAATCTTCTTCAATGCTTGCTTGCTCAACTGTGAGGACAGCACTCTAAGAGTGGCCGCGGCGCCTCCGGCCCCGAACATGACGCCGCAGTAGATAATGATCGTATTCATGACCCTGTCCTCTTGGAGGTTTCCGTCGCTCCACAGGTCTTCTTCACCATACAGATAGGCGATTTCCTGGGCAAGCCGCAATGCGAAACCGAAGAATTGGGCCGTATCCGCAGGAATTGTCGCAGCCATAGCGACACCGCCCGGCAAGCCTGCCACAGCAGAAACCGCCGAAGATGTCAGCGTACGGTTTGTGATGAGCTTCGTTGCGGTTTTCATAAGTTCTTCGCTACTCACTCCGGCTTCGACCGGCCCAACTTGAAGAATCTTATCTCTGAGACTCTGGTCTTTCTTTTCAAATGTGGAGCTAAGAAATGCTTCCCGGCTTACTTTGACGCCCGGCAGTTTGATCGCAGTCTCGATCACCTGAACCAACGCGTTGTTTGAATTCACCGTATTGTTCTGCTTTTCCATTATGATTCCTCCAATTATTTAGTCTCTTTTGTAGGGCCCTCATTTTGTGCATGGACAAGGGAATGCTTACCAATCGGCATATTTGATTGTCTTAATTCTTGGGAGCGCTCGAGGTTATGCACGCACCCACTGAGGAGCGTGTTTTCCCATTGGACTGGAGGGGCACTTCCCACCCATGGACGGAGGATTCATGGTAGGGCGTCCTTGGGATTCTGAGCGGGTATGTTTTCCTCCCGCCTTTCCACAATACCTGCAAACAGCTACCCATTGGACATTCATTGATTATTTCTCCTCTCATACGCGATCTTTAAACAAGCATCTATTCTGCTTCAATTTTGAGACTCGATTTTACAAACATAGTTCTTACAAAAAGCGTCAGCGTTTCTGTCATACCCCAGCAGCAGGCACTTTCTCATGGCTTTTTCGTCGTACTCCCAAGTGCCGGCTTGAGGCACCCGAGGCCGGATGCAGCTGTTGGTCGGATCGTACCAGTTCTTGCAAAACGCGCATTTTTTCACTTTGATGTTGGAAATTCTCATAATGCATTGCCTCCCGCTCTCATAAAGTCGGAGAAACGGGCTCTAATTCGGTGCCGTTACCGCCTCGCCTCTCCTTACAAAAATCAACTTGAGAACTTATCACGGCATTGTGCTGCTCAACAGCTTGGCGATAGGCTTCCCATTTCTTTATTGCTTTGGCAAAGGCGTCCATTGCGCTTCTCTCCCTTCTCTGTTTTCGCTCAGAGCATCATCACCTTTACCTCAGCACCCTCACCGTGTCTCCCTGACTTCTCAGCCACATATCTATCCCATCTCCGAATACCTCCGCTTCCACTGTGTATTCTCCATCCTTCTCCTCCAGAACCCGCGCTGTGGGGAGTCGGTCAAGCACCGCCTCCAGGGAGAGGCCCGTATAGACGAAGCGCACGGTGCGCAGCTTGCCGCCGTACATGAACTGCACCCGCTTCCGAAACTCGCCTTCCTCAAAGCGTTGGGCATAGGGGACTCGGAAATGCTCTTTGGTAACGGTCATTTCCCGGATGCGGTCGATGCGGTAGATGGTGGGGCTCAGGTCGCTCGGATCGTCGAAGTGTTCCTCCCGGTCGATATCGTCAATGAAGGCGGTAAGGTAAAAGTAGAATTCTGAGACCATGATCCCCACGGGCTGGAGGCGACGTCGCACCGATTCCCGCCCCTTCAGCCGCTCATAGCCGATCTCGATGATCCGCTGCTCCCGGATGGCAGTTCCCAGGTCCCAGAGCATGTCCACGAACTTCACCCCGTGCTGGGGTTCAATGTAATGGTATTCCTCGTTGCGGATCAGGGCGGTCACGGCCTTTTTGTTTTTCTCCGGGACGCATCGCTCCACCAGCTTATCCAGAATGGGCAACATTTCCTCTTTCACCAGGCTGCGGCTCTCCAGGAGTATCTTGCACACGGCCAGAATCTCGCTGTTGGTGAGGATGCTGCCCGCCGCATCCTCCAGCAAATAGCCGCCTTTCGCCCGGTCATAGACCACCGTTTTCCCATAACCTACGCCCAGCGTGTTTTCCTGATAAAAGGCCCGGAGGTCCTCGATATCCCGCTGGATCGTCCGCTCATTCACTCCGAAATCCCGCGCGGACTCCGACTTGTTAATCATCTCGCCGGCGTTCAGGACAGCATACAGGGAGAGGATGCGGTCGTATTTTGACTTTTTCAGCATGACGATCAGCCTTTCAGTTCGGGTATGATCTGATTATATCCGTGAGGATGGACAGATTCTGTCTCTCTCGTTAAGCGTCTAAGATTTCTGCAAGATTTTCAATGCGGATCAATCCTTTTTCCTCTTGCTTTCGGGCAAGCGCTACAAAGTCTCGGGTCTTTCCGATCTCCCCCCGGTCATAGCAAATCAAGTAACCGCTGTTTCGGATCATGTGTTCGTTTGCTCGGACGATCGCGTATGGCTTGGGTATAAGCTCCATTCCTTCGGGATAGTAAGTGCGGTCATAGTCAGACGTGTCTCCGGGGAACGGATAATAGGGCAGTAAAAGCGTGAGCGTCACCTCCGGGTGGCGTTCTTTTGCTTTTTGTACCGCTCCCAGCGCCATGGCGTCAAAGTTCCCGTAGTGGCCGACGACAAATTCACTGACGCCGTATTCGGTGATGTGCCGTTCAACGGCGGCATACAGCAGCGGGCGCAGCGCTTCCGGCGCGTTTCGGTGTCCGATGAAGAAACAGGTCTTTTCCTCCATCCGATTTCCTTTCAGGCGCAATACGTCTCAAGCGAGGTGCTTTATTACCGCTTCGTGTATGGCTAAATAATAGCCATATTCATGTGGCCATTATAATTAGCATAATTGCCCCTGTAAAGGGGGGATGAAGGATGATTCACTATAAACCGCTGTGGAAAACGATGGCGGCGCAGGGCGTCACGACTTATACATTGCGCTTCAAGCACGGCATGAGTCATGCTACGGTCCAGCGGCTTCAAAAGGATATGCCCGTCTCCACGCATACGCTCAATAAGCTGTGCGATATTCTACACTGCCGTCTGGAGGATGTCGCTGAATACCAGCCCGACGAGCCCGATGCGAGCTGATAGGTTTTTTCTCTTTCCGCTCAGCCTTTCGGTCCGGATTTGACCCGATGATATCCGCCTGAGCAAACAGACATTGTCCTTTTCATTGCCGTGCAGCGCCTTTAATCGCATTACTGATGCGACTAATTATAATGGTAGTAAGAGGTTCATGTCAACATCACCATTACATAGACTAATGCTATAAGGTGGTGTTGACATGCCAGGAAAGAAAACGATTAATGTTGAGATCGGTATGAATATCAAGCGTGAACGGGAGAGAGCAGGGCTTACGCAGGATCGGCTGTCGGAACTGATGGGCATAGGTGTAAAAAGCCTTTCAGCCATTGAACGGGGAACCGTTGGTATCTCGCTCTCTGCCTTGAAGCGCTTATGCGGAATCCTGTCCGTATCCAGTGACACGCTGATTTTCGGTACGACTGAAACGAATGATACTGCGGGGCTGCTGGCTCGCCTTGAGAGATTGACACCAGCTCAGTTTTCCCTTGTTTGTTCCGCTGTAAATACGACGATCGAAGCATTCGCCCTTGGAACTCCTGCGGCAGACGGTAAAAGAGCGTGAGGACTTGCCCCACGCTCTTGCTGTCGGCGCTACTGTTTGAATCAGGCTCCGCTATCCTCCATCTGTTCCAAAAGGATCGACCACGGGTTCTTTGACAACTGTTCGGTGTAAATGAAATTGTGCAGAGATCGGACCTGATAAACGTCAAGATATGCTTTCCTGTTACGGGTATATGGGAAAATGCCGTATCGCTCCGCATACTTTGCGAGGACCGATAAGGGCATCTGGAACAGCGCAGCGGTTTCTTTGACCGTGTATTCGCCCTTCATCGTGTTATAGTCGAGATATGGGACGCCGATCCTTTGACGTTCCTGGAGCGGCAAACCCCGCTCATTCCTGTAAACGTACTGATGTACCTGACAAAACTTCTCTCTTCTCAGTCCGATATGTCCCTCCGGGTCCTTGTCTTGCAGTATGTCCATTGCTTCCATCGTCTTCTTTAATTCGTCCTCGGATAAGCCGATCAATTCAGCTGCATCCTTCATCGTATAAAAGCTTTTGAGCTCTTTGTAATCGAAATATTCCGCCATATTTGTGACCTCCAGATTATGATTTCGGTTTCGCCTTACTGTTATGTTAGGGAGCAGCATGCAAAAACTGTAAAAATCGGCGGAAAATCACACGAAATCGCCGGAGAGAAGCGATACCTCTCTCCGGCAGTGGGGGCGGGTTCATATCCTGGCTTTCACAAATTCAATTATGGCGATTTTCGGGATTCTCCAGATCGTTCCGTTTTTATAGGCTTTCAGTTGTCCGGTTCGCAGCAGTTGATAGAGGAATGAAGATCCCACTTTTAGGGCTTCGCAGGCTTCCTCGACCGTCAGAATCTCATCGTATTCACTGAACATGGTTACTCCTCCTCGGTAATGTGTTGTCGGTGTCGCGCACATCTAAACGCTTACTTTAATGTTCTTTCGTTTTCCTGTAATTATGGCTGTTTTCTGCACGATCGCCCGGCTACTTACATAAGAGAGTTTTTTCGTTTTTGCTATATCTGGAAAAACAGAGCATAATATAGGGCAACTCCCGGCACAGGCTTGCAGTTTGCAGTGACCTTACCCGATCTCCAGGATCTCGCAATCCTCCTCCCGAAACTCATTGATCGTTTTCGGATAGGAATAATAGATTCTGTGCTGAAACCGTGAATATTGCTGTTGGAGGAAATCCCGAAACTGGAGAAGCGGCAGAAAGCCTGCGGAGTATTTGCGACCATTCAAAAAAGAAACTGTGTTCATCACGAAATGCAAGTGAAGATGATGGGTATTCGCATGAACGGCGTAAACCGTCTGGAATTCATGGAGGAATCTGCTGAAAACTGCTCCGAAGGACAACAGCTCATTTATAGTAATCTGATTCTCTTCCGGGGAGCTTAAGGAAAAGATATAGTGATTCAGGCGGGAGCCGCTGTCTTTGTTCCAAGCCCTTTTCAGGCCGTTCATACAAATGATCGGATAGTCCGCGGATAAGCCATACCCATCCAGGGCGACAGCATGACGGAGAATATAACCCACCACATGCTGAACCGCCATATCATCACGATATTCATTCTGTATCACAACAAGGTTAGCCATAAACTCTTCAACTCCTTCAATATGGTCTCATCATCGTCCAGCCCTCTTTCGGCAAGCGTAACATGAAGCTTACACAGCAGAGACGCAAGCTCACTGGCCTTTGGCGTAACGACTATGGTGCTCGATTCGATGCACTTTCTCACATATGGGCCGAGCTTCATCCCGGCCAGCTCTGCATTTTTCTCTACCGCAGAGTATTCCTGTTCCGTAAATTTCACGGAAACCTTACGGCTTTTCTTTTGTGGACTCAATTTCGATTCTCCTTTCGCTGAACTCACGGCGGTGGCATCACCGTGGCAGGATAAGCGAAAGTCCGACCATTTGGCACTTCGTCGATATCCTTATTACGATGTTAGGTATTATCAGTTCGTACTTTTTGATTTTAGCATTGTTTTTCACCTGTTTTTTCGATGCTGAGTGGTGCTCTTCGTTTACCGGTGGGTATAAGAGTGGTTGGGAAACAGGAGAGTTATATTGTTATCACACTTAAACAAAAAAGGACTGACCCGAACGGAACACCATCCTCATCGGGTCAGCACTATAAGCAGTAAGTAGGTTTTAGCAAGTCATCGTTAGTATATCGAATAACCGATGATTTCAAACTTTGTGGATTGTATACTTGGGCGACATCCTTGGAGCATCTAAATGAATTCTATTTGTCTCTATCAACTGTGAAATAGCTCCCGAAATACGATAGCTTGTATAGCCTTCACTTTTTAGCTGTTTGAATAGTTCTTCTCGCGAAATTGGTGCCATCTCAAGAATACGTTTTGTACACGGCGGCAAGCTGCTCTTTCGGTTTGAAGATGGTTTAGGCCCCGCCTTCTCCAATAACATTTTATATCCTTCCCGATACACAGAGTTTTCATTTCTTGAGGCGGGAATAGCAATCTTCATATCGTTATCACCAAAATTATGCTGACCGGAACATGACTCAGGCAATAACTTTAACCCAAGTTCATATGGTATGTATCCATACAAAGAGTAACCCTTTTGCGGTGCGTGCACTCCACCAGAAATCCTATCCCATTTAACACCCGAGATTTCATGTACCGGGCATTCATTCCCAGGTTTAGAACTAGAGATAGATCTGCAAATATAAACCTTATAAGTTGAATCGTCCATATTTACCCCTCCATTAATAATTCTTTATTGCAATATATCATATGACATCCTTTTATGAAAAACAAGTATTTATACTGTCATCACCGATTTTCTTTGATTATTCGTGTTTTTATGGTAGAATACGCACAAAGGATCTGATCGACGTGAAGTCTGGATTGCGATATTCCCCTGCGCTTTGGTTTCCATAATATTGCAATGTATAAGTGGACATGATCAACAAGATGCTCCTGAGCAGATGAAGGAAACGCGCGAGGTCTGGGAACGCATCAAAGCTGGTCTGTATGAAGTTTTCATTTCTGATGTCGTGCTTCGAGAACTGGCTGACTGCAAGGAAGAAGCAAAAAGAGATTTACTGATTGGGCATCTTGCTGAGATCAAGTATAACCTGATCGCTGTTGATGACGATATCGCGAAGCTGGCTGAGAAAATCGTCACCAAGGGTGTTCTGAAGCAAAAGAACATCGATGATTGTCAACATATCGCAGCTGCGATTCTTTCTGATTGTGACATCATCGTTTCTTGGAATTTCAAGCACATTGTGAATGTGAAAACCATTCGTGGGATCAAGGTAATCACCACAGTTGAAGGTTATAAGGATTTGCTGATTTACCAGCCAACGGCGTTGTTGAACGAGGAGGAGTGAAAAATGGACGA
>JAEEGL013047142.1_pt1 | contig 12876 bp, 2 predicted proteins | sample 9134231 | NCBI WGS metagenome assembly JAEEGL01 (sample SAMN16246548, study PRJNA631951) | gut metagenome | biome: gut microbiome; feature: rumen; material: fiber-attached | host: Bos | place: Iran: Karaj | collected 2018-10
AAGATAGGATACTACTCCCAGAACCAGGAGGGACTCGACCTCAAGCTGACCGCGGAGGAACAGCTGCTGAACGTCATCGGAACGGATAGGAAAGCAGACGCGAGGAACATGCTGGCACAGTTCCTTTTAACAGGCGAGACGGTCACCAACAAGATGTCCACCCTGTCGGGAGGACAGAGAGCGAAGGTCGCCATGTGCATCATGATGCACGGCGAGAAGAACGTCCTGATCCTCGACGAGCCCACCAACTATGTTGACATAGAATCGAAGCATGTGCTCGAACAGGCGCTGGCGGAATACGACGGCGTGGTCATCGCGGTGACGCACGACAGGTACTTCCTGGATAACGTGTGCAACAAGGTGGCCGAGGTGAAGGACGGTACGGTGACCGTGTACAACGGCAACTACACCGACGTGAAGGGCGTATCCAAGCCCGTAGCGCCCGCGGACCCTGGGATCACCTATCGTGTGCTCGCTCCGTTCACGAACTGGGTGAACGGAAAGAAGTACGCCAAGGGCGACAAGGTCACCGTGTACGAGAAGGATGCCAAGGGATTCGAGAACGCTCTCAACCAGGGCAAGCTCAGGAAGCTGTGAATCCCGTTTTCACAGATGTGCCAGCATCAGTTCGATGACGGCTGGAAGACGAACATGAACTCGGTCCCTTCGAAGTGGGACAGCTCCTCCAGGTTGGGATCGATCGATGCATCGATGTCCGAGAACGTGACGGTGATCGTGAAGTCGTAGTACAGCAGGGTGTCGCCGTCATATTCGAAGCTGCTGCCAGCCGACATCGCAATCGACGATGTGGGAACGCCTGTGGTAACGACCTCGGGCTCTCCCGACTTCGTCACGCCGAACGGATAATCGGTACTGTCGATGGTCAGGATCATCGAATCGATCAGCGCCCAGCACGCGCTATTCTCCATCTGGCACTGCAGATAGATGCTTCCGGGTCCGGTGGTCGCCACCCTGTATCCTGATATTGTCGCGGTCTGTGCCCTCTCGAATACTGGCATGGACATGGGCTCCGATATCGGTCTGTAATCCACATCGGAGGTCCCGTAATCGTAGAAGATATCGACCCGGGTCTCGACCGTATCCATGGTGTTGTGCTCACTGTAGGTGTTGCCCATGTACATCGAATAACCGATACCGGCTGCGCTGAGCACGATGGCCGTTACCGCCACGATACCGATCACAGTCATCAGTTTCCTGTCCATGTTCACACCCCCACCGTTGTACGGAATTTGAATGCTACGTCGTCCAGCGGGGGATCCGGTTCTGAATCGGTCACATTAGCGTGGACGTAAAGGCAGAACTTGATGCTCTGCGTGGTGAGATTGGCAATGGTTATACCGCTTGCCGGATCGAACGAGGCATCGACGCAGGAGCTGTCATCGGCGGGATTCCTCCAGTAGCTGACGAAGAACGCACCGTGCATGTTCGCCGCATCATCTACGGACACCGACAGCGAGTAGGTGGGCATCGGGTCGGATCCCTGCTTCGACACGGATATGTCGAACTGGACGACCTCCTTGACGTCATAGGTGACTTCATCGACCGTTATCGTCTCGTCGTGTACGGGCGTGTACACACCGGAACGTCCGTTCCCGTCTATCAGTATGTCGGAGATATATTCGATCTCCGAGGTCACGGCGGAACTGTACTGGGAGTCCCCGAGACCGATCGAGATGAATACCGAATCATTGGAATCCCCGGAGTTGTACGTCCTCGCTTCGCCGTTGAACGCGTATCCCATCCCGATCAGGAGAATCGCTACGGCGATGGCCGCCACTCCCGCAACGATATGCGAGGCCCTCATGGGTTCACCTCCGCGAACACGGCGGTGACGGTAACGCAGGCGGAAGGCATCACAAAGGTGCTGCCGACGATGGCCACAGGTGTGGAGCTTCCCGCTTCGGTGTAGGATGCTGAATCCAGCGCATATCCTGCTGCAGGTGTGAATGTGAGTGTCACGTTCTCTCCCGCCACCGCGGTCATCCTGTCGGCGGTGACGATACCGTTCTGGATTTCACGGTCTATGACGATGAGACGGGCCAAATCCGTAGTCGGCATCGGGATGGACCCCAGTCCCTGGTAGAAGTACACCGCGAGGCCTGAGGCCTCGGTGGCGGGATCCACGACACCGTATCCGATGTACTGCGCAGCGTAATACGTCGGGCTGTCGCTCTTCATATCCGAATCGGATCTCGTCGGGAGTGTCAGGAGGCAGCTTCCGTCGATGAATCCGGTGAGGTTCGCATGGCGGTATCCCGTTCCGATGGATGCGGCGTACTGTCCTCCCGTGGCTGTTATCTGGGAGTCGTCCATGATCTTTATCATGCACATTCCCTGCGCCTCGGCGAATGCGTCGTATCCCGAACCGATGGCGGCCCCGTAGAGGCCCCCTACGGCCGTTACGGCGGAACGGACGATGGTGATATCGATATTCTGAGTGTTGTCGTTCTGAGCCTGCGCTCCGCCGCCTATTCCTGCGGAGTACGATCCTCCGGTAGCGGCGCCTCCGGAGTCGTTGCCTATGGTCGACTCGAATATGAAAACCGTGGTCGGTTCGTATCTGATGGAACCGATTCCTGCAGCATTGGAACCTCCGGTCACACTGGTGATCACCGAATCGGAGATTATCACACTGAGGCCACCTATTCCGGGTCCTCCCGCATCTCCGGCCGCACCTCCGACCTTTCCTCCCTGGACGGTACCGATGACGGAGTTGTCTATGACCACGGTGGCACCGGTTCCTCCGATACCGTATGCTCCGGCACCGTAACCGTACGCATCCAGACCGCTGAGGTGGCTGACGTAGATCGTTCCCGGGGTTCCGCTAGCGAGACCGATGGCGCTTCCGCTGCCTGTGGCGTCGCTCTCCGCGTTGCCCTTTACCGTGAGCGTTCCCGGACCTGTGAGCGTGAGCGATGAATCGGAACTGACCGCTATTCCGTCGTATCCCGAACCTCCGGTGAGGGTGCATGTGCCCCTTATGACGAGGGTAACGTTGCATTCTCCGGTAATGGATACCGCGGGACTGTCCGATGCGGTTACCGAGACGTTGTTCAGCACGACCCTGGCATCGCTGCCGGAGAAGGTCTTGGTGACCTCGCCCTGCGTAACGGTGACCTTGCCTTCGGAATAGCTGACGGTGATCGGTTCCGTACCTGTGAGGATGGCCTCGGGGGACGATACCTTGGAGGTCACCCTGGAGTTGGATGATGGGATGAGTGTGAGCGTTCCCTTGTAGTACGTCACTTCGTAGTTGGCGGACACGTTGTTTATGACTACGCTGCACACTGTGCTGCCCGGTCCGGTCTGGCTTCCGTCGTAGTCCACGTCGGGGGTCTCCCCGTCCGTGAGGCTTCCGCCCTTCAGTCCGAAGACGGAGTATGAGTCGCAGACCAGCGTGCTGCCGTCATCGATCATCGTCTGTCCGTTGGCTATGACGATGACCGGGCGGGGGCTCATGTGGAGTCTGAATGTTCCCGAATACGCATGGTTGACGTTGCCCATTACGTAATAGGTCTTTCCGTCCACCTGGTAAACATAGATCTTCTGGGGTGTGAACGTGTAGGTGATATCCTTGTTGTTCACCGGATCCGCGACGTTGGTGATGGACAGGCTGTCCGTGGTGATGCCGCTGTATTCGTACGATATCTGGGAGATGTTCAGCGGGAGCTCTATCTTCGGGATGACGTCCACATACTGTTTCGTTCCGTCATAGAGCAGATCGTATGTCTCCGATGCCAGCTTGACATATCTCGCATACAGGGAACCTCTGGCGTCCACCCTGTACCAGTACTTGTCATCATGGTAGACGATCTCGGGCTGTATACTGAAACTGGGATCGGTGTACCATCCGTCGAAGTAGTACCCTTCGACGTCCAGACGGGAGATCCATTCGTACTCGGCGATGGACAGGTCCACATATCCTCCGGTCTCCACGAGGAGCGTCATGGACGGGTCGATCAGTATGGGTGCGCCCTCCGCGGTTCCTTTGATGAAGAAGTTGACATGCTCTCCCTCCCACTTAGATTCGATCTTTATCTCCATATCCCCGGTCACGAAGAACTGTATGACCCACTCCTGCATGGAGGACTTCTTGTTCGGGGTGATCGGATAGGGGCTGCAGTTATCCGTCGGATTGATGTACGTCGTCTTGCTGTTATCAATGGTGTACGAACCGGAGAACACCAGGGTGAGCCTGATGTTCGAGTTGTATCCGAGCTTGGCAGGATACTTTGTGACACCTTTCTCCTCCACGGTAGCGGGTCCGGGTAAGGTACCTTCGTAATCTATGACCGTCGCCTCGTTGTTGGCCCAATCGGTCGCTATGAATTTGATACCGTTGTAGGTCTCCTTCACCGCGGTGTTGATGGAGGAGACCCTGTATGTGACAGCGTCGTAGACGAACTCCTGTCCAACGTTGACGCTCTTGCCCTCGGGTATGTAGATGACCGTAGCCAGACGAGGGCTGACGCTGTCATCGGTGACGATGAATCTGACACCGTCGAAATCGCCGCCTTCTACGGTATATGAGGTCTCGAAACCGACGACATCATATGTTACACCGGTGGTGAACAGCATCGTATCGCTTCCAACGGTTCCAGAGACGGTGACGTTGTTATCGAAGATGACTCTGAGCGTGTATGTCTTGGCCACCCATTTGTAGGACACGACCGTGTCGCCGATGACATATCCGCCCTCAGGGATGCCTATCCAATCGCCCTGGCTCATATCGTAATAGTCATCGTACGCTTCGTATCCCGTGAGCACGTAATCGGTTGAGCCGACGGTCACCGTCGTTATGTAACCGGATATGGGCGTGACCTTGCTGATCGGGGTGTTATAGGGTATCGACAGGGTAACGGATCCTCCGCCGCCGTTGATGCCCGCCAGAGATGTGATGATGCTCACGGTGTACTCGCGATTGGAAGACTTCTCGCGCAGGATTATGCTGCCTGACGCAACATCCTCCAGGGAGATCGAGTAACCTTCCATGGGGACCTGTATATCAACGCCGTTCCTCGTCCATCCCTCATAATGGGTGCTGACGGTATCCGTATGATGGACCAGCGGGACCGTCTCCCCGTAGATGAAATTGGTTACTGTACCCTCATGGTCAGCATCGTATATGGTGACGGCGACCGTCGCACAGTAGTATGTGATGACGATCACGTTATTTGTGCCCGGTACGATATCGAATGGGTTTCCGGGCAAACTGGTGGACCCTGAGTATACCTTCGTTGCGAGGTACTGCGCTGTGACGACGGACGACGAATCGATGTCGTACATGGCGGTGTAACCCGACCTTACGTCAACGCTGTAGTGGACGTGTTTGACCGCATCCACGGTCTCGACGACAGCCTGGTCGAAGTGGATGTCCGAATAGCTTCCGTTCGCAACCTGAGTCCTTATCCAGATGACGGCAGTGTTCTGCGATACAATATATCTGCCGTATATCTGGATGGTGCCGGGGCTGCCGGAGACGGTCGTGCTGCTCGATATGAGGGTCGAGGGGAATCCGATGAGATACCACGCGTATACCGTGTAATCGGTGGTGGGTACATCCTCGTAGTCAACCAGGATGTCCAGATAGCTGTCCCCGTAATGGGCGCCCGTGATCTGCTTGACGTTGCTGGTGGTCGCAGGGGTTTCTGAATCGCCGTAGTTAACGTTGAGCGTGAAGGTCATCCATCCTATCGAACCGCGGAGGATGTTGTTCGAGACATAGCCGGTAACGGTGATGCTCTTGGTATCGCTGTCACTGCTGTCGACCAACACGCCAGAGGGATCGTAATAGGAATAGTATCCGAGATCGAGCGTCAGGGTGACACCTGTGGCAGTGAATGCACCTGCCGGATTGTCTTCCAGATAGTAGTTCATGTTGTATTCGGTCATGTCCACTATTCCGGTACCGTTGCCTGCGATCGCGTCGCAGTTCGGGACGAACGTGTGATCCATCACTTTGTTCGTGTAGATGGTGACGTATCCGTAGCGGTAGATGATGTTGTCGCCGTTGATGACCAGTTTCTTCATCGCAGTGCATCCGGTGACCGCACCGGGGGCGATTCCTTCGACGTTGTAATCGATGTGAGATGTGTCGTCGGTCACCGTGGTGGGGAGATTGATGACGGTCGATTCGTCATCATTGACGGCCGAGACGGTCACACCCATCTCCGAAGGATGGGTGATGGCGAAGTCGATGTCGTCATCTGTACCTGTTTCAGCTCCGGCGGGTATACCCGGCATGGAGTAGAGCACCTTCGAGGTCATCAGATAGTAGATGTTCTGCAGCGTGGTGGATGTGATCGGCAGTCCGAGGTTGTACTCGCTGCCGAATTCCCTGCCCTCGAGATAAGTGTCGTGGGTTCCGAGGACGGCGGTTCCGGTGTACTGTATGAGTGTGTGGCTCGATGTCGCCAGATGGGCCTGACCAGCAGTGTATACGGCCTTGGTGAAGTAGACCTTCTCATTACCGTTCTTCCAGTAGAGGTCGGGGATGGCGCTCTCGTCGATGTAGTACTCCAGGATCGCTGCCTTGCTCTGAGCCTCGTCGGTGACAACGAACTTAGCGCAGTTGTACGGGTCCTCGAGGATGCTCCTGACGGCATCGACGGTGTAATCCACCGCATCGACCGTCAGTATGTCTCCGGGCACCACGGTCTGTCCGTTCGTGTCGAAGACGGTGACGTGGTTACCTTCGGATGTGACGATGAACTTCACGCCATCCGATGTTGTGAGCACGGTGGGGTTGACGACCGTAACGGTGTACTCCTTCGCGCCTGCCGAGAGGATGTCCCCTGCCTTCACCTTCACTCCGACCGGTACGTAGACGACGGTCACGTGGTTGTTCTCGCCGGTGATTATGAACTTCACGCCGTTGCGTGCGGTTATCACGTCGGTGTTGACGGCATCGACGGTGTACTCCACCTCATCCACCGTCAGTGTGTCGTCGATATCCACAACCTGTTCGTTGGTATCGATGACGGTGACGTGGTTCCCGGCTGCGGTGACTATGAACTTGATTCCGCTCTCTGTGGTGATCACGTCGGTGTTGACGGCATCGACGGTGTACTCCTCGCCGCTGTAATTCAGCTTTCCGTTGACACCGACCTCCCTGTAGAGGCCGTCGTACTCCACGTAGATCCTGACGATCTGGGGTCCGATCAGGTATGCTGAGATGTTGGTATCTCCCTGGACGACGAAGGTCGTTGATATGCTGGTATCCGAGTTGAAGATCCCCTCGCCGCTGCTGTACCAGTGGTGGAACTCGTATCCCGCATCTGCGGTGAAGACCAGAGAGACCGTGCTTCCGTAGAAGAACGAACTGTCGGTGAACTGGATGGGGTTGCCTTGTTCGTCGTAGTAGAAAGCGGTGATGGATCCGTGGGCAGGGTCGGCTATCGACACGCTGTACGGGATCTGCTCCCAATCGGAGAGGAACTCGATGACGAGATTCTCTGACGTTCCCTCTCCGAACATGCGGTTGGCTCCCTGAGGTGTGATCTTCATGATCTCGACGGTAACGTCGGAGACCCGGAACTCGGCGATCCACGGGTATTCCGCACTGCCGGTCGCGTAGATGTACAGGGTTATCTTGGTACCTGCCTGATAGACGTGCGGGGTTCTTTTGTTGTCATCGTCATTGAATGGGACCATATTCGAATCGACGAATATCGCCAGATCAGGATCGGGGTCGACTATGCTCCATCCCTTCAGCGAATAACCTGGACGGGTGGCGCCGTTGAGGTCGATCATCAGGTAGTAATAGACGTTCTCCTGCTGTTCGTAGGGGAATATCAGGAACGAGGACGGGGGATCCACCAGAGCGAGGTTGTCCACCGACTCTCCGTTCACCATGACCCTGGAATCCATGGTGACCTTGAGCGCCATCCTCTCCAACTTGGCGAAGAGCACGACTACGTAGCATCCGTCCTCCTGGGCATAGGAGCTTCCGCTCTTGAGCAGACGTCCTGTCTCGGTGAGATACGAGTCGGCATACACGGGAACGGCCTTGTTCGGCGCATCCTCGACCTGGTATACCCAATAGATGAACTTGTATCCTTCGAACTGATGCATGTTGGTCAGGTTGTACTGCGCCCAATCCAGAAGGGTCATGGTCACCGGATCATTTGGATCGCCGATATTGAATCCGTCGGACATGTCGAACTTGGTTCCGAATTCCATTATCTGGGCATCCAGGACGTTACCGGAATGATGCTCCGCCTGACTCGGGTGGAGATCGATGTCGATCACTCCATGCCCGTCATTGAAATCGGCCTGGAACCTGACCTTGACGCTCCATCCGACCCAACGGGCATAGAGAGTCATGCTCTCGGTGACCTCGCTCGTCTGCAGATCCCAGTGCTGTGTGTAATCCGTATCCGCGTACCATCCTCCGAACCTGTATCCCTCCCTCTCCGGATCGGCCATGGAGCCGATGTATCCGCTGGGCATGGCGACATAGACGACGGACGATGTCCCGTCCATGTAATCCAACGTCACCTCGTACATGTAACGGGCATACAGGTCCATGTCCCTGGTCAGGGCGAACGTGAACGTATACGGGTTGTTGAAGTTGCTGTCGGTGTACCATCCAACGAAGTGGTCGTCGGTCGGAGGACAGTCCGGGAGCGTGATCGATGTACCGTACGGGTAGGTGTACTTCAGCTCCGTGGATTCGTTGACATGGAATGTGACGCTGACATCGGGCGTCTTCGATACCCTGAGTGTAATGATGAACGAATGCATCACGCTGTCGCCCTTGACGATACGTACGGCCATATCGTACGACTGGACACCGGATCCCGTGAACGAGTTGACCTGTACCTTGAGCGAGGCGTCGTATCCCCCCTGGAGGGTACCGATGGTGGTCGAGGTCAGGACACCGTCCGTACGCAGCGCGAACGTACCCAGGCTGTCCGTCCATCCCGGGGTGTTGTTCATGTTCTTGATAGCTGTAACACCGAATGCACTGACTCCGGTGGCACCGTTCTTGGGGGTGATGGAATCGACGACGAAACTGTAACCTGCCTTACCCGAGGGGATCAGGAATACGGATGAACCGACACCGTCCACGATGCTGATGTCCAGATCGGTGTCGGTACCGTAATTCGTGGGTTTGGTGTCTATGTGGATCTTGGTCTGGATCGAGTTGACGACGACGTATGTTGTCTCGGTCTCACTGATCTGGACCTCCACGACCTCGTTGATGCAGATCAGTATGTAACCGATGTATCTGAATTCAGATATGGTGCTCTTCAGCTCTATGTTCATGTAGGGATTGCGTACGGAGGTCGTCTCGGCCGGGATTGGATCGCCCGCACCGAGGTCGTCCTTCACCAGGACACCGCGCGTCGGTTGGCCGGGATCGCCTATGAACACGAGACAATTTCCCGAACCGTCATCGAGTCCGAATCTCGTCTCGAACTGGTTCTGTCCTATGGACCCGTCCGTAGATATCAGATATGCGTCTCCCGGCGAGTTCGGTACGAACGTTCCTCCGGTGTACATATAACTGGAACCGTTCTGGAGCGAGGGCATCTCGACTGAGGTTGTAACGGGCACGCTGGTACCGACGGAGACCGTTACCTCGTTGTTGATCGCACCTGCGAGATACCAGCAGCGGCAGGCCTCCGTGAGGTCGGAGAAGTCGGTCTTCTCGAACGTTCCCGATTTCAGGATCACGAAACCGCCATCTGAATGAGGGTCCCCGAGGGCCATCACACCGTACTGCTGCTCGTTGCTCCTAGCTGCTAGGATGGTGTATCCGTATACCTTGCCGTAGGATACTGTATAGCTGCTACCGGATCCCTTCACTATCTTCTGTATGTTGAACAGGTTACCTCCGCCGACGACGAGCTTGTTGAGCGGGGAGGTTGGGGTGGTAGGATCCCCATTGTCGTTCTGGCTGTGCAACTCGTAGACGTAGTTGACGGCACCGTTGAGGACCAGCGTTGTCCCTCCTCTCAGAATGAGATCCTCTACCCTGTACAGGGTGTAATTGGTGTCTATGAACGGCAGACCGTCGGTATTCTCGATGGTCGCCCTTCCGTTGAGTTCGAGGACGCATCCCTCGAGGATGACCGTGGTAGCGCGGTGTATGGCCTCCGCGGCCGCATCTGCGAATGTTGTAAGGTTCTTGAGATGGATCGTGGTCTCTCCTTTGGTAAGGCACGAGTTACCCGATCCCATTATGGTTCCAGAGAATGAGATGTTGTTCGTGGTCGAGTTCTGTTCCATGAACAGCTCCCCGCTTCCCATGACCATCTCCTGTATGAACGCCTGGGAGCTGTCGGTCAGTACTCCGACGTCACCGCCCAGATAGATCGATTCGCCGATGGTGAGCGATGTCTCGGAACCTGTATCGGCAAGAACGTTGCTGCTGTCTCCCAGTTCGAGGCTGTCCACTCCGACGTACATGTGCACGTCACCGTACGTGGTACCCTGGAATCCTCCTCCGAAGATCGATCCGCCGACCGTTCCGGCCTTGATGTAGATGTATACGTCCGCTGTGCCGTCATCCTCCTCACCGTCTGTTCCCAGAGCGGATCCTCCGTAGACCGATCCGACGATGTTCGCAGTACCTCCGACGGTGATCCTCCTCGTGCTGGAAACGGACATCCTTCCGATGGTTCCGAGTCCTCCGCCGTAGACCATGCCCATGACGGTACCGCCCGTGATATGGACACTGGTGGATCCGTAGAGCTTACCTATCTGGCCTCCGCCGTAGACGGATTCCTGTATCACACAGTCGCCGCTGATGTTCACGGCGGTGTTCCCGGTGACCCTGGCGTACTCCTCATATGATTTTTCAACATTCTTGATGGTGTCATATCTGAAATCTTCGAATTGTACCTGGACTAGGGTTGAACTGTTGAGATTCTGTCTCGCCCAGGGGAGATATGCCATCTCCAGGTCTTCCGATAAGGATATATCACTTTTTACCAGATTGTCCGGATTCTGCATTGCCGGAGCAATCGTCGGAACCTTATTCCTAATGACATACAGCGACGAATTCTCATTCTTGATCGCGTCCTGTTTACTGTTTGTGTCCAATCCGAGTGTGGTGGTGTCCAAACCCCTTCCGGCACCAAACACGCTGCCGTTCACCGTACCACCAGAAACGTTTACGGTGACTTCACCGACGACCATTGCGACCAATTGTCTGTTGTTATTGAAGTGATTACTGTCTAGACCGCCGTAGTAATTGATGGCAGCCACAGACTTTCCTCCTCCGTAGACGCTACCGTCAACGATACCTCCAGTCATGTTCACTTTAATCGTGCCATATACGTAGGGTATGCCTGTCGAATCATGGCTCGCGTTGTTTACCTCGATATCTCCCGAGATGTACTTGTGCTTGATCTTGACAAGGGTTCCGCTTCCGCCGCCGTATATATCCTGGAGAACATGACCTCCATTCACATCGATGTTGATATTGGTCGGACTAGTAGCAGTGCCTATCGGCCCCCTCAGCCCCCCTCCGTAGATGTTCGCGATGGTTCCTCCGTCGACGGTAATGTTGATACTCCTGTTGCTTCCGTGGAAACATGCCAGCTTCGATGTTTGATATGTATCATATCCGCCGCCGACGAGATTGGCGATTAAGGGAGCGTCCCTTACGTGTATGTTGATGTTACCCTCGACGAGCGAACCGGGCTGTGAAGCGTTAGGATCCAATGCATCGGTCAGACCTCCGCATGCGATATTCCTCACGACTGCCTTTCCAGATATCTCCATGTTGGCATCATGGGTGATGTACGACCCCCCTGCCCTTCCGGCGGCCTGGATGGCCCATACGTCGGATGTACCTGTCAAGAACAGATTGGTGGAGTTCGCCCTTCTGCTTGCGTTCCCGCCGACGATCATCGACGATTCGATGATAGGCAGGTTGGTACTGGAACTGGTAACCTTGGTACCATCGTTCTGATGATTGAGGAGATAATCTGTCCATGTATCGGCATACATCGTCACCCCCGTCATGTAGAGATAAATGTCCCCCGTTTCATACTGGTATGTACCGTTAGTCGGGTTGCCTCCGCTCAGGGTATCCAATACCACACCGCCATTCATGATGGTAACAGATTTGTGACCAACCTTACCTCCTCCGTATATACAGGAGTAGATTCCGCTATGGATGATCATCTTGGTATCGCCGCTGATACCACCATGTAACGATGCATATTGTCCGTAACTCTTATTGTCACCAGGCATCTTGATTGATTCTATGCCTGTTCCAATGATGAAGACCTTAGAATCAGCGTTGATGTCAATGTAACTACCCGCTTTGGCCGACTGGAACTTCATCGTGAGGTTATCTATGTTGACTGGGCTCTTCAACGGGACATTGTTGAGATCTGTATCTACTAGTATCGATCCAGCGACATTGTCAATATCGGCCGCACGCACCGTGAAACCAGCGGTGACCCCATTGAAATATCCCAATATTCCTTCATTTGGATTCGCCTTGGTAGCTACCTTCTTTTCCCCAGTGAACAGGACGATGTTCTGGAACTTGCTGCCGTCAGTCCAGCTGTAGGAGCGGTCAGGGTTGGTGACCGTATGAACGAGCAGCCCCCACGTCGCATAGATGTGGATCCTGCCCTCATCGGCATCGATATCCACCTGATCGGAACCCACATACCAGTGTCCGTCAGAGGAGTTGTAAAGGATTACATCCCCCGGATCCTGTACGGATGTGAATGCGGTCGGGGTGAAGACCGATTCCGAGACCGTACCGGCGGTAGCGATCTTCCATCCAGTGAAGACGTAGGTCACGCCTTCGGCGTACTTCTCCTTGCCGTCGGTATCGTTGACCAGGGCGAACCACCTTTCGGTGGAGAACTCCCACACCTGCGG
>JAEEGL014073017.1_pt1 | contig 12876 bp, 4 predicted proteins | sample 9134231 | NCBI WGS metagenome assembly JAEEGL01 (sample SAMN16246548, study PRJNA631951) | gut metagenome | biome: gut microbiome; feature: rumen; material: fiber-attached | host: Bos | place: Iran: Karaj | collected 2018-10
CTCATAGTAGATGTTGATGCCGTACTCCGTGCCGGCTGTCAGGGTGTTTTCGATCTTGTCGATACGACCGGTGTTGTAGGAATACACATTGTTCAAGTTCGAAGTAGTGCCGGTCTGGTTCGTGCGCTTGACCTGCACCGTGCGGGTGGCGTTGGTGCCGCCGCTCACGTGGATGCCGCGGGTATAACCGTTTCCGAGGATCCTCACTGGCTCGCCCTCCGCGTCACCAAGCTGGGTGATGATGCTGGCGGTGTACAGGGCCGCCCCGCTGCCGGTTCTGCCGTTGCCGCCCGCCGTGAAGGTCGCGCCGACGATCTTGTCGATGCTGGCCTCGCCGTAGACGTAGCTGTCGTGACGGACGCTGTCCTTGACGTACTCATACCAGCCGGAGCTTCCCACAGCGATCCAGGAGTTGTTTTCCTCGATAAGCTGTTTTGCGTCGGAGTTCCAGGTGTTCACCGGGTTGCCCACGTTGTTCAGGGCGCTGCTGGTGAAGGACGCGAAGGTACCGCCGTCGATGAGCCCGATATGGCCGCCGTTCTGCAGCGCGTTGGATCCGGATGTGGTAGTCACGGTGCAGTTTTTGATGGTATCGATGGTGGCGATTTCCTTGGTGTAATCGTAGGAAGTCTCCATGATGGTGTAGCTGGTGGTGTCCGTGCTGGGAGTGAAGTATGCCGAGCCGCCGCCGAACTCCGCGAAGAAGGATTCCCTCGTGCCGGTATAATAGCCGTCGTAGTAGTTCTGCAGGGCATAGGAGCCGGCGGTGAAGGAGGAATCCTCGATGGTGCCGATATGGCCCTGGTTGCGGAAGGCATAGCTCATACCGCCGGGAACGGTGAAGTCGCAGTTCCGGATCGTGCCGATGGTGGAAGGATTCTCCTCGTCGTAGGTGTAGGTACGGAACTCGTGGATGCCGTACTTGTCGGTATAGGCTCTGCCGTTGGACGGCGTGGTGATGCTCATCTTGCCGTCGTTATAGGTCTCCCGGATGAGGCCGGCAGGCCGCGCCGCCGTGTTCTGGACGAGCGGGTTGCTGGCGTGGCCGGTCTCCGCGGAGACGTGGACGTTCTCCATGCTTCCGATGGAACCGTTGTTGGCGATGCCGGCGTAGGTATCCACCTCGATGGTGATGTTGGAGCCCTCGCCGCCGATGCTGTCGATCCGGCAGGTATAGTCCGGATCAAAGGTAAGCTCATAGGTCCGGTGGGTCTCGTTGGTGTTGTAGGGCCCATCAAAGTGGCGGACGTAGTGGTAGGTGTCGCGGTACATGGTGTTGTAGCCGTCGTTGGAGAAGCCGCCGTTCATAATGGCGTAGGAGGCCGCCGCGAACGACACGTTCCCGGAGATAGAGCCGATGTAGGCGGCGTTATTCAGCGCATAGGAGGCCGTGGCCGTAAACCGGGCGTTGTCCTTGATGACGCCGATGCTCGAGGGCCGGGCATAGGTGTAATAGGTGTCAGCGGCACTGCCGTAGATGCCGTTGGGATTGGCCGCCGTGCCGGTATAGGTCTCGGTGCAGGTGGCGTAGGAGCCGCCGGACACGCGGACGCACCAGTTTTTGGAGGTGAACTGCGCGTTGCCGGAGATCTCGCCCACCTGAGCGCCGTCAGTTACGCGCATGGCGTAGCTGCCGGTGACCGTGACGTTTACGTCGTCGGTGATCTTCTCGATGCCGCGGGTGTGCGTGGTGTCGTAGGTAAAGGTCCTGACATTGCCGCTGTCCACTGCGTAAAGCTGGTTGGTGGTACCGTACATCTGGTTGCCGTAGGTGTCGATGCCGTAGGCGGCCGCCGTGATCGCGGTGGTGCCGCCGATGGTGCCGATATTCGAGTAGTTGAGGATGCCGTAGTTGCCGGTCACGTGGATGGTGGTATTCATGATCTCGGTGATCCTGGCCACGTGGCTCGTGCTGTAGGGCTTGGCCTGGGTGCGCTCGCCGGTGCGCTTGCTCTGGTTGACGACGCCCTCGTTATAGGCCGTGATCGAGCAGTTGTTCAGCGCGTCGAGATAGGCGGAGAAGTTCAGCACGCCGCGGCCCTTGGCGGTATAGACGGTGGCGCCGTCCATGGTCATGTGGCCGCCTTCCCAGTTCACCACGGCAAAGGCGTAGCCATTGCCGTGATTCTGCCGCTGCTCGATGCGGACGGCGCCCAGGGTCATACGGGCGGACGCGCCGGAGTTGTACACAGCGGTGGCGTTGTAATGGGTGGTCTTGCTGGTGTTCCAGGGGTTTTCTTCGGAATAATAGCCGTCGTTGGCGATGACGCCGCCGCCGGCGGTATCCGTCACCGTCATGGTGCCCTGGTTATAGAGGGCATAGGTACCGGTGGTCTGCTGGCCCACGTCTTTGAGGATGATGTCGCCGCCGTTGAGATCAAGGGCCATCTCGGCGCCGGAGTTTACGGTAATGACGCCCTTGTTCCAGTCGCCGTCCCTATACCCCGTGTCGCTATAGGTGCCGATGACGTCGGAGCCGCCGAGATCAAGCTCCACCTTGGTGCCGCTCTTCGTATGCAGGAAGATCCCGGAGCCGGTGATCTGGAACCTGCTGTCCCCGTCGGCAAGCTTGATGCGGATATCCTGGTCACCATCCACGACGGTCTTCGTCGTATAGGCCAGGTCCTTCATCAGCACGACGGTGTCGCCCGGATGGGTCGCGTCGGCCACGGCCTCGGCAAAGGTCAGATAATAGGTGTTCGGGGTCGTTCCGTCGGCCCACTCCACGCGGGCGGCGGGGTCGGTGATGTGCCAGGCCGCCGTCAAGGTGACGTCACCGGTGACGGGGGTCGCGAAGTCATAGGCCGCGCCGTTCAGGAACCAGCCGTCGAAGGTGTAGAGCTCACGCTCGGGAGCCGCCTGGGCGGCCACGGGCGTCCCCTCATCCACCGTGACGGTGAAGGTCTCGCCGCCGTTGGCGGGGTCAAAGGTGACGGTCCAGGTCTTCTGCCACAGGGCATAGAGGGTCACCTCCGCGCCGCGCTCGGGATCGTTCAGCGCCGTCAGCAACGCGGCGTTCGTGCCGCTCCAGCCGTCCTCCAGGACGACCGTCCCATCCGCCGCCAGGGCCCAGCCCAGGAAGCGGTAGGTCTCGCGGGTAAAGGGATTGGCCGGGAGGGTCACGTCGGGGGCGGTCTCTGCCGGGAAGACCGTAACGGTCATATCCTCCAGGCTGCCCGCGCCCTCGTTGGCATCAAATTTCAGGGTGATGAAGTTCGCGATATAGTTCGCCGTCAGCGTGATGTCCCCGGTCACGGGGGCCTCGAAATCATAGGCCGCGCCGTTCAGCTGCCAGGCGTCGAAGGTGTAGCCGTCCTTGGCCGGGTCGGTCTCGGGACGGGCCACGGCCGTATTCTCATCCACCTGAACGGTGAAGGTCTCGCTGTCGTTGGCGGGATCAAAGGTAACGGTGTAGAGCTGCTTCCACACAGCGTAAAGGGTCACGTCGTCGCCCATCTTCACGTTGCCGAGAGCGGCCAGGAAGTCCGTGGTATGGGCGGGAATGGGCTCGCCTCCCTCCTCTGCCGCGGGGGTATTCCAGGTGTAGCCGTCGGTGAAGAGAGGCTCCGTGGCGTCGGGCGTCAGTGCCCAGCCGAGGAAGCGCCCGTCGGGACGGGTGAAGGCGTTCTGCGACAGGGTGCTGTTGTCCACAGCCAGGGTCTCGCCCAGCACGTGGATCAGCAGATCTTCCATCTCGCCTTCTGCGTTCTCGGCATTGGCGTCGAAGGTCAGCTTCACGCTGTCGCGGGTCACGTAGTAGTACTGGCCCTGGGTGGCGTTGCCGGGATTCTTCGGGTCGACGGGATCCTCCACCGTGCGAGTATCCAGGGAGAGAAGATAGCCATCGGGATAGGTCTGCGTGTCGGGATCGTTCACGGCATTCTCGCGGACGCCGGTGGTGCTGAAGCGGAAGTCCCCGCCGCTGAGCAGCTCCACCTCTGCGCCATCGTGGCTGTAGAGGCCCTTGCCGCCGGAGGCACTGACGCCGTAGGCCACGGTGCCCTCGCCGATCTCTCCAATGGAGACGCCGGGGTAGTCGGCGCTGCCATAGTTGTCGATGCCGTACTTGACGCCGCGGATCTGCGTATTCACGATGCTGTCGATCCGGGCGCTGGCGTAGGTGTAGACGTTGTTGGAGGCGCTGTTGGAGCCCGTGGTGTTCGTGTAGGTCACGTCGCAGGTACGGGTCAGCGCGGCGCCGTTGAAGTTGCGCAGGCCGGTCTGCGTGGTGGAGTAGACGATATTCGGCTCTCCGTCCGCCGTGCCGAGGTTGTGGATAACGCCGGTGTTCATGATGCAGGCGTTTGCATTGCTCGAGCCGCCGCCCGCACGGATCTTATTGCCCACAACGGTGTCTATGGTAGGCTGCCCGTAGGTATAGCTGTCGTGGCGGACAGTGGCGGTGTTGAACGGATACCAGCCGGCGGCGTTCTGGGCCAGCTGTGTCCCGGCGGCGATCTGCTCCTCGATGTCGGAGGCCCAGGTCAGCGTAGTCGGGGTAGAGCCGCCGTTGTTGATCGCGTAGCTGGAGCCGGCGTAGAGTGTGTTGCCGCTGACGGTGCCCATGTGACCGTAGTTGGTCAGCGGGTGGGCGCCGGTGGTGGTAATGGCGTTGTCCTCGACCAGAGTCATCTCGGAGGGCACGCGCACGTATCTGAACGACGACTCGTAGCTGGTGACGCTGGTCAGGGATGCGGTGTACGCGGAGCTGCTGCCGATCTGCTGATAGAAGCTCTCGCGGTCCCCGTCATAGGCGCCGTTCTGGCTGTTGAACACGCCGTAGGTGTTGGCGCTGACGGTGTTGCCCTGGAACAGGGTGACGACGCCGTCGTTGCGGAAGGCGTAGCTCTTCGGGGTCGTGAACGTGCAGTTCACGATCTCGTCGATGGTGGCGCGGTAGTTCTCCGCGTCGTAATGATAGGTACGATCCTGCTGGTTGACGTACTTGCCCGCTGCGTAGGTGGTGCTGCCGAGCTTGACGGAGGCCGTCAGCTTGGTGGGCGTGATCTCCACGTCGAGGCCCGTGAGGCGGTTGTCCGTGTTATAGACCATCGGGTTCGACGCCATATCGTTATTAGTGGTAGATGCAGTATAACCCGTCTTGGCCGTGAAGGTCACGCCCTCGATGGAGCCGATGGAGCCGTCGTTGCGCAGGGCTGCGGAGGTGTTGCACTCGATGACGACGTTAGTGCCCTCGCCGCCGATCTTATCGATGCGGGCGCCCTTCTCCATGTCGTACTCATACTCATAGGTACGGGAATACTCGGTGGAAGCGTCGGTGACCGTGGTGCGGTTGCTCACGTAATGGTAGCTGCTTCTGCCGAGCGCGGCGAAGATATCGCCGGACTGGGCGCCGTTGCGGAGGGTGGTGCTGGGCGAGGTGATCTTCGCGTTGCCTGTGATCTCGTGGATGTAGCCGCCGTTCCACAGGGCCTGGCTGCCGGTGCCTTCGATGAGCACATTGCCGGTGATGCTGCCCACCTCGGAGATGTGGTTATAGACGTAGGTAACCTCGACGTCGCTGCCGGCCCAGGAGTCGGGAGCCTCCGCCGTGCCGGCCTTGGTCGTCACGCGGGAGGCGGAGTTCTGGCCGTGGACCTTCAGCGTGTACCACTGGGATTTCAGATGGGTGTTGCCGGAGATCTCGCCCAGCGTCGCGCCCTGGTAGACCTGGATCGCAAAGGAGCTGAACGAGAAGATCTCGCTGTTGCCCGTGATCTTGTCGATGCGGGCGTAGTTGTCCGTATCGTAGGTATAGGTTTTGGTGTTGCCGCTGTTGCTCACACCGTAGAGGATGTTGGTATCATAGTACCACATGTCGCCCTCCAGCATGATGGCAGTGGAGCCGGCCAGATTCTCGACGTGCGTGTCGGAAATGGTGCCAATGATGGCATAGTTCGCGATCGCGCCGCCGCCGGCTGCGGTGATGATGCTGGAATTCGTTATCTCCGTAACCTCAGCGGGAACGGAACCCGCCGTCAGTACATAGGGGCTGGCCTCTGTTTGGTCACCGGTACGGAGGTTGCGGTTATAGACGCCGAACTGATAGGTGTTGATCTCGGTGTTGTCGATGCTGTCCACCACGGCGCCCTGGTTAATGATGCCGTAGCCCTTTTCGGAAGTCAGGGTGCTGTTCTTCACCGTCAGGTGCGCGCCCTTCCAGTTTTCCATGACGGCGGAAGCGCCGGCTGTAGTTGTCTGGTTGGACTCCATGGTGACGCCGTCCACTGTCAAGTTGGCGGAAGGACCGTTGTTGAATACAGCGGCAGAGGTATACACGCTGTTCGCCGCCCAAAGGGTAGCGCTGGAATACCAGCTGTCGTTTGTGATCTTGCCCTTGGTCTCGCCGGAGTCGGTGATCGTCATGGTACCGTAGTTGAGGACCGTGCCGCTCCAGGCCGTGAGCTTGGCGTTGTAGGTCATGGCGATGGTACCGCCGTTCAGGTCGAGGTTCAGGGTACCGCCCGCCACGTTGTGGACGATGCCCAGCTGGCCCTTGGCGTTGGTCTTGCCGCTCAGGGTCGCGCCGTGGAGGTCAATGGTGGTGTTGCCGCCCGCGCCATTGTTGAAGACGCGCTCGCCCGCCGTGGTGACCGTAGCACCGTTCGCGTCGATGGTCACAGTGCCCTTATTGGTGCTCACCAGGAGGCTTCCGTTGAGAGTGATGTTGGAATGGTCAAAATCCGCGTCCATCGTGGCGTTGGCATGGTCGTTGTAGAACAGCGAAGAGCTGCAGACGGAGGCCGCGACGGAATTTGCCATGGTAACGGTGGCCGCGCCGTAGTTGGTCATCCAGCGGTAGTTCATCGTCAGCACGGAATTGCTCAGATCGACGTTCGCGGAGCAGCCCGCCTGCACGTTTACCACAGCGGCAGTGTTCTCAATGATGGAGAAGCTGCCGGAGTTGAAATGCAGCGTGTGACCGCCCGCAACGACGATCCAGTTGGTGACGCCGTTGATCAGATGATGCGGGGTGGTCCCATCGTTTACGTTGAAGGTCAGATTGTTGTAGATCCAGTGCTGATCCGCAGTGGTCCAGTCGGCCATCATGGTGACCACGTCGCCGTCCTGATTGGCGGCGGAGACGGCCACGTCAAGATCGTTGAAGTAGAAGGTCTCGCCGCCCCGCTCCAGCCGCGCCACGATCTGAGAGTAGTAGACCGAGCCGTCGCAGGTGGTGGCCGGAGTGGTGCAGGCTGCGTCGGTGAAGAGCTTCAGCGCCGTCATATCCTGGCCGGCCATCAGATACATGGTCTCGGACTTGATGGTCGCGCCGGTCCCGTCCACAAAGTTGACGGTGACCTGGGTGTCGCCCCAGGAGCCCTGGATCTCCGCGTTGAGGGGCAGGGTGTGGGACTCGCTGGTGTTCCTGCTGCCGGAGCTCAGATAGACACTGTACGTATAGTCGGGCACGACGTGCTCGTCAAGACTGTCAACGTACTGACCGTAATAGGTCTTGTTGGTCGCCATATTGGTGAAGGTGTTGCTGCCGCGCTGATACAGCATGGCGCCGAGGGTACGTGTGGTCTCGCCCGCCATGAAATAGTCGTCGCAGTTAGCGCTGTATTTGCCAACGCCGCCCCAGGAGCGGGTCTGATTGCCCACCGTCATATTCTTCGTAGCAACTACGCCGGAGCCGTTCGTCTGGACGATACCGGAGAAGGAGCCGGTATAATCGTCTGATGTGAACATCTTGCCGTCCACAATCAGATTCGCAATGCCGTTGCCGTCGAAGGTATCGGACTGCAGGGCGGCGGTTGTGGGATAGATCAGGGTGGGGTTCTTCTTCGTTCCGTAGGTGATGGTCACAGCACTCTTGGCAGCTGTGGCGGTGTAATCATCCACGCCGGTATGCACGAAGAAATTATTGCGGATATCGAGCTGGGCGTTCGGGGCGATATACAGCTCCGAGCCGGGCAGCATCTGCATCTTGTTGTTGAGACGGGCCGTGCCGTTCTCGACCTCGATGCGGAAGTTATAGGGGATAGGGAAGTTATAGTTTGAGGTGCTGACCGTGGTACTGACGATATCCAGCGACATAGCGCTGGTATAGGCCGCCAAATACCCCTTGCCCCGGTTGCCCGTGATGTTCAGGGTCTTTTTGCCGATGTAGGAACCATACTGCACGTCCGTGGTGACGCGGCGGGAGGCATCGTAATCTGTCGTGAGATAGGTGCCGTCGTGGTATAGCACGAGAACGCCGGAAACCGCCTTTTCAAGGCCGTGCGCTGCCAGATTGGCTGCGCTGTCGGAGTAGCCAACCAGGCAGGGGCTGGTGCAGTTGTGGCTGCTGGAGGCGTACAAATCCACGTAGGCATAAACCAGGTTACCGGCCCGGAGCTGCACGTCCGCCTGGATATTCTGCACCTTCCACTGGAAGAAGGGGGCCAGCTTGCCCTCGCCGCTGTGTGCGCTGAGTTCAGAAGCGATGCCGGCCGTGTGGCCGCCGCCGCGGAACTCGACGCTCATGGGCTCGTAGATCTTCGCACCGAAGCCATCTGCCCGAACGGTGCCCGAGCCGATAACGTAGCCGGCCGCGGACAGGATGGAGTTGTCCTTCAGGTCCAGCGTGCCGTTGACCGTCAGGTTGGAGTGGGCGCCGCTGGTGGCGCAGCTCCACAGTACGTTGGCCGTGCTGTACATCGTGCCGCCGATGACGAGGGTACCGTGGTTCTCAAGGGTGACGCCCTCAGGGACCGTTACGTTATAGGTCACGTTCTTGCTGACCTGACCGACGTTCGACGCTGTCGTGGTCAGCGTCTCATTGGCATAAGGATGCTTTGCCGTGGATGCCTGCAACGTCGTGTTCTCAGCAGACAGAGGCACGACCACCGTGACCCCCGCGGGGATCGTGTAGGTGGCCTGGTCCGAGGGGAACGTGTAGCTGTTCGTCACGATGACAGTGCCGTTCGTTCCTGCGGCGGCAATAGCGTCGTTCCAACTTTCGTAGCTGTTATTGCCAACCTTAAAGTTGCCTGAGTCGGCAGCCGTGGTGCTGCTGAGCTGCGGCAGGATCAGAAGAACTGCCAGCATCAGCACTCCCAGCAGCAGCGCCGGGAGGAACCTTTTCCTTTTTTGTCCGGTAATCGTCATGTAATCACCTTTCCGTTTCTTTCTGCTTCTTTCCTTTTCTATACTTTATATTTCAGCGGGGGACGCGCTTCTTTTGCGATCCCGCAAAATATACCAGATGATCGCCGCTGCGATGGCCAGCAGTGAAAATACCTGGCCGTGGGATAGCCCAAACCAGTCTTTTTCCGTATCGCGCAAAAACTCCAGCAGGAAGCGGGCAAAGCCGTAGCCCACAAGAAAAAGAGGATATCCCCTCCCTTCCCGCATGAAGGGCAAGCCGGGGATCATCAGCAGACACATCAGCATCAGATCCCATGCACATTCCATCAACTGAACAGGGGGATATACCTCTTCCCCGTGGATCACCAGGCAAGCTGCTCCGCAGCAGCCCACCAGATAACAGGCAATGCGCATTACTCCCACGATTCCTGCTACACAGGGGGCGCAGAGATCCATCGTCTGCCCTATGCGAAGGCCGAATATGCGCCCGAAAAGAGGCATCAGAATCGGGACAAGCAGCACAGAGCCAAAAAAGCTCATACCGCCCGCTATCTGCCCTTGCAGCAATGCATCAAAGTGTTCAAGAATTGCCAGCAGCCGGACGCCTGTCATCCCCACAGCGGCCAGAAGAATGGTAAACACAAGGGCCTGCCACCCCTTCAAGCCGTATTTCTTTCGGCGAATCAAGTTCAGGACCAACATCAGACAGGTGCCCAATGTAAAGAATACTATGGTCGCATGTTGTCTTAAAAAATGCATATCGATTCTCTCTGTCGTAGGATGCCTTATGGCCGATCCCGTTTTTGTTTGAGGGAGCGTGTGCTGCTCGCAGTTCCCTTCATTTGAAATCTTTTCTTCTCAGCCTGCGGCGAAAAGGGCAGCAAGGTCTACTCCGAGTTCTCCGTGCATCAGCTTATAAAACGCATCGTAATCCAAGCCGTTTCCGTTTTCCCCATAGGCAATGTTGCCGTTAATGATTCCCATCGCTCCGCTCAATCCGCCCAGATCGATCATGGCGGCATCGGAAGCGAAATACTCCTGAAATTTCCCGTTATTGGCCAGCCCATACAGTGCCTGCACAACTTCATAGCCGCGGATTCCATACCGGGCCGGGTCCTTTAAATACTCGGCAAGTCCTACTTCAACGTCTTCTCCGGTCTTGTTGATCACAATAGTCTGATTCTTGCCGTCTTCAGTATGTGAAAAAGCCACTGCCAGAGAATACATCGCCGCCACATCTTCCGTAACGGCTGCAAGCCCCTTGGCTTTTATCATGCTGCTCAGGCTGGTATAGCCCATATCCTCCTGCAGGGAGGAATAAACGCTTTCTGCAGTGCGGCTTGAAAGCTCGTCAGCCACCCACATGAGTCCCAACGTACCCAGGTCATACTCTTCACGATTGAAGGACGGGTCCGCGGCGTCGATCCCGATTTTTCCCAAAAATGTCTGAAATTCACTAAGATTCCAGATATTTACGCTTCCATTGGCTTCAAGCAGTCCTCTGATCTGCCCCATACATTCCGAGGTGGACTGCAAATCACTGCCGAGATTGGAAGCGAAAAAAGCGCTCCGCTGCTCTTCCGTCCCGCCGAAAAAGGACAGTGTCGCGGCAGTTTCTGCCGGCGCATAAAATACACCCCGCTCGTTGTCGAAGCCGATCTGCGACGGGTTCAAGCTTCTAAGCTGCAAATCGGTATTACCGCTCATAAGCCGCAGAAACGTACCGTTCAACTGCGCATTATCAAGTTCTTCCGCCATAGCCGAAACGCCCATCACATGTTTTGCTTCGTCAAACAGAAGGCAAGCGTCCGTCAAGCCCGTGGAAGCCCGCTGCTGCTCCTGACATGCGGCGGCAAAGGCGGTGTTTACTGCCCCAAGAAGCTGTTGATCGCCGGCTTCCCTTGCCCTCTGAATGTAACCGCTGTAGACAGGAACGGCAATTCCGGCCAGGATGCCGAGAATGGCGATAACGACGATCAGTTCTACCAAGGTAAAACCCCGGCGGCGCAATGAAGATGAATTCGATGCTTCCTCTTTGCTCACAAATGAGTTCCTTCCTTCCCAATGCAGAAAAGCTGAAAAGAACAGTACCCCGACTGTCCCGATCGGGCAACCTATGACTATCCCGCTGCCATTCCTGTCAGTTCTATCCCTTCACATTCTCAAAAACTGTTGGCGCACAGCCTATACACCAATGTTCCAATAATGCAACATACATATTAGCACTTTTTTGAGGATATTTCAATGCGTATTTACAACATTTAGAAAAATGTTTCCTCAATTAATATGAATATCTTATTATAGACGATTTTTCGCGTTGACTGTGTGAACATATCGTTCGCTCGGATAAGACTTTTTCGCCTATGCGGATCTCTATTGACACATAGGCGAAGCCTCAAAGGGCATGGAGGGTCAAAACGAGCCCACTCCGATGTACTTGTCCCCATTCATTGGCATGATCGACTGTCAACAAGTGAATGTTCATCTATAGCAGAAAAAAGACTGTCCTGTCACAATGCGCTCGTTTCCGCTTGTGAAAGAACAGTCTTTCCTTAATGAATTTGTTATTCCGTCAATCCAGGTCGGCGCCTTCGCCGCCCTTTTCCTCTCGCTCCTCCGGGCCGATCCCGTAACACCGCCCGGGGCATAGTCACGGCGGGCGGCAGTTTGCCGCCCGCCGTGGAATTGCTCAGCTTGCTTTTTAATCAGAATTGGAAGTTCGGAACAGCAAGTTCGCCGCCGTCGCCGCCCTCATTGCCTTCACCATCACCACTCTCGTCACCGGAGGTGCGGATTATATCTTCCACGCTGAACGGGATCACTTCAAGCTCAAGCTCCTCATAAAGTTCCAGGTCTTTCATTCTCTCGTCTCCTGTCTTCTTATTGGATTTCTACGTTCACAACGTCACTCTGCAGAGTCTGGGTCTCTCCCTCAGCGTCCGTATACACGATAACGATCATAGCGTTCTGATACTTGCCGCTGGTCAGCTTGCTCAGATTCAGCGTGTAGCTGCCGTTGCGCACCAGCAGATTGACCACCTTCTTCGTTCCCTTGCTGAGCAGGGTCTCCGCCGCGACAGGAGCAGAATTCTTGCTGGCGCCGCGATAGATGGTAACGGACTTTACGGTGCAGCCCTCGGGAATAGACCAACTGGTCCTAAACGTCGCCTTGCCGACCTCTGTAGAGGTGATCGAGGCGTTGACCAGAGCCGTCTGCTCCGTCGCCGCGCTCGGAGTGGACACAATCTCGGCATCCGAGGTCACGGCATAATAGTAGGTCGTTGCGCCGGTCGCTCTCAACTCACCGTTCACGGTCCAATCGGAGGGTTCGTCAGCCGTCAGCTTGCAGGATTGGCCGTAGGTGAAGGAGTTGGAAAGCGCCGTTCCGTTATAGGTTACGGTGTAAGTCTTCTCCACGATCTTTTCAAACGTGTACGTTTCGTCGTTTACCGTGACGCTGGCCGTATAAATGATCTTCCCCTCGGCTTCACTGCTCGTGACCGTCGCATTCTCCGTCACAGACTCGCCGCAGGCACACTTGAAGGTGGCAGAAGCGGACACCTGAGCGCTGATAACGTTCCAGTTCCACAGAGGCTCGCTCGCGTAGAAGTCGTGGCCGGTGGCGGGGATGGTCTTTTGTTCGCGGCTCAGCTCAGCGCCGCAGACGGTGCAGCGCACGACCTCGTCATAGCTGCCGGGCTCGAAGCAGGTCGCGGGGACCTCATTCTCCGGGACCGCCTCGCCGGGCGTGTGGGGGAGCTTCTCGATGATCCAGGAGTTTTCTTCGATCTCGTCATTACCCTC
>JAEEGL015450704.1_pt1 | contig 12876 bp, 6 predicted proteins | sample 9134231 | NCBI WGS metagenome assembly JAEEGL01 (sample SAMN16246548, study PRJNA631951) | gut metagenome | biome: gut microbiome; feature: rumen; material: fiber-attached | host: Bos | place: Iran: Karaj | collected 2018-10
CTCGCATCCTTGAATGACGTGGCTGCCTCAGCAAGCATCTTGACGGCCTGCAGAACTTCGTCATCCGTGCGCCCTGCCATCCAAGCACCCAAGTGGGTGGCTTCCATGGCTCCGGGACCTCCCCCGCTGACCATAAAGAAACCCTCCTCGGTGAGACGCTTGCTCATTAACGCAATGCACGCAAATATAGGGTCGGTACGTAAGATTGCGTGCCCGCCCATGATGCCAATGCACCGTCGAGGGTCGTGCTCGGTAAGGAAAGTATTGAGAGCCATGTGAATGCCGTGGTCATGGAACGTGCGGGCCACTGATTCGTTTACATCCCTCGCAATCTTGCCACAATCCATAAAGTGTTGATAAACGCGGCTATCATAGCATTGGGAAAACGACGCCCTGTCTTTTTCCTCATCGTCGGAAAGCCGGACTTCATCCGACCTTTTCTTTGCCTCGGCATAGTCCAAATAGACCCGACCGCTGCTCTCAGTTACATAGAAAGGTTTGTAACCTTGGTATAGTTCCTCGGCTGTGTAGAGCTTTCCGTGTCGGAGCACCTCGTATGGCACAGTCTTCAGCCATTTGACCATTTCATCAGCTCTTTCAAAGTTTGGTTCAGAAAACATAGTTGTAGGTATAAAGTGAGAAGTGAGAAGTGAGAAGTGAAAGGTGAGAAGTGAGAAGAGCTGGTTTTACGGAATCAGCACTTTTTGTTTACCAACGATATAAATACCACGCGGGAATCTGCCATTTCTCATTTTCCCGTCAGACCATTTTCCACTTATTCTACGGCCTGCAAGGTCGTGGATGGCTTGAGGTTGCCCAATGTTAGGCGACGAAACGGCATCGGGGGTGGTGTCGCTCAGACGATAGAGGCGAAAGTTGTCGATCTTGAACCAAGTTTCATTGGGTGCATTGGCCGTTCTGGCTCCGATGGTGACAGGTGTGTTGTCAGCCTTTTGTTCAAAGTCAACACCGATGGTCTGCATCGCGAAGTTGTCGCTGGTACCAGGCGTATTCACTTGGTCGCGAAATAAGCCTCTCCATTCACCGGCAAACACACACTGGTCGCCCACACGGACTGCATTGCTACGGTTGGAAGCGTGCATATCAACCGTCAGACGGTAACGTCCCATAGGCAGGTCGTTGAGAGTCTGAGAAATGGAAGCCTCCATCACGTTGCCGTCCCAAACGCCGAAGATGTAGCGGCCATCTGTGGCTGCAGGATCGCCGCTGCCACCTCCGTCAACGAGATTGACACCCCACCATGCGGTCTGGCTTTCAACCGTCCACCCCTGAGGCGCGACCTTCGTCAATACACGGCCGTCGGCTTCAAAACTGGGATTGACGATGTAGTTGGTACATTCTTCCAAAGTGGGTTCGTACTCGTTTTCAGCCGACAATTTAATGGTGATGGGCTCGCCGGTGTAGGTAACAACCTTATCGTAGGCAGCAGTTTCGCCGTCTCCCGTGCCCTTCTGGGGTGTCACAACGACGATGCTGAACTGACGACTCTCAAGCATGCCGCTATATGCCCCCCGACGGGCTCCGATGGTGAGCGTCTGGCTCTTATTGTCCCAGGTCATAGGGATTTCGCTATACTGTCCGCTCTCGAAGTTGCGGTTGTCAAATTCGTCCTCATAGAGCGTGAAGTGTCCGTCGGCTCCAGGATAGATGCGCAATTCGAGGTTGTCCCAGGGCTTTTCGGTCGAATATTGTACATCGGGACCCCAAGGCAGGATGGTTCCGGCTGGCACGTAAAGGGGAATGATGTCGGCAGGAGCTTTGGCATGGACGGTTTGACCGCCATCGCTGGTGTAGCCCGTCCAGAAATCAATCCAAAGGTTTTGAGGTTCAGAGGTTTTAAGGTTTTGAGGTCTTGAGGGCAGATAAACATTTCGGCTGGTAGCTCCGTCCTGAACGACGGGAGCCACGAGGAAGGCACGTCCAAACATGTATTGGTCTATGATGTCGTAGGTCTGCTCGTCGTCCGGGAAGGCAACAGGCAGGGCCTGCATGAATCCCTCTGCATTCGTGCGCACCTGATGGGCGGTACTGTACAAGTAAGGCAATAACCGATAGCGAAGATGGATGTATCGGACGATGTTGTCGTACTCGCCATTGGCGTCGCCTGCACTGCCGAATTGCCAGGGTTCGCGTGGTGTGGCCGTGCCGTGGAAGCGGAGCATGGGGGTAAAGCAGGAGAACTGCGTCCAGCGGGTATAGAGCCGCCGCCAATCGGGATTGTTCACGTCACCGCCAAAGAAACCGCCCGTGTCGCTGTTCCAGTAGGGCAGTCCGCTTTCACTGAGGTTGCAAGCTGCCGGAATCTGGTTGCGCAGAGTGGTCCAGTCGCCGTTGATGTCGGCACTCCAGACGTAGGCTCCCGTGCGTTGCATGCCCAAATAGCCGGAACGAGTCATGATGCTGATGCGTTTGTCATCGAGTTCGGACACGGCACGATGGTGGTCACTTACTCCCTGCACGGTGGCTAAGGGGAAGGCATTGCGCAAGGAACGCCACGTCTGTCCGGGCAGTGCCACATTGTCCTTGTCAGTCTCGCTGCCAAAGAAGTCTGGCTCGGTGGAGTCCATCCAATAGGCATCAATTCCCTTGCTCGTGAGGCCATTGTATAGATACTTCCAATAGATGTCGCGAGCCTCGGCAGCGTAGGGATTGTAAGGTTTGACACCCGCTCCCGGTGGCCATGTATCAGACGTGAAGAGCAACCCTTTCTGCTTGAGTTCGGCGAATTGCCTTGTGGAAGGACCGAAGCTTGCCCAGATGGAAATCATGATTTTCGCGTTCTTTCCATGGATGTAGTCTATCATGTTCTGATAGTTGGCATAGTCGGGGTTCAGAAATTCCATCGCATTCCAGTGAGCATTGTCGCCCCAGTATTGCCAGTCCTGCACCAGGCAATCGAACGGGATTTTCAGGTCGCGATACTTTTTCACAACGCTTTTCACCTCATTCACGCTGGCATAGCGCTCCTTGCTCTGATAGACGCCAAAGTTCCAGAGGGGTGGCAACAGGCACTGCCCCGTCAGGTTGCGCAGGCTGCGTTGCACGTCGTGACTGCTCGAGGCTGACAGCACGTAATAGTCGATAGCCTTGCCCGTAGAGCGGAACGACGTTTCAGCACCGGAGTCGTTGAAGGTTGTCGGTGAATAGTTGTCCCAGTACAGACCATAGTTTTTCGAAGAAAGGAAATAAGGAATGCAGATGCTGCGGTTGTCCTGTTCGAGTTTCACTACGGTGCCACGCCTGTCGAGTCGTCCGTCCTGCAGTTGTCCCATGCCGTAGATGCGTTCGTCTTCGTCAAGCAGGAAACTTTGTGTCAACGTGTAGGATGCGAACGGACCGTCGTTGGTGTCCACAAAACGATGGCGCGATTCCGCAATCAACTGCCGTCCATTCTGGTCGAAGATAGTAGCACTTCCCTTTTTTACAGCATATTCTACACGCAGTTTGGCACTCTGGATGGTGACTGTACCATCGGCCTCCGTCGTGGTCAGGTTCACGTCCTTGTCGGGTTCGGCAATGACGACCCAGCTCTTCTGTCCGAATGTCGTGTCAAACGCCTTGCTTATTCGCACGGTGCTGTCGTTGTAGAACTGGATACGCACGTACTGCTCATCGAAGCGGGCAAGGATGCCGCCGTCCGTTTTCTCGTAGGAACCCGTGTGCGAGCCTTCCTCCGGTGTGGCTTTGCGTATCTGCAAGTAGAAGGCGTATGCAGCAGCATAGTCGTCGCTGCTGATTTTGTCGAGTGCTGCCGACTGACTGGCATCGAGCTTGAGCACTTTGGCCTTGACGGCCGCTGTGAGTGAGTTGGCATTGAAGCCCAGTTTGCTCATCAGCGAGGGGTGCTTGGCAGCTACTTCCCACGGTGCATAGTAGCCAAGGTCTTTGATAGTGCCGGGTTTGGTGGTGTCGTCTGCCGTCAAGCCTATGGCAAGGATGAAACCACTCCCGTTGGCACTGATGCTGATTTTGTCCTTCGCCCAGTCGAAGTTGCTGTTAATGGCGGTGTTAGTCTTCAGGTTCCACAGTAACAGGCGGTCATCCCCGTCCTTCATGGTCTGATCTGGTGGCACCTGTCCACCGTTGTTGAACCCGTTGAGCCACCACGTGTATGCCGAACCGCTGGTTGTCCTGACGTTCTCGGCACATATCGTCAGCATGGTCTCGTCGTTGTCGATGTAGTATTCGCCGTCGAGCCCCGTGTTCATCTGGAATGCCACGTTGTTCGCTCCGCTGGCATTGATGCTGAACGTATTTGCCGCACGGTCGTAGCTGAACGCAGACTGGGGCGCACGGCTGTTGTCGGTGGATATGTAGTCGCCGCAGTTAAACACGTAGTGTTGCTGTGCCTGGGCAACAGAAGACAACAGCGCGATGGCTGTCAGAAAAAGGACGCGGAAATTGTTTTTCATTGTATAAAAATCTGTTAAATCTGTGCAATCAGTGTTTCTAATTATTAATCAGCAAGTTTATCAGCGTAGTCAAGTCGGCGATGCCGATTTTTTCATCTTTGTTTACGTCCGCAGCGTTTTCGTCGTATGAGTACCATGGGAGCTTGTCCAGCAGGATGTCGATAAGGTATGCGACATCAGCGGAATCGACATAGGTATCCTGGTTTACGTCGCCCAAAATGTCGAAGGGGATGGGGGGCATCTCTTGTGTGCTGAAGTTGTTGTCGAGGACGACAAGTACGCGGTTGTAGCGGTAGGCTTCAACGGTGTCGAATGTGAAGAGGCAGTTCGTCGTCAACTGGTCGGCTGCGGGCAGACGCCGTATGGCATAGTCGTAGGCATACGGGTCTTCCTCCGGCTCCTCCTCTTCCTCGTCGTCGCCGCCTTCCTCGCCGTCGTCACCCTCGTCCTCTTCTGCGGGGTCGATGGGCGATGTCATCCGCAGGTCGGGCATGTGGTCGCGGTTCATGTCGATGAGCATGTTGTACTCGTCATCGCAGTAGTAATAGCCGTAGAGTCCCGTCATCATGCCCAACAGGTATTCGGGCACGACCTGTACCGAGTCAGTGCTCAGGTCGATGGTGTAGGTTTCCTGCGGCAAGGTCTGTGTGGTTATCGTCACATCGTCGTCAGGCATGATGAAGGTGTAGTCGGTATTGTCCGTGTTTGGTGTGGCTTCCACCGTGCCTCCTCCGGCCTTCGTGATGGTGAAACCCGACACATATTCCCCTTCCGTTACGTCCTCGTCAGACCAACTCAGCACCACAGTCTCGCCTGGGCGTGCTTCGTTGATGACGTCGTAGCCGTCGCGGTAGTAAGCGCTGCAGATGCCGTCGGTGGTGATGGCATACTTCGCGTCGGGGTCTGTCACTATGGCCAGCGTGAGGGCGTTCGAGTTGAATCTATTATTGAGGTCGTCAAAGAGATAGGTGATGATGTCGGCCTTTCCGTCGGTCATCGTGCCTCTGTATAGATTGCCGTTCACGGTAAGCGTCATGCCCGAAGGAAGTGGGATATAGACGTGGTTACCCTCGAAAAACCTGAAGACATTTTGGACTATGCTGGTCACGCTGGAGGGCAAGGTGATTTCTTTTTCTAACGCATCGAAACTATACATCTTGTTTATGGCTGTCATGTTGAGCGACTGGCTCAGGTCGATGGTGGTTTCTGCACCACCGAAACACTTTGTGCCTATGTCCGTGAGTTGGCTGCCTTCGGCGGTTCTGATGGTGAGACTGGGGTTGCTACCTTTGTTTGCGATACCTCTAAAAGCACGTTCCCCGATGCTTTCCACGCTGGCAGGGATGGTGATGTTTGAGGTGACATATTGGAAATCATTGAAAGCTCTTTTTCCAATGTGTGTCACCCCCTCGTCGATGATGACGGTTTTGATTTTATTACGGTACTCATAATAGGGACGTTGTGCATTCTTTGTGTAGTCCGCCATTTCCCCGTTTCCACTGATGGTCAGCACGTCATAGTCGCTGCTGCCATTGCTCTTGGAGACTACCCACCAAACCTGCGAGCCATCGTGTATGTTGTCCTCCTTGCCGCATGAGCCACACACGTCACTTTTTGCAATCCACTTGGCATAGAGTTCCAGCATATAGTGTTGGCCATAGACACTGTAGGAGAGATTTCTGTCAAGCACGGTGCTGAAGTTGTAGGGTTCTGTGCCGCCTTCGCTTGTATACCATCCCAAAAACATGAATTCCTCAGCCGTCGGGTCGGCGGGTCGCGTCACCCTATCTCCAATCTGCAGGTTCTGGTCAGGAGGTTGTGGGCCGCCGATGCCCTGCAAGTCGAATGTCACCAATACGTCGTTGGAGACGGAGATTGCCAAGAACGTGACAATGACGTAGCCGTCGCTGCTGGGAGCCTGGTAGTAGGCGTTGCTGCCTATGCCACCTGTTTCGTAAAGTTCCTGCTGGACAATTGACCCTGTGCCGTCGGGGTCAGCTGAATACCATACCACACTCTCGATAAGGAATCCATTGTAAGGCGTGACATACACCCTGTTGCCCTCTGTCCGTACCGTTCCGCCATTGGCAGGTACAGAACGGAAAGTCAGCGTCGCCCACGCCGTCCCCGTCGTGAGCAACATTGCAAGCAGGGCAGTCAATACCCGCGCCACCATTCTCGTTGTTCCTTCTTTCGTTTCCATATCGTCTTTGTTCTTAATCTCTTGGCTTAACTTCCTTTAGACAAAACCTTGCGGGCATCGGAGGCACGGGTGTCGGGATTGGAGGTTCGCAGGATGTAGAGTCCCTTCTCCGGCACTTTGGGCAGGGGCTTTCCATCGACGGAATATAGTCCGAGGACGATTTGCCCCGATCCGTTGTCCCGAACCTCCCCCACGTCGTCACCACCTGGTGTGAAAAGTCCCTCGATGCGCACTTCGCCGTCGATGTACGAAGCTGGGATATTGTATTCGTGTGTTGAGGAATCGAATGAAGAGGCAGGGATGGTGACGACCTGATACTGACGGTTGTCACGCTCTCGCTCTGGACCATCGAGGTTATAGCCGTGGGTGAGCACGATGCCCGAATAGGTGAAACCAGGCGCAGGCACCATTTTGATGCTGAAACTTTTACCGAAAGGAATCAGCGCGTCGCTCAAGGCTGAGCCTTCTGTTGTCAGAACATCACCGTTAAGTTGGTTGGCAGATATGTGAACATAGTCCTCGTGGACATTCAGCAACACATCCACCACCGCACCGCCGTTAGCCGTGAGCAGGTTGCCGGGGTCGCTATTTCCTCCGGCATCATCGCTGTTCCAATCCACCTTCAGGCGCATGCGGTAGATGCCTGGCAGCGTGCCTTCAGGTATGGCAAAGGTAGGACATGTGATGATGCCGTTCATAACACTGTTCCCGTTGCTTTGGCTCACCCCGTTGCTGTTGTAGCCGTCGAGGTAGGTGTAGCTCACAAGTTCGCTGCCTTCGGCAGGTTTGTTATGGGCAAGGATGGGCGTGAATTGTCCGTCGTTGTTCCAATCCACATAGACGTATCCGCTCATCCAAGCCCCCTTGTAGGTCATCTTCACCGTCACGGAGCCTCCAGCTTTGGCATTGACGGTGGTCTTGTCCGTCAGGTTGTTGTAAACGGTCGTCGTGGGTACAATCACGCTTCGCGAGCTTTCGCCCGTGGAGGTGATGGCAAGTTTGGTAAGCGCACGGTCGGTGCGTGTGGGTACCTGAGAGGCATCGAAATTCAGCGGATAGTTGAGAACCTGATAACGTGGCCTCGGACTGTCATTGACCTCGATGTCATCAATATAGGCCACAAAATCCGTCGTGCGCAGATGGGGCGATGCCAAGTCGGGCACAACAACAAAACTGTGAATATCCACCGCCTCGTTGGTCGTGATGGGGAAAACAAGGTCGTTCCATTTCCCTTGGGTTGGCAATGAGGCCGTGACCCAAAATTGTTCGGTTTCCGGCTTTTGGGCCTTCCAGTCATGGCGCTTGCCCAACCCAATGAGCATTACGGCAGAAACTTCGCCCTCGGGTTTATTCACCAAGACATGGACATACTTTTTGCTGGTTCCGAGACAGAAAGGTTCTTTAAGGTCGATGCGTGCGCCAAAGGTATTACTGCCATAGCGCGACCGCTGTATGGCCAGCACGTTTTCACTGACGTTGGCGGCCACTCCCGGAGTTTCCTTAGCCTCAGTATCGGGATTCGATGTCAAAGTCACGAATCGACTGCCATCAATACGGCCAGTCCGGAAGGGAGATTGTTCCCACGTATCATAGACACCGATGCCCCGATATTCTTCCGTATGCTCAAAAGTAATACGCTGTGCCGCTGCCATACACGGCAGCAGGGCAAGCATGATGGATAATTTATAATTCGTTTTCATTCTTCATTCTTAATTCTTAATTCTTCATTCATTCAGTACACCGCCATCGTGTGCAATGTCGGGCATGAACGGCTGTCCTCAATGGTGATGCGCAGGTAGCGGGCATTTACGCCCCCGTAGGTGCTTGTGCTTCCGTTCAGTGGTACAATGCGCTTATATCCGACGGTGGTAGTGGTGCCGGCGGCACGTTTTGTCCAAGAACTGCCGTTGAGACTGGTCTCTATGGTGAAGCGGCGGATGCGCTGCCCCAGTCGGATGTATTCCATGAGCATCACATAGTGCAACGTCTTCGGCTCCGCCCACTCAACATTGATGGTAGCTGCGTACTCGCCATCGTTGGTTGCCCAATAGGTGTCCTTGTCGCCGTCGGTAAGGTTACCAATGTCGTATGTTCGTCCCACACCGGCAGTTCGAGTGGCTGTTGCCGTCACTGTGGCATCGGCCATCAGGTCCTTGCCGAGGCGGTTCTGCAACAGTGTTCCCAGTTCGCGGAGCACTTTCACGTCAGCCTGCGGCAGTTCGCCCGACTGGTCGGGAGGGAAGTTCAGGATGAGCGTGGCGTTACGGCCAACCGTCTCCAAGTATATCTTGAACAGTTCCTGGGCACTCTTTGGACTCTCACCGCTGTGCCAGAACCATCCCTTGTTCGTGGCCTTGGCATCGCTCTCTCCGGCACGCCATTTCCATTCCTTTTCGTTACCACTCTCTCCACTACCCATAGCCCAGTTGGTCTCGCCGGCCCAGCCCGCTTCGTTGCCTATCCAGCGTGCCTCGTCGCCAACGCCCCAGATGACGCAGTTGGGAGCTATCGCATGAACCGTGTCGCGCAGGTTCGGAATGTCGTAGTAGGTGGACGCATCCTTGATGGTGCGTGTACCGCGAGCACCGCCATAGTAGCCGGCATGGTCGCCGCCTGTAGCCCCGTCGAACCACATCTCAAACTGGTCGCTGCCGTATTTTGCCAGTTCCAGGCACTGCGGCAGAAACACCTTGTTGACATAGTTGCTGGTGCCATCGCCCCAGTAACCACTGTTCAGGTCCCACGGCGAGACATAGAAACCGTATTTCATACCCAAGTCGCGCGCTGCAACAGAGAACGAATCGGGAATGTTGGTGTCACGCCCGTTCTGGTTACCGGCTTTCACGATGCTGTGCGAGGTCGTTGCCGTCGGCCAAAGGCAGAAGCCATCGTGATGCTTCACCACAGCGATACCACCTTTCATACCTGCGGCCTTCACGGCTGTCAGCCACTGTCGCGGATTAGGCACCTTTGTCGGGGCGAAACGGCTCTCCGCCTCGCTGCCGTCGCCCCACTCTGCATTCGTGAACGTGTTCATACCAAAATGGAAAAAAGCATAGAACTCCGTTTCCTGCCAAAGCAACTGACGCTGACTTGGCACAGGATGGACTGGAGCTGGCTCGATGTCTGGATTCGGCAAGGCCACGTCGTAAATCTGCCCCCTGACACCAGCACTAATTGCCAGCATCACTACCAAAGAAAAAAACATTCTTTTCATTGTAAGCATATTGGTTTCGTTATTCTCCCCACAAAAATAGCATTATATTTTGAGATTCATGCTAAAATAAACGTCCAAACTCTCTAAAAAGACAAAAATCATGCGTTTTAGGGCATAAATAACACAAAAAGCCACCCAAACGGTTGGCTTCCTGCGGTGCGTACGGGACTCGAACCCGTGACCCCATGCGTGACAGGCATGTATTCTAACCAAGCTGAACTAACGCACCAAAAGACGTATGAAAAAGAGAGCGGCAAACGAGACTCGAACTCGCGACCCCGACCTTGGCAAGGTCGTGCTCTACCAACTGAGCTATTGCCGCAGTTTTCAAACTGCTGCGATGTTAAGTTTGCTTCGGCATAACCAAGTTTCTTGGTCTTGCTCTCAGTTTACGTTAACATTGCCGCAAATTTCATTGCTTATATTCAAAGAACGAACGTTTTAGCGAAACGCGAGTGCAAAGGTACAACTATTTTCCGAACTTGCAAAACTTTTTCGCACTTTTTCATAAAAAGTTTTCAACACATACGGTTGCGATAGTCTTCGTAGTGATATTCGCGGAGAATTTCGTCTGTCCCATCCATGCGGCGAAGCACTATGGAAGGATGATGAATTCCATTGAACATTGTGGTTTTTACCGTTGTATAATGTATCATATCCTCAAAATACAGTTCCTCGCCTACTTGCAGTTCATGGTCAAACTCCCATAGTCCCATGAAGTCGCCACTCAAACAGCTATTGCCCCCCAACCGATAGATATGAGAAGGAAGAGTGGAGCAAGTTGATTCATCTTTCAACATCTTCGCGCCACGCACTTCAGGTTGATAGGGCATTTCCAGACAATCGGGCATGTGACAAGTGAACGAAACATCGAGGATGGCAGTACGAATGCCGTGATTCTCCACAATATCTACAACAGAAGCAACCAACGGGCCAGTCTGCCAGGCAAAGGCAGAACCAGGCTCAAGGATGATGCGCAAATTGGGGTATTTGGAGCGCAAACCCTTGATAAGGGAAATGAGCAACTCGACGTTGTAATCCTTACGTGTCATCAGGTGTCCACCACCCAGATTCAGCCACTTCAATTGCGGCAGCCATTGGCCGAACTTCGCTTCCAAATGTTTCAAACTTTCCTGCAATGCCTCCGCGCTGCTCTCACAATGATTGTGACAATGAAAGCCTTCAATACAATCGACAATGGACGATGGGCAATGGACAATGTCCTCCGCCAAAACCCCAAACCTCGAGCCCGGTGCACAGGGATTGTAGAGATCTGTTTCTATCTCGCTATACTCTGGATTGATGCGCAATCCACACGACACATGTTTCTCGGGATGCGCCTGATTATACGCCTCCACCATTGGCTGGAAACGACGGTATTGCGAGAGGCTATTGAAAGTAATGTGACTGCTGCAAGAAAGTATTGTGGGGAAGTCTGCCTCGGTATAGGCCGGCGAATAGGTATGGGCAGGACTGCCAAATTCCTCAAAGGCCAGTCGAGCTTCATAGGGGCTGCTTGCAGTAGTATGACTTATATACTCGCGAAAGATGGGGAACGTTTTCCACAAAGCAAAAGCCTTGAAAGCAAGTATGATTTCGGCACCGCTTTCTTCGGCCACCTGCTTAATAAGTGAGAGGTTGCGTCTGAGCAACCTCTCCTCTATCATATAATAAGGTGTTTTCAAAATTAAAGATTGAATGGTGAAAAATTTGTTTCGTAGCTTAACGTTCCGTTGGGTCCCTTAGTACACCAGTTTCACGTTATCCACCCACATCGTGTTGCCAGGGCTGCCTATGTAAGCACCACCATGACTACTATTGAAGAAGAGAATCATGTGTGTAGGTTCTTCGTCAGGCTCAGCCCATCCATCTTCCTCCACCATCACCATCTTACCCTTGCTGTTCTTGGCATAGTAAACGCGTGCACTCTTGGGGCCTTGCAGTCCCATGTAGCTGCGATAGACGGTTTTGTTTCCAGTAATGTCGCCATAGTGGATATCGAAAGTTGCACCTGTTTTCCAATCCGATTCTGTGATGAAACGCTTCCACATAGTACCTACGCGTAATGCATGAATGCTTCCATCGGGTTCTTCCCAACGCTTCTGCAGAAGACAAAGAGCTTCGCACTGGTCCACACCAGGAACTTCCTTACGCTTGCCGAAACCGGTTTCGCGGATGCGGTTCTTTTCGCCCGTCAGTTTCACTTTATAGTCGAACTTCACAGCTTTGGGATGCTTCTTGAAAGGAATGCCAGAGTTCATTTTGCTCATAGGGTTGGAAGCACCCGTGATGGGTTCCACCATCTCACCCAGGAACAAGCTACCTGCAGCAATAACTGTCACATTCACGATGCCCACAGCCTTGCACGAAACGAGTTGTGTGGTCAACTTGGCACACTTACCACTATTGTGTTTGTCACTATAGACGCTCACATTACACTTGGCCACACCTGCCACCTTGGCATACACATTGCTCGTTGCCCAATGGCTTCCGCCTTGGTTGGTGTAGGCTTTGTTCTGCGGCCAAGTCATTGTGGGACCAACTTCCTCGAAGTTCCACAATTTGCCACCCACCAGTTTGCTATCTTTGACAGAACGGCTTACCCAGGTCTCAAAGTCGCCAAACTTAATGGCTTCCTCTTGTGCCCATGCAGTCACACCAAGGAGCATTGCAAAGGCTATCAATGTCAGTTTCTTCATTTTCTTATTTTAGATTATATGCAATTTGACTGCAAAGATACAACAAAAGTTTAAGACTACGATGCCACGAAGTCTGAAAATAACATTTTTTACCATTTGCCTAGGTTTTTACTTTATTATAAGAGCCAATGGAACTTCAGCCGGAAGCATTAGAAAGTAAAGTTGACCATACTCTCGGCTTGCACGTAAATTGGAATTTATAAGTCTAAAATAGACTGTATCATTTGTTCATAGTCAGTTTTTATTAAAAAGACCTTTTCTCTTGCAGTCTTAAAACCATCGATGTACCTCCTATTGTCATCCTTCAGACTCGCTATGGTGCAA
>JAEEGL015992791.1_pt1 | contig 12876 bp, 16 predicted proteins | sample 9134231 | NCBI WGS metagenome assembly JAEEGL01 (sample SAMN16246548, study PRJNA631951) | gut metagenome | biome: gut microbiome; feature: rumen; material: fiber-attached | host: Bos | place: Iran: Karaj | collected 2018-10
ACTAAAAAGCGTTGATAAACAATATGAAAGACTTTAATAACGAGGCCGTACTCAGCAGTGCAGGAGGCTTCACAGCCTTCAGCTATGGCGGATATAACATACGTTTCCGGGCACCTTACAGCCTGGAGCGGTATGTGGATGTCTTGAAGTGGGACGACGGCTACCTGGTGGTCTTGGCCAAATATAGCCACAATTCAGAGCCCGAGGAAGAATACATTGACCTCAAGCCCATCCTCAGGGACCTCTACATTGATTCTGTATCTTTCTTGAAACCTATTAAAAATGTTCGTATAGTTTATGCCTGATATTAAGACTATTGCCGATAAGGCTGACATCATCGTCAACGGATACGCTTTCACCCGTGAGCAAGGCCAGATTCATGTGCTCAACTTAAACTGCCCTGATAAGGCGGCGGTGTTTAGTGCCGATGCCCAAGTGCAGGAAACAACGATGGATGATATCGAACTTTCTATAGCCCGTCGCTACCTGCAGCAAAACCTTAAGTATATGGAGGACTGAACAATGCCGAAGTATTACGATTTTAAGGTTGCGGGCTATTATCTCTATTTTACGTCTTTTTGTGTAATTGAGTGTATGCATGTACATGCCAGCGACAGCAAACTCACTGAGGGCGGATCTGCCAAGTTCTTTGTCAAGGAAAACGGCGATGCGGTGCTCCAAAACCGCGGCATCCTCAATGACCGCGAGATAGCAAAGATAATGGAGTTTATCAAGGATCATTATCAGGAGATGTATATTCGTTGGTCTCAGTATAGTGATAAGGGTTATTATCAGAAGAACTAGCTCTGACAATAATATGTGTCTTCAAACGATGAACTCATTTTATGCGCAACGCAGTGGAGCAATTTTATGCTGAACGCAGTGAGGCAACATTTCGGGTAAGTGAGCGCAGAGACAAGCTTGTTTGATCTCTGCCGAGCGGGAGAAATGTCTATGGAGCGCAGCGCCATGAATTTTATGTGTAGCGAAGTGGAACAATTTTAAATGCAGAGTAGGGCTCGGCAGAGCACGTTAGGCACAAGGGCTGAGCGTTCGGTGAAAGCTCGCTTACAAGAGAACGAATGGCCTTGTGACGATAAGTGATGGTAATCACATCTCTGCATATTTTCCTGAGAATAGCAGCAGACAATGTTTCTGTGATTTCTGTGATTTCTGTGTGAGAAATAAGACTATGACCGCCAAGGAACTTATAGAGCAGCTCTCGAAGGTGGCGCCCGATACGGAGATTGTCGGGGGCATGTTCAACGGCCGCGTGAACACCTATACGATGCTTGATAAGATGAGTGTCTATGCCTTTGACGACATATTCAATGACTTCTACGGTACGCCCGGAGCCTTTGACGACAGGTTGCTTAAGATACGTTCCAAGGACGTCGTTTACCTCAGCTCATTGTTTGAGAGTACGGACAAACGGGTGATGGCAGACCGCAGTGTTATTTGGCAGCTGAGGAAGGTCCTCCGCCAGCACCGCTCCAAGGAGTGGAAGAAAGAGCAACTCTACAAACTGCTGACGGAGTTTGATGGAAAAGACTTTAAAGAGTGATGAGGTGATTTACGTGCAAAATTATTTAATATATCAAGAATATGTTTGAATATGTTCCAAATGCAGAGACCCGTGCAGCCATTGAAGAATGTGAGAGTGGCAAAGAACTCGAAACACTTGACATCGCTAATTTTAAAGCCTACGTCAAAAGTCTCTGAACCTAATGGAGCAGAAAGTAATCCGTCTTGTACGTCTGAGAACCCACTCCAAGCTCTTCGATAAGCAGTGGAGGCAAAAATGACTCAGCCCTCTTCGTTCTTCCATCAAAAACGACTCCTTTGTCAATTTATTATGAATAAGGTGGGGCGCATTTTCGATAAAAATCCTATCTTTGTAGCGGAATAATTCTAAAAATATACCATTATGTGTCAAACAAAAGTTATATCTCACCACATAGGTCGGATTGGCCGGCGTTCTTTTGACCGCCGCATGCGCATGGCTTCTCCGCTCTTCACTGAGAAGCGTGGTGAGGTGGCCCGACTCTTAAATGACGTTGATCGTCTCAGCGACCGCCTGCATGATGAGTTCATCACCATCACTGAGGATGACTATCGTATGTTTGGCCCCGAACTGAAGATTGTCATCAGCACACTGAAAGCCCTGCGCCGCGAGAGTCAGTCGCGTGCGGAGCTCAAGCCTTACGATGAGCGCATGCGCCAACAGATTGCTGACCTGGAAGAGCTGGACCACGACATTTATGTGTTCCGTGTGAAAGCCCCGAAGAACAAGGAACTCCAGGACGCCATGGCGAGAATAGGCAAGTTGGACTTAACTAAACTGCCTTTCTAGTTATGGTAGATTTCGCAAGTGTCACTACGTTCAGGACGCGTCTTGCCGCACTCCTCAAAGTGAAACGTGGTGTATATGCAGCAGTCCCCGAGGAGATTTGCAATGCATTCAAGGATGCCACGATTGAAGAGATTCGTCAAAACCGTGACATGGTTTTGTTAAACAATGATGCTGTTGTGATTAAGCTTCGTTTACCGGACAAGAAACAGCATCTTTCCAAGGCAGACGGCTATCGTTTGATATATTTGGTGTTGAAAGAGAAGTCTGTAGTCATTTTGCTGGATGTTTATCCGAAACGAGGTCCGTCGCAGCAGTTGGACATTGACGATGATGAAATCGCCCGTTTGGTAGGTGAGTTTTATGTTGAATTGGAGTCCGGACTCTTGGTGGCTCATGACATCAACGACCATTTAAAGGTCATTGAGAAACAAGCATAAGAATGGCAAAACACTCCAAGGCTCTATTTGCCAAGCAATGCCAGTGTCATGAGACTAGATAATATAAGGTATTCTTCATCCCTCCTACATCAGCCTTCCTCCATCAGACATCAAACATCTTCCCTCTGCCCTCCTACATCAGCCTTCCTACATCAGACATCAAACATCTTCCCTCAGCCCTCATACATCGGCCATCAGCCATCGTTTCATCCCTCGGCTCTCCGACATCATACATTATTCACGCATCATGCATGAATAAATGGCTTGTATATAAAATTTTATTGATGGGATAGGGCGTTCTTTTCGAGAAAAATCCTATCTTTGTAGCGGAATTAAACAAGAAATGCTATGACAGCAGAGCGCAGACAACAGTTCATACAGGCTATTAGCCGCAAAGCAAAGGAGATTGTCCCGGAGGGAACCGAGGTGATACTCTTTGGCTCGCAGGCGCGTGGCGATGCCCGTCCCGACTCAGATTGGGATATCCTTATCTTGTTGGACAAGGATCGGGTGACCGGTGAGGATATGGATGAGTACTCTTATCCGCTTCGGGAGTTGGGATGGGACTATGACGAGAGCGTCAACGCCATCCTTTATGCCAAGAAACAATGGGCGAAGGAGTCCTTCACCCCATTTTACAAGAATGTTCAACATGATGGAATAAGATTATGGGATTGAATATTGAAGAACGTAGGGCCGTAGTATCCTATCGCCTGGAGAAAGCAGAGAGGACTTTAGAGCAAGCCCGTTACAATTTGTCTTCCGGATTCTGGGAGCTGATTGCCAACAGAATGTACTATGCGGCCTATTATGCTGTGTCAGCACTGTTAATTGCGGATGGATATTCTGCAAAAACTCATGAAACGATTGTCCGTTTCTATGGGATGTACTATATAAAGACAGGCGTTATGGCCACGGAGTATGGGCGACTGTATAATAAGTTGTTTACTCTGCGCTTGACGGGAGACTATAATGACCATTACAATTTGGAAGAGAGTGATGTTATGCCCCTTTTTGAACCGACGGAGCGCATGATTAAAGAAATCTCGGCCTTGACAAGAGAAATCCTGGATAAGCTTGATTCTCAGGAAAGAAATACTCCTGCAGGATAGTAGGTGCGCCACCATTTCGACTACAAGTTTAAAACGAATAGTGCAAGTTGATTGATGTTTCTAAGTCGCATTCGTTGTGTTGGACGCATAAGGTTGAGATAGAAGATGGCGTGAAGAAACAATTTGAATGGTACAAACAAAGCCAGTCATCGTTAGGGTTGTCTATGAACATAGTAGTATTAATTGAGCAGAAGATAGCTGAGGGTAAGAAAATCCTAGAGGGGCTGTCAACCATGCGAGAGAGATCTGGTATGGCAATTAATGTCACGTACTATGTAGCAGAGGACGTTCAAAGCGCTATACGCAAGATGAATAAGTGGCAATTGACCTGCAAGGAAATACTTATCTATAGGTTTGGTGAATCTCATCGGCATACTGCATCTTTTGTTGAAACGATAACTGCGAAGAATTCAGGCTTTAACTACAGGCGTGAGTTTGAGCATGAAATGAACGAGGGTTTGAGTGTACTTGAAGGAATCAGCGAGTCATTATCGCTAGGACTTGATGGTACTAATTATGCAGTTAACGAAAATTCTGAAGGTGTGAAGCCCCCTTTGGTTTTTATTAGCCACGCCGAGGCAGATAAGAAGTTTGCCAATGAAATAATAACATTGTTTGAGTTTATCGGCGTGAAAGGTAAAGAAAAACTCCTTTGTACGTCAGTAGATGGCTATAGAATACCCTTAGGGCGTGATATTATTGAATATCTTCGCGATACCTTCAACAAGTACAACTTGTTTGTAATTATATTGCATACTCATAACTACTATATACGCCCTGTATGTATGAATGAAATGGGAGCAGCGTGGGCATTAAAGACAAAATACTTCTCAGTTTTGGCTCCAGATTTCAGTTTTAACGAAATGACAGGAGTTGTTAATAGCAAAGATATTGCTATTAAAATAGGAGCAGATGATTGCGAAGCTCGTATCAATCAACTTAAGAATGAACTTGTAGATTTCTTTGGACTCCCGCAACCAGATGAAGATAGATGGCCATATTATCGAAGTTCTTTTATTGAAAACTGTTTGAAGTATAAATCCTGCAAGAAAAATAAAACTTCTCTAAGGGAAACTATAGAGCCAGCGAGTACTGACGGACTCATTGCATTGTCACATAGCTTTAAGATCTTTGAAGATGGTGATGGATGCTATCCATTTCAGATAGATGTAAAATTTGCAGCGCAGAACGAAGACGTCTACTTCAAGAGCTTAAGACTTACAAATAAACGTCGTTTTGTAGAGTTAGATGGCTATGGCGCAATAAATGATACACTGTACTTGAGGAAGTATCTAAAGCCAAACGTTCTAAATATAGAGTATTCTAAGAACGCCAACTATAGCCATCTGGTAGAAGAGAACTATCAGACGAGTGCAATATATGTGGAAGATCACAAATTGAGTAAAAAAGCACTTGAAACAATGTCTTTCCACGGTATTATTGGCCTAAGGAGGCAAATGGATGGCTATGATGATTTTAAACTTGATGGATGGGAACTCCATGTATTTTATAATATGCAAGGAGAATTAGTAATTCCTTTAAAAACTATAATCTTATAGAGCCCTTATATAGTATGGCAAAGGCACTGACTAAAGAAAAGTTCATAGAGAACCACTCAGCATATTTTCAGCAGATTGGATTTGACCACCAGTTTGCCGGATGTATGTATTATCTTCTTGACTTGACTTTTGAAGATAAGTTGTGCTATGAGAGGGATGATGACTTTGTCATATATAGGAAAAAGAATGGAGAAACGATAACAGAGTATTATCAAGTAAAGCATAGTGCGCAGGTAGGCAAGAAGATGACCGATGGTGATGACGACTTTTGGAAGACAATAGACAACTGGTTATCATTATACGAACTAAGCAAGCCTACAGAACAGAAGACATTCTTTACCCGGGGCCGATTTATCATCATTACTAACAAGAGACCTGATAATTTTCTGTATTCACTCATAGAAAAACTAAGGAAAGGATCCGTTGAGATAGACGCAATACTTAGTGAAATCGACGAAAAGCTTACGAAAGAAGCCTCATATAACGCTAAACTCACGCGAATGAAAGCACTTGGTAGAAAGACGCTGAATGAGTTTCTTCATGAGGTAGAGATTCAATATCTGAAAGACTTTACGAAAGAGATGTACCAACACTTTCTGGATTTGTTCCAAGAACCTTCGAAGTCAGACCAGATAGTAAAAAGATTAATAGGTGAACTATGGGATTACAAAAAAGAAAGCAACGGAAAGTTTGAGTTCACTGGCAACGAATTTAGGCAACAATATAAGCACCTCTTTGAACTTGTTACAGAAAAAGAACTGACATTAGACGGTTTTGTCTCAGAGGATTATGTTCTGACAGATAATTATGAAGAGATGCCTATGGTTCAGCAGTTGCAGAGTATAGAAATTCTGGACAAGCCAGTTGATACGAAATCCTATGATTTCGTTGACTATATGCAGCGATTTTGCCGATTTATGAGTGCATTTCTTAGTTTCCAGCGCACGCAACTGATAACGAGTAGATTAGAAGCAAAGATAGATAAGGCTGCTTTCGGTCACTGGAAACGAGTGTACGACCGTGAGAGCACAAAATTGAAAATAAAGGACAGACGAGGCGAAATAATAAATAATGAAGAAAAAGTAGATGCGGGCCAGAATGTCTTTAATAACATTATGTTGGACAGCATACCTGTATCTGGATATAAGACAGATGAAGATTTTTCTAACGGTTGGTATCTAAGAATGTCAAATATGCTGGAAATAGTATGGCATTTTGATTGGTTTAAGAAATACATTTCAAAGAAATGAAATCATCATACTATCTTCGAAATAATGTCGCATTGGCAATAGGTGTTGTAAACACGATACTTAGAACCGGTAAGTCAATCAGTATGGCAGAATTGTCGTTACTGTTACCCTTTCTGTTCGATGAGAAAATCGTTAATGCCCTTCTTGACAGACATAAATATTTGACAATAGGCAGTTTGATTACAATGAACAGGATAGCCCTGGCTAATTTTAATGACCGTTATTTATCATTGCTACCTTTGGTATATCAGAGCTTGTCCATAATGCTTGATGTTAAAGCAATCACTATATCAGAAGGCGTGATATATGCGAAAGACCTTCATCCTTTTAACGAGATGATAGCAGAAAGTGAAAGCAATCTGCTCCAGATGATATGCGATGCATCATTACAACTGTTCAATATGTTTGAGCGTGTTAGACTATCGGACATGTATAAAACCTTGAAGATTGAGTTATGAAATTCTATATTAAGAAAGTCTATCTTTGGTTTTCAGAAGAAGATAAGACCGTCATCCCTTTTGAAAACAATATGGTCAATGTTGTCCGAGGTGATTCATCAAGGGGCAAGAGTAATATCTTCGCAATCATTGATTATTGCCTGATGTCAGACAAGCCCAATATTGTTGAACCAATCATCAACCAGTATACAGAGTATTATGGGCTGGAGTTCCAGTTGGGTGAAACACATTACTCGGTTAGTAGACGCAAACCGGAAGATAATGTAGGTGCAGACTCTGTTTATATAGATTACAAACCTTTTCCTGAAGATTACTATCCCGGCAAGGTAAACCCCAACCGACAAGTATCAGAGGCCCGAAAGGAACTTGATCGGAAATTCGGACTCACGAAGAAAGAATACATCTATCCATGGGGAGAAAGTGAAGAAGAACCTTTCGTGGTGTCCTTTAGACCGTTCCTTATGTACAATGCGTTGACAGAGAATATTATATCCACACAATACGAGTTTTTGAATTATAAATTCTTTGAGGAAAGCTATGTAGACGAGCAGCGCAAGCGCGATTATCTATTTGATGTACTACTGGGCGTAGATGGTGTCAAAGAGAAAGAGCAAAGTGACCTCATAGAGACCTTGGCACATGATCAAAACTCAAATAAAAGACAGCGAAGCAGCTATGATAAAGCCCGTAGTAAGTTTGATGGAAATTTGGGGAACGCTATCAGTTATTTTGAAAAAGCAGGCTTGGACGTAACGACATTGAAACAAGACATAGGTGATGATGAGAAAGTACATGAGTTGGAAAGACTTGTAGAACTGTACACTCCCGTGACAGACAAGGAAAAACAACATGATGACGAGAAGTTATCATCGCTACGTAGGGAACTGTATCGCAAGCGCATTCTATTGAACAATATCCAGAATGCTGCAAACGAATACAATGCGTATTATGAGGAAATCAATCGTCTTAAGGATAGCCTCAAGCCAGTAGAGTATCTTCGTAGCCATTTGAGTAAAAACGGTCTCACGATGTGGAGCAACATGCTACTTGATGAGTTGAAGAAATCCTTGCTTTCATTGGATGATAAGGTAAAGATGCCCGATACAGATAAGTTCGTCAGCCCAGAGCAAATCAATCGCATTGAAGTCGATATTTCGAACTTGGAGGAAGCTATTGCACAATACTCAAAACTAAAAATTAAGCCAGTAGAAGAATCCTTTCTCTATGTGGCTGTTGGCAAGGTGGCAACCCTAATACCAATACTTTGGGAACAACTGCAGAAAATACCATCATCTAAACCGAAGGAGTTGGATTATACTAGGAATTATCAGTTAAAGACTGAAGCCATTGCTATAGTAGAAGAAATCAGGCAGAGACGCGCCACGGAGGTCAGTAGTAAACTAAACCCCGAAATACAGAGTGTGTTCGACCAGTTCACACGCCTTGAGAATTTTCAAGGTTGCAAGACTAGATACGTTCGCAAGTTAGAAAGGCTTCAGTTAAGTGATGGTCAGTCAGTACTCAACTACAATAATGTTGGAAGCCAGTCAAACTATATGATGCTTCATATAAGTTTCTTCCTTGGCCTGCATAAGTACCTGAAAAAGAATCCGTGTGACCAAATAGGCTCATTCCTTTTTATAGACCAGCCAAGCATACCTTATTATGAATCCACTGACCAATCTACTGACAAGGCCAAACTATTAGATACTTTCTCAGTGGTCAACCAGTTCATGTCGGATGCTACGGCAGATGAAGAAGGCTTCCAAATCATTTTGATAGAACATGCCCCTTCTACCTATTGGACAGGTGAGAACAACCTAGAATACTTTAAAACAGTACGAGAATTTGAAGGTAAAAAGGCATTAGTACCTTATGAAGTCATAGAAAAGAAACAATTAGAGAGTTATGATGATTAAACAAATGATTGCCCACCGGGTGGGCAATAAACTACGCGGTGAAGGGGTCGGGTTTTCGAATAGAGAAATCGATACAGCTCCTATAGCCAATGCTCTTGTAGGACTCATCCAAAAGTCCTTCAAGAATGAAGACTTGTATTTTTTCGCCGCCGAGTATGATTTGGATTCAAATCCAGTCTATTCGTTTGTAAAAAACATTTTTACGACTCCCTCAGACTTTAAGACTCAATCAAAGCATATTGCAAAAAGCCTTTATGAGAGTTCAATCCATCCCAAGGTAAAAATTGGAGAACTTTGCATTATCTATCTGACAGATGTTGAATATGGAGACGCTAAGGTAGATGCACTCGCAATTTTTAAGTCAGAATCACATCAAGAAGTTCTACAGTTTAGCTGGGGAGAAAATGGATATGAGGCTCAAAAGACAACAGGAATTAGCTTGTCTAAGATTGACAAAGGTGCAATGATTTATAATGTATCATCCGAAAAAGGCTACGTAGTTTCAATAGTAGACAAGATAGGTAGAAATAGTGATGCTAAATACTGGACCAAGAGTTTTCTTAAAATAAAGACCTACAATAGTAGCCACCGTCAAACAACAAATTTGATTGACATATGTAATGATTTTGTAAAAAATAACATTGCAGCGGATAGCACCCTATCACGACTCGAAAAGGCCATGATAGCAAGCAGAGCCAAGGATGTACTACTTCATTCCGATACTGAGAGCATGACCTTGAAGGACTATGCTGAAGCAGTTTTTAGAAATCAGACATTAGAAACACTGTTTAGTGAGTATGTAGAGAATTCTGAGAACAGTGAAGAAATAGATTTTGATTCCATATCTATTGACAAACGAGCTGTAACAAAGAGGAAAAACAGTATTTCGACCATCAAATTAGATGACAACTTTGAACTGTATGTCAATGGTGCAGAAGACAGGATCTCTAAAGGATACGACCCAGATGCGGCATTGAATTACTATAAACTCTATTTTGAAGAAGAGAAGTAATCATGCTAACGTTGCAGCATATAGAGACGGTGTGGAGACGGGCGGATGAGGTGCCGAACTATGACCCGAATGTGTGGCGAAAGGATTTTGCTGGAGCATGGATCCGGAGGGATATGTATGGTATGCGGTCGGCTTTTGGATGGACTGTTTGCCGGAAGAACCCAAGGATTGGTTATGCTGTAAATACTGACAACCTGATGGCTGCACATTGGCGCAACTATAGGATGAAGGGAGCAAATTACCCGGCTTTTAAGTCAATTATAACAGCTGATGGCAACCGCAACGTGGAGAAGGTACAATCATGGCGAGTGGGATGAGTAATGAGCAGATAAAAAGAGACCAACCGTTAGAGGAGCGATATAATCCGAAACCTTTGATAGGGGTGGCTGTAGCCCTGTCGATAATAGGCTTCCTCTTTTTCATTAGCCATCGTTACTATTCTATGGCAAAGCCAATTGATGGTTCAGTATGGGGTGAGTTTGGCGATTTTATTGGTGGAGTTATAGGAACAATCATAGCTTATATCAGTATACGTTTACTTGTAGCTACACTTAATACTCAAGCCCATGGGAACAGTGTAACAAAAGAGGCTGCGGACCTCAGTCTTTATGAATCGAAACTTCAGCGGCTATATTCCAATTTTAAGATGATGCTTGAACTCTACCATTGCAAACTTGCAGAGTTTAATAAAGATGACAACACCCCCAACGCCTTGAAGGGACTTGATTTTTTAAAGATAAAAAAGGATGCTATTTTTGATACATTTAACAGCCCGGATAACAGCTATCAACTAAGAAATGAAGAAGCGGTAAAGAAGTTTAGTGACTTTTATGCAGAAAACCGACCTGTAGCTTCGGTTTATTTTCGCATTATCTATCGCTTGTTGGAGATGATTTTTCAAGCGGAGATCGAATCGGAAGACAAGGCAAAGTTTGCGAAGATGCTGAGATGTCAGTTGTCAGAAGAAGAGTTGTTCTTTATCCGGTATAATGCAATGACCAATAATGGTGTAAACATGAGGATGCTTCTGAATCAATACAATATGATGAAGCATCTACCAGAATTGTCATTACCAGAGTTTAAGGGTCATGTTAAAGAAGGACTGAATCTGAAGGACAAGAACCAAATGATATCATCGATGATAGATATTCGAAAGGTATTGTTAAAAAGAGACAAGTATGAGCCAAATGCGGTTATTGCACCAATACATAAGGGATATAAATTAGAAAGCAAGATGACTGCAGACCGGCATCGCTATACTATGACATTAAAACGGCCGGTGGTCGATGAAGCTGCGGGGGCAGATAATCAAGAGTCCTTTGATAAATTCACATTAGAAGAACTGGCGGACTTCATGAAAGACTTTGTTGTAGAACTCTTTACTTGTTATAACTTTTGTGAATACCAGATGATAGAAGACATTAGAGTCGAAAGCCATCAGGCAACAGAAAACGGGCAAGACACCATCAATATTACGGTAACTCCCATAGACCCGCAAAAGAAACTTCACTTATATATAGATAAAGATCCAGAAACATCAGAAGAATATGATCGTTAATCCATTAGCTTTGTACAAGAAATCAAAGACGTTGTTTTCTCAAAACGCGAAGACATTGACAATGCCTATCAAGACAGGTATGCTTATCGTATTTGCGCTACTGGCGCTAAACAGTGTATTTGAATGGACGCATACTTTGATGCTTAATTCACGAATCGACTCTTTGCAGCACCTATACCCAGCAGCCGAAAGGGTGAATTACACAACCTATAAGGCAGAAGTGGCGAAAATACAGAATGAAATCGTAAGTTATAAAAATGTATTTGAAAAGTCGGTGGGTGAGTTCTCCGTATCAGATAATGAGAGTAATCGAGAACCACTCATTAATACGCTCACAGTTTGCATCATTCCAATAGTGCTTCTCCTAGTATTGGCATTTCATCTCATTGAAAGTGTAATAGTAAAAAGAGAAGATCAGATAGAGAGAATGGTTGATATTATTCTTCTGATGTCATGTACATTCCTGCTGTTCAGAGTGATGATAGCTTTTTCTTATGCTATTCCAACCTTCCCAGATGGTTTTGTTTGGGGAAATTATTGGCTGAATATTCTATTATCGGTGGTTTTATACCTACTCATATGCGGCGTGGTGACATCTTTATCAGAGCGAATAGTTGAAATACCACAGGCAGACCCGCATGATGATGTGGATAAAGTAGAACACTCTGGGGAGGATGATCCTGAACCGGAGCCTCTTGTTGATGAATAGAAATAATATTGCTTGTCGCGAGACACTTTATAAAAATCGATTTGGGAACGGGATTGTTAGGTCTCTCATAAGACAAGAGGTTCAATAATTGCCCCCCCCCGCCCATTTCTAAAAAGCGTAGCATGAGTGAAATCGGAGATTCAATTCAGGCGAAGTGCCTCGCCTTTGGCGACCGAATCATCAAACTGAATGATTACCTGCTGACGCAGGCAGGTAAGAGGGAAGACGTAAGAAGTAAGAAGGAGAAAAGCGGAAGAATTCCGATCCAACTTCTTTCTGTAGCCAATCTCTCGAATCAGTTGCTACGTGCCGGAACGAGTATCGGTGCAAACAATGCCGAGGCAACAAACGCAATCTCTAAGGCTGATTTCAAGAGTAAGAGCTTTATCGCTCTCAAGGAAGCCCGTGAATCACTCTATTGGATAGAACTCTTACACCGTAACGGGTATTTGGATGATAATCAATTTGAATCAATACATAATGACTGTGAAGAATTAGTGAAGATTTTG
>JAEEGL016852302.1_pt1 | contig 12876 bp, 12 predicted proteins | sample 9134231 | NCBI WGS metagenome assembly JAEEGL01 (sample SAMN16246548, study PRJNA631951) | gut metagenome | biome: gut microbiome; feature: rumen; material: fiber-attached | host: Bos | place: Iran: Karaj | collected 2018-10
CATCCCACCCCCGAGAATCCCCTTTGGGAATTCTCGCTGCCGTCAGCCGTAACATTGAGCTCACGAACGATAACTCTGATAAGGTTGGATGACGATATTGGTGTGCGGACACAGACTGAACGAAATGGAGACAGCCTTGTCCTACCCCCAGTTGAAGTTTCTTGCCGCTGAACTTGTTCAGCAGGGCTTCATTTTCAAAGAAGCCGCGTTCCTCTCGGAAGACCCAAGTTTGACTGTAATTTGAGAACGCTATGATTTCCTCAAACTCCTGGCATCTTCTTCTCGGCGGCGAGGTGCTGAACCTCCTCGGGACCGACATGTTCCGGGGTCTGAACGCCGCGGAGGCGGAGAAGAGAAAGCATAAGGTCCGGGGGCGGGTCTGGCACGTGCGGAAGACCTCCGCCTCGGAAGCCGCCGTCGCCTCCCTCTTCGACCTCCCCACCGTCCTCCTCGCCACCGCCGCCGGGGCAGCCGCCCTGTTCGACAAACGCTTCGAAGCCGGAGCCATCGTCGCCGTGCTCGTCCTCGGAGCCCTGATCCGGACGGCGGTCTATATCCGCGCGAACCGCATCCTCGAGGACATGGCCCGGGCGCGCATCCCCGTCAGTTCCGTGATCCGGGACGGCAGGATCCTCTTGCTCCCCGCCTCCGAGATCGTCCCGGGGGACATCATTTTCCTCGAAGCCGGGGACACCGTTCCCTGCGACGGACGGGTCATCACCGGCGACGATTCCGTCGTCAGCGAGCGGGGGATCACCGGAAACGACCGCCCCGTCCACAAATTCAACACCGTCATCTCCACCGAGGCGGAGAGCGGCGAGATCCCCTGCGAATTCCGCTCCAACATGCTTTTCGCCGGATCCCTCGTCCTCTCCGGTTCCGTCCGCATCGCCGCCACAGCCTGCGGGGAGGACACCCTCGTCTCCATGAAGCAGGGCGGGATCACCGTGGACGCCCAGAACGACTTTCCGATGGTCGCCCGCCTGAAAAAGCAGAGCCGCACGGTCTCCCTCGTCATGCTGGCGGCGGTCCTCGCGCTCTCCGCCCTTTCCCTCTTCACCGGGGACGGCATGTCCCTGCCCGACGTCTTCCTCGGCGCGATGGCAATGGCCGTGGCGTCCATGAGCGAGTTCTTCTCCACCATCGCCGCCATCATCCTCGCCGTCGCCGTGCGGAGAGCCAGACAGGGCGTCGGACCGGCGGAGGAGGGCGAGGAGGAGAAGGAGGGGAGCCGGACCCGCGTCCTCTTCCGCGATCCCTCCCGCATCGAGGACGTGGCAGCCCCCGACGCGCTGGTCTTCTGCGGATCGAACTTCTTCAAGTCCGGGCGGGCGGAGATCCTCGCCTACCGGGTCCGGGGATCCTATACCGGAGCCGACGAAAAGGGGGAGGACCCCTCGGAACTGATCGGGCTCGCCCTCGCCGCCTCGACCGTCGCGGGTGGCAGGAACGGACTTGCCCCCGGGGATTCCCCCTCGAAAAAACTCCCCCGCCTCGCCGCCCGCCGCGCATCCCTCGCCGCCCAGGCCGCGGACGCCTATCTGAGACGCACGGGACGCCGCCCCGACACCGCTTATGCCGTCGGCGACCACCGCGATTCCTCCGACCGGCTGGCCGCGGGCATGGAGATCTCCCTCTGCGAAAGAGACGGGAACGTCTGGGCCGTCGGATGCGGATCCGTCGGGGACGTCCTCCGCTGCTGCTCCTCCGTCGAGCGCAGGGAGGGGACCGCCGATCTCGACCCCCGGGAAGCCGGACGCATCCGGGAGGAGACCGCGGAGCTCGAAGCTTCGGGCGCCCGCGTGCTGGCCGTGGCAAAGCGGATCTCCCCCTATCCCCATCTGAACCGTCTCGCCGTCCTCACCCAGGCCATGACCTTCATCGGCTTCTTCGCCGTGTCGGTGGAGCCGGAGAGGGGAGCGCGGGAGAACGCCGAGATCCTCAAAAAGAGCGGCATCCGCCCGATCCTCTTCACCGAGAACCCCCGGGAGGATCTGAGCTACGGCGTCCGGCTGGGGCTGTTCGAGCCCGACGCCCCCGTCATTCCCGCCTCCGAGTGGGACGCCGTCCGGGCAAGGGAGATCCTCGGCGATCCCGATCCGACGAAGGGGGCCGTCGTCGCCTTCGACACCATCGGGGATGCCTATCTCGGAAGCGCGTTTGCCCGGGCCATGATCTCCCTGGTGGGAGGCGGAAGGCAGACGGACAGAGAAGACGGGGAGGAAGAACCCCCGGTGATCGCGGCGGTCGGCATGGAGGCATGGGACGCCGGCGCGCTCGGAAGGGCAGACCTCGGATTCGCCGTCGCAAGATCCCGTTTCCACGCCGTGCCGGAATCCATCGCCCGGGGAGCCGCCGTCGTCATCCAGCCCGCGGAAGGGGGAGCGGAAACGGACGCCGGATTCGGAGCGGGAGGGCTCGAGGGCGTGACGGAGGCCGTCCGGTCGGCAAGATGTGCCGTCACCAACGTGGCCCGCGCCCGGTTCTACCTCACCGCCGCCCAGACCGCCCGCCTTGCCGTCATGCTCGCCTCCGTTCTCGGATTCCTGCCCCTGCTTTCGGCGGTGCTGATCCTCACGTGGGGCCTGCTCTTCGACTTCGGAGCGGTGCTTGTCCGGGCCTTCGGTCAGGACGACGAAAAACCCGCCCTCAAAATCGGCAGGGAAGAGCGTGCGAAGGGCGACCGGTCCACCGTCACCGCCGTGGGGATGGGACTGGTCTGGGGCGTATCGCTCGCCGCGGTCTCCGCCCTTCTTCTGCGCTCCCTCGACGCCGGGACCCTGATCCCCTCCTTCGCCGGAACGGATACCGCGAACCGCGCGTTCCTCTCCGGGGCCGTTCTGCTCTCCGGCGCCGTGTTCTCCCTCGAATGCGGAGGACGGAAGAGCCTCTTCACCCGCCGCGGATTCAACCCTGCGGAGATCCTCTTCGTCGCCGCCTCCCTCGCCCTCGCGGGATGGATCCTCTTCTCCTCCGGCGGAGCGGCTGTTTTCGGCGGATCCCCCTGCGGACCTGCCGGATTCCTCGCCTTCCTCCCCGCCCTCGCCGTCCTCGCCGCATTGGAAGCGCTCAAGATGATCGAAGGGAGAATGAGGAATGATTAGTGGCTAGTAGCTAGTGGTTGGTAGTTAGTAGACACTGGTGAATGAGGAATGAGGATGGTCAGCAGTCAGCAGAACCGTGCGAGCTATGCCTGCGAAGGGAACGGAGGACTGAACGATCCCTTTCTCCGCTTTCGAATCAAATCCGGAGAACGGTTCCCAACTCCTCACTCCTCACTCTTAACTCCTAACTCGTGTTTATATAAACTTCAACCCACAAGCTGAAAAACGGGGGGCGATGCAAAATCTTCGCTCCCTTTCCTCTTTTTTTATCAATTTTTTTGCCCTCTTTCGGCGCGAATCTCTTGATATTCCGGGAGATTTGTTATATAATATCTGAGAGTACCATGCGGATCCGCGCGCAAACGGCCCCGGCACCGGTTTTCGGCGCAGGCAGGACGCCCGGATCCCGAAAGGAATGATAATCTATGGCTGAACCCAGCAACTGCACCCACGACTGCTCGACGTGCCAGGCCAACTGTTCCTCCCGCGCGCCGCAGCATGAGGCTCCTCACGCCGGATCCAACATCCGCCACGTGATCGGCGTCGTCTCCGGCAAGGGCGGCGTGGGCAAATCCCTCGTCTCCTCCATGCTGGCCGTCACCCTGAAGCGGCGCGATCTCTCCGTCGCCCTCATGGACGCGGACGTGACCGGCCCCTCCATCCCGAAAGCCTTCGGCGCGAAGGGCGATATCCTCGCTGCCGACGACGGCCTGATCCCCCTCGAAACCAAGACCGGCATCAAAACCATCTCCGTGAACCTGCTGCTGGAGGACGAGACCCGTCCCGTCGTCTGGCGCGGACCCGTGATCGCGGGCACCGTCAAGCAGTTCTGGACCGACGTGATCTGGGGCGACGTGGACTATATGATCGTCGACTGCCCGCCCGGGACCGGCGACGTGCCGCTGACCGTTTTCCAGTCCGTTCCCCTGGACGGCATCGTGATCGTCACCACCCCCCAGGACCTGGTCTCCATGATCGTGAAGAAGGCCGTCAACATGGCCGGACTCATGAACATCCCGGTGATCGGCCTGATCGAGAACATGTCCTACGTGAAATGTCCCTGCTGCGGCGAAGAGATCAAAGTCTTCGGCGAATCGAAGGCCGAGGAGGTCGCGGCGGAATACGGGATCCCGGTCCTCGGGAAAATGCCCGTCGATCCGAAGCTCTCCGCCCTCGTGGACCGCGGCGTGATCGAGCTGATGGAAAACGACTACCTCGAAAAAGCCGCCGACGCCGTCGAAGCGTTCTGCGAAGCGGAAAAGGCAGAATAACACCCCTCAATCTCATTAACAAACTCCCAAGGAGGAAAGAAATACCCATGAAAAAAGCGATGACTTCCGTCCCTTTCAAAGGGACACCCGAGCAGCTCGCGGCGCTTGACCTCGTCATCGAGGAAAACAAGACCCAGCCCGGCGCGACCCTCGCCATTCTCCAGAAGGCGCAGGACATCTACGGCTATCTGCCCGAAGAAGTGCAGCGTCACATCGCCCTCGCCCTCGACATCCCCTTCTCCGAAGTCTACGGCATCGCCACCTTCTACGCTCAGTTCCAGCTGAATCCGAAGGGCGAGCATCCCGTGAACGTATGTCTCGGGACCGCCTGCTACGTCAAGGGCTCCGGCAAGATCATGGAGAAGCTCGAGGAAATGCTCGGCATCCCCGCCGGCGGCATCACCCCGGATCTGAACTTCTCCCTCGACGCCACCCGCTGCATCGGCGCCTGCGGTCTCGCTCCCGTCATGACGGTCGGCGACGACGTCTACGGCAGACTCGAACCCGGTATGCTCAAGGGCATCCTCGCGAAGTATCAGTAAGAGGATCCCCGCGGCCCCGAACCGTTCAGACGACACTGTGAAAGGCAGTTTGACGGAAACGATATGAAAATCGCAAAAATTCAGGAGCTTCTCGGAGCGGACCTGCTCTGCGGCGGGGAATACCTCGACCACGACGTCTGGGCCGCCTGCTGTTCCGACATGATGAGCGACGTGCTCGCCTTCGTGAAGGATCAGGGCGTTCTCCTCACCGGGCTGCTCAATTCTCAGGTCATACGCACGGCGAACATGATGGACATGGTGTGCATCGTGATCGTGCGGAACAAAGTTCCCACCGAGGAAATGGTCGAGCTGGCCGAAGAACACGGGCTCGTGCTGATGCGGTCCCCTCTTCGCGCCTATGAGGCAAGCGGCGTTCTGTATGCCGCCGGACTCGGCCGGGAGGTCGCCGATGCCTGAGCCGATCCGATTCCATTTCGACGTTGACGGCGAAAACTTCACCTCCGCCGGAGAGGCGTCCGTGGCGGTGAAGAAGAAGCTCAGACAGCTCGGTTATTCCCCCGATATCATCCGCAAGGTCTCCATCGCCATGTACGAGGGAGAGATCAACATGGTGATCCACGCGAACGGCGGAAAGGCGGACGTGGAGGTGAACGACGACGAGATCGTCATCATCCTCGCGGACACCGGCCCCGGCATCCCGAACGTGGAGCTCGCCATGCAGGAAGGCTATTCCACCGCGCGCGACAACATCCGGGCCCTCGGGTTCGGCGCGGGCATGGGACTGCCGAACATGAAGAAATACACCGACGAGATGAAGATCGACACCGAAGTGGGCGTGGGCACCACGATCACCATGAAGGTCTATCTCTGATTCTCCGTCGCGCGCCCTGCTCAGCGAGGTGATTATGGCAGACTATAAACATTCGGTCTCGCTGGACGTCAGCAAATGCAAAGGCTGCACAACCTGTCTCCGGCGCTGCCCCACGGAGGCCATCCGCATCCGCGACGGTCACGCCGTCATCAGTTCCGATAAGTGCATCGACTGCGGCGAGTGCATCAAAATGTGCTCCTACAAGGCGAAGAAGGCGAACCACGATTCCCTTTCCTGCCTCGAAAAGTACAAATACACCGTCGCCCTCCCCGCGCCCTCCCTCTACGGTCAGTTCGACCACATGGACAACATCGGCTACATCATCCGGGGACTCAAGGATCTCGGCTTTGACGCGGTCTTTGAGGTGGCGTGCGCGGCGGAGCTCGTATCCGCCTATACCAGACTCTACATCAAGCGGAGCGACGTGAAAAAGCCCGTCATCAGCTCCGCCTGCCCGACGATCTCGCGGATGATCTCGATGAACTACCCGTTTCTGATCGAGAACATCCTTCCGATCCTCCCGCCCGTGGATATCGCGGCCTATCTCGCAAGGGAACAGGCGAAGACCGAACATCCCGAGCTGAGCGAGGACGAGATCGGCATCGTGTTCATCTCCCCCTGTCCCGCCAAGGTCAGCTACGTGAAGAACGACTTTGCGAAGGAACGGAACTACATCACCGACGTGGTGTCCGTCCGCGACGTCTACTTCGCCCTGCTCGACGTGATGAAGAAGCGGGAGGACGAACCCCTCGAGGCCACCGAAAGCGGCATGATCGGCATCGGCTGGGCTTCGACCGGAGGGGAATCCACCGCCATCTTCAACGAGCGCTATCTCGCGGCGGACGGGATCGAAAACTGCATCCGCGTCCTCGACCAGATCGACAACGAGGACATCACCTCCCTTGACTTCGTGGAGCTCAACGCCTGCAACGGGGGATGCGTCGGCGGGGCTATGACCGTGGCCAACCCCTACATCGCGCAGGCCAGGCTCCAGGCTTTGAAGCGGTATCTGCCCGTCTCCCCGAACCGGCCCGCCTCCGAGTGGATCCCGGACGAGTTCTTCAACGAGAATTCGCTCGAGTATTCCCCGGCGGCCCTCCTCTCCGAGGACAGAAAGGTCGCAAGGCAGATGATGAGCGAGATCGAGTCCATCAAGGCAAGTCTGCCGGGGATCGACTGCGGATCCTGCGGCGCGCCGACCTGCATGGCCTTCGCAGAAGACATCGTGCGGGGACAGGCCACGGCGGACGAGTGCACCGTCATCATGAAAATGCTGTTCCACCAGTATCTCGACGAACATAAGAAGAAATCCATCCTTGACAAGCTGACCGCGAAAAACCCGGGGAAGGACGCGGCCGGAAGCGGGGATGCCGAACCCAAACCGGAAGGAGTCTCGGAATGAATCTCACAGAACTTGCCGCCCGCCTCGGCCTCGAGACCGTCGCGGGGGACACCGAAGGCAGGGAGTGGCACGGAGTCTACGCCGGAGACCTGCTCAGCCGCGCCATGAGCCACGTGAAGGCGGACAATCTCTGGATCACGATCATGTCCAACACGAACGTGATCGCCGTGGCGAGCCTCACCGAAGCCGCCGCCGTGGTGCTCGCGGAGGGCGTGGAGCTCATCCCCGAAGCGATGGACGCCGCCCTGGACAACGGGATCACGGTCCTGTCCTCGAAGCATACGGTGTACGAGCTCTGCGCGGCGATCCACGAGGCGGAAACCCGCAGAGCATGAGGGAGTACGCCTGCGATCTGCACGTTCATTCCTGCCTGTCCCCCTGCGGCGACGACGACATGACCCCGGGCAACATCGCCGGCATGGCAGTTCTGAACGGACTGGACATCGTCGCCCTGACGGACCACAACTCCTCGAAAAACTGCCCGGCGTTCTTCAGGCAGGCGAAGGCGCAGGGGATCATTCCCGTCGCCGGCATGGAGCTCACCACGGCGGAGGACATCCACATGATCTGCCTCTTCCGCACGCTGGAGGACGCCATGGCCTTCGACGAGTACGTCGCCGGACGCCGTCCGAAGATCCGCAACAAGCCGGAGATCTTCGGGCATCAGACGATCCGGGACGAAAACGACGAAGAGATCGGCGAGGAGGAGTACCTGCTCATCAACGCGGCGGACATTTCCCTCGAGGAAGGCTGGCGCGAGGTGATCTCCCGGGGAGGCGTGGCGTATCCCGCCCACATCGACCGGCCCGCGAACGGCATCGTCGCCATGCTGGGCACGGTCCCCGAGGATCCGCCCTTCACCGTCTTCGAGCTCAACGACGCGGCGAACGAGGCGGAATACCGGGAGAAATGCCCGGTGGTGCGGAATCTCCCCCGCGTGGTCTCCTCGGACGCGCACTACCTCTGGAACATGTCGGAGGGAGACTTCAAGATCCCCCTCGACGACGAACCCTATTCATCCGCCCTCGTGCGGAACCGGCTGATCGACTGGCTGCTTGGCCGGCCGGCACCGGGGAAAGGAACGGACCCGAATGGATGAGCTCTCGCTCTATGTGCTCGATATCACCATGAACTCCGTCCGCGCCGGCGCTACCGAGATCTCCATCACCCTCCGGGAGGACGGCGAGTGGCTCTGGTTCACGGTGGAGGACAACGGCTGCGGCATGACGAAGGAACAGCTCGCGAAGCTGACCGATCCCTTTTTCACCACCCGCAAGACCCGCAAGGTCGGCCTCGGCATCCCCTTCCTCAAGATGCTGGCGGAGATGACCGGCGGCTACGTGACCGTCACCTCGGTGCACGAGTCCGTCTCTTTGAAGCACGGCACGAAGACCGAGGCGAAATTCGGCAAGAACCACATCGACTTCATCCCCCTCGGGGACATCGTGGAGACGGTGAAGACCCTGATCCAGGGCGCTCCGGACGTGAATTTCACCTTCCGGCACATCTACCCGAACGGGACGGTGGAGCTCTCCTGCGCCGCCATCCGCGAGACCCTCGGCGACGCGATCCCGCTGTCCGAGCCGGACGTGCTCATCTGGATCGGTCAGTACCTCGAGGAACAGTACGACGAGCTGGGACACCACGCGGCGTCGGTCTGAAGAATGAAACCGTTCTTAATGCCGTCAATCTGGGAATTCCGTCGTTCTTTTCTCCTTTATCGAGGAGCCGGTTCAACAAGTTGAACGCGAGAACCAAAAGAGGAACTCTCTGGAAGTCAAGGGTATTCCGAAGTCTGCGGACTTCGGGTCAGGACGCTGTCCCGACACCCTGCCACCTTTTGAAAAAGGTGGACGAAAACTTCCGCGCGGTTGACGTGCAGTCGGTTAATACCCTTGTTACCTAATAATCTATATACGAAAGGATCCAACCCATGAAATCTCTCGCAGAGCTTCAGGCAATCAAGAACAAGATGGCGGACAAAGTGGCCATCCGCACGTCTTCCGGCAACACCCGCATCGTGGTGGGCATGGCGACCTGCGGTATCGCTGCCGGCGCGCGTCCCGTTCTGAACGCGTTTGTCGAAGGCATCTCCGAAGCGGGCCTCGGCGACGACGTCATCGTCACCCAGACCGGCTGCATCGGGATCTGCCAGTACGAGCCCGTCGTCGAAGTCTTCGAAAAGGACAGAGAAAAGACCACCTACGTCAAGATGACCGCGGATAAGGCGAAGGAAGTCATCGAAAAGCACATCAAGGGCGGTTCCCCCGTCACCGAATACACCATCGGCGCTGCCCAGCTCTAATTACAGGAGGAAAAAACACCTATGATTCGTTCACATGTACTGGTCTGCGGCGGTACGGGATGTACCTCTTCCGGTTCCAAGGCCATCCGTGAAAAGCTGGCCGAAGAACTGAAGGCAAAGGGTCTGGACGAGGAAGTCAAAATTGTGCAGACCGGATGCTTCGGCCTCTGCGAGCACGGTCCGATCATGATCGTCTACCCGGAAGGCACCTTCTACTCCCGCGTTACCGTGGAAGACGTCCCCGAGATCGTCTCCGAGCACCTGCTCAAGGGCCGTATCGTCGAGCGTCTCGCCTACACCGACACCGGCGACAAGGAAGAAGAGAAGAAGCCCGCCGCCGAAATCTCCCTGAGCGACACCGCGTTCTATAAGAAGCAGAACAGAGTCGCGCTCCGCAACTGCGGCGTCATCAACCCCGAGAGCATCGACGAATACATCGCGATGGACGGGTATTTCGCCCTCAACAAGGTCCTCACCGAAATGACCCCCGACGACGTCATCAAGACCATGCTCGACTCCGGTCTGCGCGGCCGCGGCGGCGGTGGATTCCCGACGGGCCGGAAGTGGCAGTTCGCGAAGGCCTCCGTTTCCGATAAGAAGTACGTGGTCTGCAACGCCGACGAAGGCGACCCGGGCGCGTTCATGGACCGTTCCGTTCTGGAAGGCGACCCCCACGTCGTTCTCGAAGCCATGGCCATCGCGGGCTATGCCATCGGAGCCGACGAAGGCTGGATCTACGTCCGCGCGGAATACCCGATCGCCGTCAAGAGACTGAACATCGCCATCGAACAGGCCCACGAATACGGCCTGCTCGGCAAGAACATCTTCGGCACGGATTTCAGCTTTGACATTCACCTCCGTCTCGGCGCGGGCGCGTTCGTCTGCGGCGAGGAGACCGCGCTGCTCACCTCCGTGGAAGGCAACCGCGGCGAACCGAGACCCCGTCCTCCGTTCCCGGCCGTCAAGGGTCTGTGGGGCCAGCCGACCATCGTCAACAACGTGGAGACCTGGGCCAACATCCCGCAGATCATCCTGAAGGGCGCCGACTGGTTCGCCTCCATGGGCACCGAAGGCTCCAAGGGCACGAAGGTCTTCGCCGTCACCGGCAAGATCAAGAACACCGGTCTTGTGGAGATCCCGATGGGCACGACCCTGAGAGAGATCGTCGAAGAGATCGGCGGCGGCGTCCCGAACGGCAAGAAGTTCAAGGCGGCCCAGACCGGCGGTCCTTCCGGCGGATGTATCCCGGCCTCCCTGATCGACACTCCGATCGACTATGACAACCTGACCAAGATGGGCTGCATGATGGGCTCCGGCGGTCTGATCGTCATGGACGAGGACACCTGTATGGTCGACATGGCGAAGTTCTTCCTCGAATTCACCGTGGACGAAAGCTGCGGCAAGTGCTCCCCCTGCCGGATCGGCACCATGCGCCTGCTCGAGATCTTAAAGAAGATCACCGACGGCAAGGGCGAAATGGAAGATCTCGACAAGCTCGAAGAGCTCGCCAACTACATCAAGTCCGCTTCCCTCTGCGCGCTCGGCCAGACCGCTCCGAACCCGGTTCTCTCCACGCTCCGCTTCTTCCGCGACGAGTATATCGCCCACATCGTGGAAAAGAGATGCCCCGCCGGCGTCTGCAAGAACCTGCTTCAGTACACGATCGACGAGGACAAGTGCAAGGGCTGCAAGCTCTGCATGAAGAACTGCCCCGGGAACGCCATCTCGATCAACGCCGCCGGCGAGGTCAAGGAAGGCAAGAAGCTCCCGTATCTCGTCATCGATCAGTCGAAGTGCGTGAAGTGCGGCGCCTGCATGGACAACTGCAAGTTTGGCGCAATCTTCAAGAAATAAGAAAGGGTCGGAATACAGAATATGGCTATGGTTAATGTGAAAATCAACGGCGCGGATTATTCCGTTCCGTCCGACGTCACCGTACTGGAAGCTTGTCGGTATGCGAACATCGATATCCCGACGCTTTGCTACCTGAAGGACGTCAATCAGATCGGCGCGTGCCGTCTCTGTCTCGTCGAAGTCAAGGGCGCCCGCGGAATGGTCGCCGCCTGCGTGTACCCCGTGAACGAGGGCATGGAGATCACCACCAACTCCCCGAAGATCCGTCAGATCCGCAAGACGAACCTGGAGCTGGTCCTCTCCGCCCACGAAAAGAAGTGCCTCTCCTGCATCCGCTCCACCACCTGCGAACTCCAGAAGCTCGCCCAGGAGTACAAGTGCGAAGAGACGAAGTTCTGCTACTCCCCGAAGGAGAATCTGGAACCCATCGACGCTTCCTCCCCCTCCATCATCCGCGACAACAACAAGTGCATCCTCTGCCGCCGCTGCGTCGCCGCCTGCGAGAAGCTCCAGGGCATCTCCGCGATCCGCGTGGTGAACCGCGGCTACGACTCCAAGGTTGCGACGATGTTCGAGAAGCCTCTCGCCGAGACCTCCTGCATCAACTGCGGCCAGTGCATCGTGGCCTGCCCGGTCGGCGCCCTCTATGAGAAGGACGACACCCAGAAGATCCTCGACGCCATCGCCGATCCCACCAAGCACGTGGCGATCTGCACGGCTCCCTCCGTTCGCGCCACTATCGGCGAATGTTTCGGCTACGAGCCCGGCACCGACTGCGAAGGCAAGATGGTCGCCGCCCTCAAGAAGCTGGGCTTCGACGGCGTGTACGACATGAACTTCACGGCCGACCTCACCATCATGGAAGAGGCCTACGAGTTCATCGACAGAGTCAAGAACGGCGGCAAGCTGCCTCTCATGACCTCCTGCTCGCCCGGATGGGTCAAGTACTGCGAGCACTACTTCCCGGAGATGATCGACAATCTCTCCACCTGCAAGTCTCCTCAGCAGATGTTCGGCGCGGTCTACAAGACCTATTTCGCCGAGAAGATGGGGCTCGATCCCAAGGATATCGTCTTCGTCTCCGCGATCCCCTGCACCGCGAAGAAGTTCGAAGTGGGCCGCGAAGGTCAGGACGTGAACGGAATGCCCGGCGTCGACATCGCTGTCACCACCCGTGAGCTCGGCCGCATGATCAACCAGGCCGGCATCGACTTCAAGGCCCTCGCGGACGAGAAGTTCGACCAGCCCATCGACATCGGTTCCGGCGCGGGCGCGATCTTCGGAGCCACCGGCGGCGTTATGGAGGCTGCTCTCCGCACCGCGGCCGAAGTTCTCACCGGCAAGCCCCTCGAAAAGATCGACTTTGAAGAAGTCCGCGGCACCGAAGGCCTCAAGTTCGCCACCTACAAGATCGGCGATCTGGAAGTCAAGGTCGCGGTCTGCTCCGGCGCGGCGAACGCGAAGAAGCTGCTCCGCGGCGTTCAGGACGGCACCTACGACGTGCAGTTCATCGAAGTCATGGCCTGCCCCGGCGGATGCGTCAACGGCGGCGGTCAGCCCACTCAG
>JAEEGL010017656.1_pt1 | contig 12875 bp, 14 predicted proteins | sample 9134231 | NCBI WGS metagenome assembly JAEEGL01 (sample SAMN16246548, study PRJNA631951) | gut metagenome | biome: gut microbiome; feature: rumen; material: fiber-attached | host: Bos | place: Iran: Karaj | collected 2018-10
AAAAGATACTCCTGTACGTGCACAGGAAAAACTATATAAAAAGTACAAAGCTCTTGAAGAACAAAAACCAAATGTTTCGGAAAAGCAGTTTGATGTAAGACGAAAGTAAAAAAATGAAAATTTCAATATGTGATGATGAAACTAAAATTTTGGAGGAAATATCTTCCTTTATTGAAAAAGAATTTCCTTCAGTCAGAATAAAAAGTTATTCAGACGGAAAATCCTTTATTGCTTCAACTGAAGAACGACCTGATGTTTTGCTCGCTGACATTGATATGCCGGGCATGAGCGGTATGGATGTTGCAGCAACCCTCGCTTCAGAAAAGGCAAAGACTCTTGTGGTTTTTGTAACGGCGCACGATGAACTTGTATACGATAGTTTTAAATATCATCCTTTTGCCTTTGTAAGAAAAAAGTTTCTCCAGGAAGAATTACGTAGTGTTCTTGCTGACTGTGAAAAAGAAATTGAAAATCAGAATAAGCGTTTTACTTTTCAAAATGCATCAACTATGGTGAATCTTGCTCAGAATGAGATTCTTTATTTTGAAGGGCAGGCAAATTATCTTGCCATTCATACGACGAGTGAACAGTACAGAATGCGCTCTACAATGTCTGCTGTTGAAGAAGAACTTAAGGACAGCGGATTCCTTCGAATCCACAAGGGCTTTCTGGTAAATCTTGAACATATCAGAATCTTAAAAACCGAAGAACTTGAACTTGATAATGGCGAGGTTCTTCCGATCGGTAAGTCCTATTCCGAATCAGCCAAGAAAAGTATTTTGAGGTTTATGCGAAGATGATTGGGGCTAAGAAAAAAGAGATTGAAAATTTACAGCAGAAACTTCTCGAACTTGAAGCGCAGAATAAAGATTTAAAATACGAGCTCGATTCCTATAAGTGGCAGATGGAAGAAATTACTAAGCAGGAAGAAGAAATCAGACTGCTTCACAGTAACACCAGAAAGCTCAAGCACGATATGCGCAATCATCTTATGGTAATGACTTCTTACATCAACAGCGGCGATTATGAAAATGCCAGAAAATATATTTCTGAAATTCTTGATAAGCTTAACGCGGTGCGAAGTTATGTTGAAACCGGGAATCCTCTTTTGAATCATATTCTCAACGATAAGCTTGAAGTCTGCCGACAGGAGGGAATTGACGTAAAGGCAGATATTGGAAAAGCTTCTTTCGAAAAAATGAAGGGAATTGATTTTTCTGCAGTTTTTTCAAATGCAGTTGATAATGCAATTGAAGCAGCGCGTGCGGAAGCTCGCAAAGAAATCAGCATAAGCGTTTATGAGAAAAAGGGCTACGATGTAATTACTGTCAAAAATTGTATTTCTGAATCTGTGCTTGAAAAAAATCCGGAGCTGCATTCTACAAAGGCTGACGGCGAAAAGCATGGTTTTGGAGTTGGTCAGATAAAAGAGATTGTTGAGTCTTATGGCGGAATGACGGACTTTTATGAAGAGGACGGATTTTTTATTGTTAATATTTTTATTCCGGGATAATTATTTCGTTAGTTCTTTCTAATTGTGCGTTTACGGGCAGTTGTTTATCCCTGAAGAAATATCGTTTATCCCATACCCCTTGCGGCCAGCGGCTTCAAGGGGTATTTTATTTTTAGAGGATGCAATGGTTATCTTTGAAAATTTAAAAAAGTTTATTCTTCATGACATTGATCTTCATATTCCTCGGGGTGTAACGCTGGGAATTATTGGGGCATCTGGTGCGGGAAAAACTACGTTCTTAAAATTGATTTCGGGGATTCTTGCGCCGGATAGCGGAATGGTTAGAACTCTACGCCGCGACCCGGTGAAAAAGAACGGCGGGTTTTTGGGGCGGATTTCTGTACTATTTGCCGATATTCCGGTTTTCGATGAGAGACTTTCGATTATCGATTGCCTTGAGGAAATAAGGGTCATGTATGGCATGAAACAGAAGGAATTTGATGAACGCCTGGATTATATTTCAAAAACTCTGGGCTTCACCGAATTCCTTCTTTCAAAACCAAAACAGTTGTCCCTCGGTCAAAAGAGGCGTGCTGAATTAGGTCTTACTTTTTTACGAGATGCAGATATGTATATTTTTGACGAACCTTGCATCGGACTGGATCAGAATGGTAAGGCTGCTTTTTATAAACTTGTTCACGAAAAACAGCGTGCCGGAAAAACTATTCTTGTAAGCTCTCATTCTATGAAGGATATTTCGGAAATTGCAGATAGAGTTCTGGTTCTGGATGAAGGAGAAGTTTCATTCTACGGTTCAACTGAAGAATTGTATAAAAGACTTGCTCCAATGGAAGAAAGCTTTATAGAGCTTGATGGTCAGCTGCCTGATATTTCTGATTTAGAGCTCGACCGTTATGTGATTGAAAACGGCAGAATGACAATCAGCTACAATTCAAATCATGTTTCTTCAAAAGAAGTTCTTGAGCGAATCTGTTCAACCGCGAAAATTAAATCTGTTTCAGTTCGTAAGGCAGACCTTGCGGAAAGTATAAAAAGTTTAAAATCAGGGAGGAAAGAAGGATGAGTTTTATCGAAGTAAAAAACATCTCCAAGGAATTCAAAGTTAATAAGAGAAGCGCCGGTATTCCTGGAATGATTGCAAATATGTTTGTTCCGAAATACGAAATCAAACAGGCAGTTAATGATTTAAGCTTCACAATCGAAAAAGGTGAGATGGTCGGTTTTATTGGTCCGAATGGTGCCGGCAAATCTTCTACCATCAAAATGCTTTCGGGAATCCTTTGCCCTGATAAAGGTTCCATCTGTGTTGCCGGCTACATTCCGTACAAGCAGAGAAAATCTTATGTTGGAAAAATCGGAGTTGTGTTTGGCCAGAAGTCGCAGCTTCAGTGGGACCTTCCGGTAATAGACAGCTTTGAACTGCTGCGCGCAATTTATCGTATCCCGGAAGATAAATACAAAAAGAATCTTGAACGTTTTACAGAAATGCTTGATATGAAAGGATTTTTAAATCAGCCGGTAAGGCAGCTTTCACTTGGGCAAAGAATGCGATCAGATATTGTAGCATCACTTTTACATTCACCTGAAATTGTATTTTTTGATGAACCTACAATCGGCGTTGATATCATCGGAAAGGAGACTATCAGAAACTTTATTCGTGAGTTGAACGAACAGGATAAGGTGACAATGATTTTTACAACTCACGATATGCAGGATATCGAGCAAACCTGTAAGAGAATCATCATCATCGATAAGGGAACTATGATGTATGATGGTTCTCTTCAGGATATCCGCGTCAAGTACGGAACAACCCGACGCCTTATTGCAGAGTTCAATGAGGAAGTTGTGGTTGAGCCAATCAGCAAGGTAGCAATTGAAAATCTTGGTGACAGAAAAATGAGCTTTACCTTTGATAACAATGTAGTTGATGTAAACAAGCTGATGCACGAGATTCTTGGAAAATACAGCGTTCGTGATATCACCGTTGCTGAGCCGGAAATCGAAAGCATAATTCATAAAATGTATAATGGGGAGGTTTGATGATGAGCATATCTCCATATTTAGCATTTGCGAAAAAAAGCTTTCTTCAGAAAAGTGCATACCGGCTGGATCATTGGATGGGAATTTTGAACACGCTTATCAGGCTTGTGATTTATATTGAGATTTACAAGGCGTTGTATGGTGGGCAGGAAGCAATTGACGGAATTACGCTGAAAATGGTAACGACAAATTTTATTCTGTCACTGGGACTGGAATCATTTTTTGTTGTAAATGATTATTACCTGGCTAACAAACTTTATGATGGAAGCATTGCGACTGAGATGCTGCTGCCGGTGACCTTCCATGGAAGAATGCTGGCTGATAATCTTGGAGTTGCGTTGTTCAAGCTGCTTTTCCACTTTGTACCTACAATGGTTGTAGCAGTATTTTTTATCGGGATTGAACAGCCGGCTGGTGATTCTGCTTTCGGGCTTTTTATTTTGAGTGCACTGCTCGGCTATGGAGTTCTCTGGAGCATCAGCTTTATGTTCCAGATGTTTTCGTTCTGGCTTATAAATGTCTGGGCAATTATGACAATCAAAAATGTTTTCATAAATGTTTTGTCTGGTTCGATGATTCCTTTGTGGTTTATGCCTGAAATGATGAAAAAGGTGATTGGATTTACACCGTTCGAATCCATCTATTTTACGCCGGTTCAGATTTATCTTGGTAAGCTGACTGGCGGAGAAATTGCTGCTGGCTTTATAAAACAATTTGTCTGGATTGTTGTGCTTTTGATTTGCGGTATGCTTTTGTGGAACAAAGGTAAGAAAAAGCTTGTGGTTCAGGGAGGTTAATATGAAATCAGATGTATTGAGTCTTGCAGCAGTTTATACCCGGATGATTTTCCGTTCCTGGTTCCAGTACCGGGTGGATGCAATCTTGCGCTCGCTTGCAGTTTTTATGCGCGAATCAACGGCAATCATCGTAATTGTTTTTACTCTTATGAAGTTCGATACTCTCAACGGCTGGAATATTTATGAGATGCTTTTTCTTTCAAGTATGATTTATGTGACTTACGGTTTTCTGATTATCTTCTTTACCGGTCTTCGTGATTTTGGCGGTACGGTAAGGAGCGGCGGTTTTGACAGATATATCCTGAGACCACGTGGACTTTTGTTTCAGCTGATTTTTGCAAATGCAGACTGGTTTGCAGCAGTAGGGCAGGGTGGCCTTGGTATTCTTCTGTTTATTCTGTCGGCTTCAAAAATTGGAGTTATCTGGACACCTCTGAGAGTTTTATATTATATTTTGACAATTGCTGGCGGCGTTCTGATTCAGGGAGCAATCTTCCTCTTCCTTGCTACGCTTAATATTTATCTGCTTGAAACAAACACACTGAAGGAAGTGTTCTACTGGAATACCAGAAAGTTTGCGTGTTACCCGATGACAATTTTTCATAAGGCAATTCAGTTTTGTATGACCTTTGTTGTTCCGTTTGCTTTTGTAAATTATTTTCCGGCACAGTTTTTATTGCGAAAGAATGATATGGCTGCGTATCCGGCAATTTTTATGTATCTTACTCCGGTTGTTGGAATTGTAATGTATCTGCTTGCGTATGCATTCTGGAGATATAGTATAAAATATTATAAGAGTTCTGGAAACTAACTAACGTGTGTTAGTTAGTTTCCAAGGTCAGATAGTGGTGGGTGGGGATTTTTTTACTTCATTACAAAGAACATATTGCGGTATAAAGGCATTTTCAGCATTGAAGTATTCCAGAGTTTTTTGAATTCTGAGACCGGGACTTTACGGTTGTAATAGGCATCTGCATTATCAACGTTTACCCAGTCTTTGATTGAATCTGCAAAGTAAATGTATTCTTCATCATAACCTGTTATGCAGGCAAAGTGTAAATCTGCTTTTCCAACAAAAGAACGGATTACAACAATTACTGGTTTACCGCGGGCAATCTCATTTTTAAGAGCTGCAAAGTTTCCACTGCAGGCTGTCATTTTAATTCCCTTTTTCTTGAAGAAGCCAGTAATACCTTTTGGAAGACCGGCTCCACCCTTTAACTGATAAGGAACTTCCTTAAAAGTATCAACTCCGTTTGCGGCTTCTCCCGTATGGCGGAGCAGGAAAGCAGAAGAAAAGCCGGCACAGCCGCCACCCTGCTGGAATTCAAAGTATGTACCGTTTTCAGTTTTTACAGTTTCGGCAGCCGGTCTGACAAAAAACTCTGGATATTTTGCGGCTCGTGAAAAATGTGGCTTAAGTGGGCCAAACAAAATGATGTTTACGATGTTTGTGATTATAAAAGCAGTAATAAGAATTTTTACGGCTTCATAAATAATTTTTACAGGTAATGACATAGTGCGTTCTCCTTTATTTTTCTGCATGGCAAACTCCTGCATCTGCATTTAAGTTTATGTCTTTATAATACGGGCAATAAACTTAGAGCACAAGGTGCTTTCAGGTAAGTTGCATTTTTAGCATGGTAAGAGGATAAAAGAAGATGGTGTAATTTAAATTACAGTTTTACTATGTCGGCTTTCAGGCCTTTTTCTTCAACTTTACAGGTGAAAATGCAGCCATCGTATTTTCCGGTCTGGCCGTTCCCTGAAGTTGTAATAAGAAGTGTGTCGAGGTTGTCGCCGAAGAAGCAGCAGGAAGTAACATTTTTTGCGTCCACTTTTACAACAGCAAGTAAGCTTCCGTCTTTTGTACTTCTTTTTTCAATGCGGCTTCCACCCCAGAAGGCAACCCAGAGATTGTCCTCTGCATCTATACACATTCCGTCTGTAAGGCCTTTGTTTTCTTCGGGCTTAAAGAGGATTTTTTGATTTGAGATTTGACCGGTGGTTATGTCGTAATCGTATTCAAAAACTACATACTGCAGGGTGTCAGAAAAATAAAACTTTTTATGGTCGTGGCTCCAGGCCATTCCATTTGAGATTTTTGTATTTGCCTGGCGGACTTCGATTTTTCCGTTATTGAGAGGATCAAGGCAGAAAAGATTTCCGCTTGCTTCATGGATATTGTCATCTACAGAAGAACCGAAAAATAATCTTCCTGCTGGATCTGCTTTTGCATCGTTTGAACGCTGGTAGCTTTCGTAATAATCTGAAAGATTTTTTATAAGACGTTTAGAGCCATCTTCGTAAAGATATAAGCCATCAGTGGCAGCTAGTACATAAGTACCTGGTTTTTCTGCAGGAAGGGCTGTGCCAAGTGGCTGACCACAATCAAACATTTTAACCGGGGCCTTTCCATTTTCACCTGCTGTATAAAATTTCCCATTGCTGATATCAACCCAGGAAATGGTTTTTGTTCTGTGATCATAAAAAGGTGATTCACCAAGTGAATAATTTTCTTCTGAAAAAACTTTAGCTATGTATTCTTTCATATTTAGACCTCCACACTGCCTTGGCGCAGAACTTTGACGTTTCCATTTTCTATTGTTACGAGAGTTGAAGGAAGAGCTCCTTTTTTGTCTCCATCATCAATTATCAAATCAACTTCATTTTCAAACTCAGTGGTGATGCCCTTTGTTGTATCTAACACTGGCTGACCACTGCGGTTTACGCTTGTGCTGAAAATAGGCGCTCCACATTCTTCTATGATTTTTCTCAGCCATTCATCACCCGGGCAACGGAACGCTACTGTGCGTGATTCTGGAATTGCTGTTGTGGCGAGAGGAGCATCGTCTTTTATGTGAACTATGATTGTGAGGGCTCCTGGCCATTTTCCAAGCAGAGAAGATGGAATATCATCGTTTGTGTAGAGACGGATATCTTCTGGTTTTGCAATCAATTGAATCAGAGGCTTTGTTTCTGCACGGCCTTTTATTGTGCGGATTTTTGCATCAGTTTCAAGATGTGTGTTTGCATTTTTGAGGTCAACAATTCCACTGAAACCATAAACTGTGTCTGTAGGGATTATTACGACGCCGCCTTTTTTAAGTACCTCTGCGGTTTGTGCAATTGATGATGCGTCGTTTTTATTTATAATCATTTAGTGCCTCGATACTGTTCGGCATCCCGAGATGACGAAATGTCATCCCGAGATGCCGAAATGTCATCCCGAACTTGTTTCGGGATCTATTTATTAGTGTATGGATTTGCATGAACCTGATCTTCTGCAGTTTTAGTCCACGCCTTTCCATCATAATTATAAATTGTTTCTTCGCAGTTACCCTTGAGTCCGCTACCCCAGAAGTTTTCTACTCCGTGACCATCAAGATAGCACATCATTCCTGCAAGCAAAGCTCCGTGTGCTACAATCATAATACGTGAATCTGGCTTTGTCGACTGAATTGGTTCAATCACTGTCTGAACAAATTCTTTTGTGCGCTGGCAAACTGAAGCAAAAGTTTCTCCACCCTCTGGCGGAATATATTTTTCAGGATCTGTGAAGAAATATTTTCTTGGATGATCTGTGTTAATCCAGTCATCATAAGGCAGCCCTTCGAGTCCGCCAAAACTGATTTCAGAAAGAAGCTGATTTCTGATGATTGGATAGATTTTGTGTCCGCGAATCAGGTTTGCAGTTTCATAAGCACGGATAAGGGGTGAGGAGTAAACGCAGTCAAAATCAATACCTGCGGTATCAAGACGCTTACCGAGTTCTGCGGCCAGTTTACGGCCATTCTCGTTGAGTTCAATATCCTGGGCACCCTGAAAACGCTTTTGTGCGTTCCAGTCTGTTGTGCCATGTCTTACAATATATAATTCCATTTTTATGTCCTAGAATCTTAATCTGCGCAGATGTGTAATTCTGCTGACTAAGAGATTTTGAATGTCGCCTGTTGGTTCAATCTGGAAACGCATAACAGCTTCACCAGGTTGTTTTGAGATTCCTAAAGGATGTCCCATAATTGTAAAGAAACTTCCGGATCCGTCTGCATTCGGCATCTGGATTTCCATAAGGTCTTCATCTTTTACAGCTGCTTCAATCAAATGAACCTTGCCTGCAAAATCCATTCCATCTGCTTCGAGAATTTCTGTTCGCACGGAAGCTGTTCTCAACTGATTTTCTGAAAGAATAAGCCGATTTGAAATTCTGTATTCAAGACTCTCTTTGATATGCTTGTCCATATCCATATTTTTGAGACTTGCTTTTAGGGTTTTCAAAAGTTTGTCTGCATCAGAAATTGAAGTCTGTTTTCGTTCAATAGTTCTTTTGCTTTCCAGAACTGCAGGCTTGTGTCCGCCGCGTAATAATGGGAATGTAGAAAATTCTGATTTTGTATGAGAGGTTTTTACATTGCCTAAGAACTCAAGAGAACTGTCTTCTATGAATTCAGAAATATTTGTTCCAGCCGGAAGATTTAAAAGATAGATCCCTTCAGTGAGTTTTTCTTTTATATATTTCTGGATATTAGGATTCTTTTCTACAAAGGTGATGTTGTTATCTGTAACCTTGAGAATATAACCATAATAAAGTTTTGCTGAAGAATACGAGTTGTACCATTCAGTGATATTGATTTTTAGATTTTGAGGAATCTCATAATAAGAATAATTTTCGATTCGCTCAAAAATTATTTCCGGATTAATGCTGTTGTCAAAACCTTCAGAAACAGATTGACGGGTAATTTCGAATTCTGTAACAACTCCGCATTTTTTTACAAACATAAAATCAGTAAGAGGAATAAGTTCCTTGAGTTTGAGACCAGGTAAAAGAGTTACAGTGTAGGTGGAGTCGATGTTTAATACTTTTGGTGCTTGCTGTGTAGACGACAAAGTGCTGCTGCTTGTATCAATCAGTTCTTTTGCACTGATGTATAAATCAATACCGTCTTCTGTTTTTCCGATTTTTCTGAGGAGCCCGAATTCGAGAGCACAGTCAATCATGCGGTCAAGTAATTCTGCATTTTGTTCAGGCTCTACTCCAGATTCCTGGCGGGCTGCTTCGAGTATGCGGCTGAATCTGCTTTTGTGTGCAATGGCGCTTCCGTCTTCTGTAAAAGTTCCAACAAGAAAGGCCATGCGTAAAATACTGTCGCGGCTTAACCCGTTTTCAGGAATCGAAGTAAGGCAGTCGATAAGCAGTTGGGCTTCTTTTTTCAATCCCTCTTTACTGAAGCGTGAAACAGCAGCGGCACATAAAAGTGTGTATTGCTGTATTTCAGAAAGTTCTGCAAATTTTTTAATTCGTGAAAGTTCAATTTTATAGCCTTTGCCATCTTCAGTTTCGTAAACTAAGGAAAGATTTATAAAGGCATTCATCAAGAGCTGAATGAAATTTTCTTTTCCCGGAAATATTTCATCGAGTCTTTTTTTATCATTCTTTTTTATAGTACCGTCAGATTTGCAGGAAATACCTCGGATGCGGATATAGGTGATAAAGGCTGCAAGAAGATTTGGTGAAATTGTAAAAATATCTTCGTTCGAAAAAGTTGCCGGAACGTAATCCGGGAAAATCAATTTTGAATCCAGATAAGGCAAAAGATTTTCGCGAAGGAGAGGATTGATTTTTATATACTCTTTGCCTGTGTCTGATTTTTCTTTGTAGATTATAAGTCGTTCAATCAGATTAATGATTTCAGCATATATTTCAGTGATTGAATATTCAGTGTGGAAAAAATTAACAAGAGTTTCTTGTGTTGCATTTGGAATAAGTGAAATTGCAGTAAGAACAGTTACGTCAAATCTATCAAGGAGGGTCAGAAGGCTTTTGATATGCTCTGGAGATTTTATAAAGGCAGCCAGCTGCTGTGTAAGACGCTGCTTATTATATGGAGTTTTAATTTCTCCAAGATAGAGACGCATTGTATTAAAAAACTGTTTGTCCGGGAGAGAAGATATGGCCTCTGCCCAGCTGTTTATTTCATTCTCATTCATCCAGATTGAGTTCTCCATCGTATCTTACAATTTTGTATGCATAGCCTTGTTCGGCAAGGAATTTCTGTCGGTTTGAACCAAACTCTTCTTCTACAGTATTGCGGGTAATCAGAGTAAAGAAGCGTGATTTGCGTTCTTTTGGACGGAGAATGCGGCCAAGACGCTGTGCTTCTTCCTGTCGGCTTCCAAAGGTCCCGCTCACCTGAATCGCAAGGGAAGCATCTGGAAGGTCAATCGCAAAGTTCGCAACTTTTGAAACTACAAGCACGCGGATCTTTCCTTCACGGAAATCCTGATATATTTTGTCGCGTTCTGCGTTTGGAGTTTTTCCTGTGATGATAGGACAGTCTAACTCTTTTGTGATTTCATCCAGCTGCTGCAGATACTGACCGATTACGAGAATCTTATCTTCTGGGAACTGTTCAATAATTTGCCTAACTACCGGTAGTTTGTCTGGATTCATGCTTGCGATTTTATGTTTTTCACGGACTGTAGAAACTGCGTATTCTATTTCCTGATGAACAGGCAAATCTATGCGAACTTCGATACATTCTGCAGTTGCAATCCACTGGTCGCGTTCGAGTTCCTTCCATGGAACGTCATAGCGCTTAGGACCAACGAGACTGAAAACGTAGCCTTCGCAGCCATCTTCACGAACAAGAGTTGCTGTAAGACCAACACGGCGTACTGCCTGCAAATCTGCAACTACGCGGAAAACCGGCGCTGGCAGCATGTGAACTTCATCATAAATAATTAAGCCCCATGGACGCTCGTGGAAAATTGAAAAGTGAGGGTATGGTCCTTCTTTATCTGGACGCCAGGTAAGAACCTGATAGGTTGCAACAGTTACCTGTTTTATAGTTTTAGACTCGCCGGAATATTCGGCAATCTGATCTGCAGTGAGATTCGTTTTATCGAGTAACTCATCTATCCACTGGTGAACGGCGGAAATGTTTGTTGTGATAATCAGTGTGGAAGTTTTAAGCATGTCCATGATAGTCATGCCGACGATGGTTTTTCCGGCACCACATGGAAGAACGATTGTACCAAAACCAGTTCCTGGTCCCTTGTCGCCTACGAGTGCCTGGGCTGCTCCCTTCTGATATTCACGAATCTGCAGAGGACGACCTGATCTTGTTGTTTCGCGTAATGAAACTTCAAGCGGTTCACCATCAGCTAAAGCAACTTCATCTTTTACCGGCCAGCCTGCCTGAAGTAGCAGCTGTTTTATTGTACCGCGGTCTGTAAGCTTAAGAAGAAATGAATATTCCGGAGCGTCACTGTCCTCGAGGGTATTAGTGAGCAGTTTTTTTACAGAATGATTTGCTGCAATCTCTTTGAAAACAGGAAGAGAGTCTGCAACGAGATAAAGATTATGTTCGATGATTTTTTCAGCCGAGCCTTCTTTTACCGGAACTTCAATATCCGGTCCTTCAATCAGCTTGATTTTTCCAAAGCGGCTTGCAGTCTCTTTAATCCACATAGTCACAGACTGAGGAACATCGTAGCGCGCAAATTTCTGGAGAACATTAATTGCGTCATCAGCAGAAAAACCTGCACTGGCAGCGTTCCAGAGTGAAAGTGGAGTAAGTCTATATGTATGAAGATGTTCAGGAGACTTTTCGAGCTCAGCAAAAGGAATGAGCGCATTGCGGCATTCTTCTGCCAGTGGCGCATGCACATCCAAAAGAAGAGAACGGTCTCCCTGAACAATCAATGGGTTTTCATAATTCATCGCAACGGATGATTATATCAGAAATCAAAATAATATAGAACAAGATAATAGAAATTTATTCGAACCAGTTTTCAATCTGCAGGTCACTTACTTCCTGAATTGCAGCAAAATGCTTTTCGTTGCGGGTAACCAGCACCATGTGATTTGCGAGGGCGATGGCGGCGATCATGCTGTCTTCCTTCTGAGTAGGGCTACCTTTTTTTGCTAGCTTTGCCCGTAATTCTGCCTGGATAGTGGCTGCCTTTTCAGTGAAATTCTTAATCTTGAAATTCTCGTGTACATCATCATTTATGAATTTATCAAGATATTTTTTATTCATACCATCTGGCATGTGATATAGACCATAAAGTATTTCCTGCCAGACAGGTGAACAAATGGCACAATCCGAGTTATGTTCTGCAATTTTTGAAATCACATTAAAATCTGGTTCTGGCTTGATGATTTCAGAAACAATATTTGAATCCAGAAGATAGTGAGGCTCTTCTTCAATAAAATTATTCATCATCAAATACTCCATCAAAAACATGACTTTCATAACTATCAGGACTATGATCCCTCACATCAAAAATCCTATCGATATCTTCGTTTGTAAACATACCTGCTGTTTTGCGACGGAATTCTTCAGCAGCTTCCAGACTTGTTCGTTTCGGCTGTTTTGAAATTATTCTGTTGTAATCATCAAAAGAAAGAATGACGCCAACAGTCTTATTTCGTCGAGTAACAAAAACAGGCCCAGATTCTTCTGCCTGATGCATAAATAGCGGCAGTTTATTCTTTGCTTCATACATTGGAACTGTATTCATAATGACCTCCTTTGTGAATGAAAAAAAAGGTGAGTACT
>JAEEGL012477131.1_pt1 | contig 12875 bp, 12 predicted proteins | sample 9134231 | NCBI WGS metagenome assembly JAEEGL01 (sample SAMN16246548, study PRJNA631951) | gut metagenome | biome: gut microbiome; feature: rumen; material: fiber-attached | host: Bos | place: Iran: Karaj | collected 2018-10
AAAATATGGAGAGATTGAAAATGTAACATATTATGTAAGAGAAGATGGTGAAAAAGAATATAAAGAATACTTTACTAATTCAACACATGTACCTGTATATAAGAAGATTTCTCCATTTGAAAAAGTAGATATTGAAAGTCAATTAAGTGGTCTTTCAAGTGCAGGTTGTATTACTTATATTGAAATCACGCATGATATAGTAAATAATATTAAAGCTCTTGAAGAAATACTTGATTATATGATGGAACATGATATTCCTTATGCAGCATTTAATGTACCATCAGATCAATGTAAAGATTGCCATTATCAAGGTTATATTCCAATCGGAAGTCCTTGTCCTAAATGTGGAGCATCTTCAGATCACATAGACAGACTTAGAAGAGTTACAGGATATTTAACCGGTAATTATACAACAGCATTTAATGAAGGTAAACAAGATGAAGTAAGAGATAGAGTTATTCATAAAGAACAATATGATTTTTAATGCCTATGAATGTATTGACAGTAACGACCCCCGATATTGAAAATGGATTTGGCTGTAGGGTAACAATTTGGTTTGCGGGGTGTAATAGAAAATGTCCAGGTTGCCATAATCCACATACATGGAATTATAATCAAGGAAAAAAATTATTAAGTAATAAAGTATTAAATAAAATATATAAAGAAGTTGATAAAGATTATATTCAAGGAATAACATTAAGCGGTGGAGACCCATTTGATCAAAATGAAGAAGCTTTGAAAGAATTATTGGTTTTTATAAAAGATTTTAAAGTTAAATTTCCTACCAAAGATATATGGATTTATTCTGGCGGATATTATGAAGACTTTATGAAAAATGATATTATAAGAGAAATTCTTTTATGGTGTGATGTTTTAGTTGATGGCCCATTTATTCAAGAGAAAAAAATTTTGGATTTGCCATTTAGAGGTAGTACAAATCAACGAATAATAGATTTAAAGAAAAGTTTATATTCAGATAAAATTACAGAAATTCCGGTTTAATACCGGAATTTTTTATTTTTATTTAATTATAGTAGTATAAAAAAATGAATAATATATCTGAATATATAATTGAAAAACTCAAATTAGATAAAGATTCTACAAATAGTAATAATTTTGATGAAATTATTTCTACTATAAAGCATTTCTTTAAAGATAATGATGCTTTTAATGATAATGTTAAAGAAATAGAAAAGTTTTTTGATAAATTATCAGATATTTTAGATAATGATATAGATATTGATGAAGAATATAATATTATTTGTGCAGATTATGATGATTATAAAGATTATATTAAAAAATTTAAAATTAATGCTTCTTCTATAAGATTCGTAAATACTGATAAAATGCATAATATATTAACAGCATTTTTTAATGGAAATGAAGATAAAGAAATGACATTAAAATATAAAAAAGGAAAACAATATATTAATATATATGAAAGTGATTTTATTATATGGATAGATTCAGGATTAAAAGGAAATGATTATGAAGATGTTTTAACTATTTGTATAATACCAAAATATGAATTATAATAAATTATGAAAAAATTTAATACTTATATAATAGAAAAACTTAAACTTAATAAAGATTCTAAAATAGATAGTTTAGATGAATTAGCTGAAAATATTATGCTTATTTGCGCAGTAAAATTTGAAAATAAATGGCATCCAGAAATAGCTGCAGATAAAGAATCTGAATTTAGAGATAGTTTAAAAACCGTATTAAATAAATATAATATACATAAAATAGAAGATTTTGATTTATTTACTGATTATCGAGGTGATATCACTAAATTAAAAGATAGATATAAAGAACTTGGAATAAAAGAAAATGAAAATTATCCAATAAAAGTAAAAGATAATTGCTTTGATCATATTACATATCGTAATCAAGATGTAATATTTAATGGAGGGGGATTTTATATGAGTATTGTATCATCAAATAGTATTTTTATTCAATATCAGCCAAATCCAAGTTATGCAGCTAATTATAGAATTTTATTTAAAATTAAAGATAAATAATATTTAATATAATATGAAACAAATTGATTCATACATTATTGAAAAACTCAAATTAGATAAAGATTCTAAATTTGAAAAAGAAAAAGCGTCAAAAAGACCATCTGAAGCTGATTATTATGTTTGCTATTTAGATAAAGGTCCAAAAACATATCTTCATTGTAAATGGTTAGGCGTATATGAAAAAAATGAGAAAGGTAGAAAAGAAGCTGAAGCAGATGCTGATAGATATGGCTTTGGTAATAATACTCCAGGATGGAAAAGAATACCTGGTGTAAAAACCAGAAGTCAAATAACTACAGTAGCCGCTAATAAAGGTGTAGATGAATATCAATGGTATTAATATGATGTTAACAGAACAACTTATAGATGAAAGTATAATTCCAATGAATATGAATTGGAGAGCCGGCATTGGTACTAATGTCGATAATCCTAATATGCATACACAATTACAACCAAGAAATGGTTCAGTAAATTCACCTTGGAATGCTGAAGATCCTCTTTTACCGGGTAAAGAAGATTTATGGGATGGCGGTATCAGATTAACTTACTCAAAGGATAATAAGAATAATGTTCCACTCGGTCAGGTACCTGCAAGTTTTTATCAAGATTTAATGTATCAGATAGAAGCAGATGTAAAAGATATTCAGGATTCATTTGATGGAAAAACTCTTGATACAAGAACTACGATGGAATATAGAGATAAGTTAAAGAAAGCATGTTTAGGAATTAAAAGAAAATATGGACAGTTCCTTAATGATGGTTTTTATAATGATTTATATTATAAATGTCTTAATGAATATAATTCACAATTTGCAAATCACAAACTGGGATGTAATCCTACAATAGAATTTATAGATGCTGACAAAAAAATTTATGCAAATCCTTTATTAATATATCAATATTTTCAATTATGATAAATATTAATTTATATATAACTGAAAAACTTAAATTAAATAAAGATACTAAAAATGTTTCTTTTGATGATTATTATAAAGAAACATATAATTTAGTTAAAGAATTTTTTATTCAAAATAATTATAATGATAGAAGTGATTTAAAAACTAATTTGATTATTATAAGAAATAATATGTTTAAAGTAGATATATTTATAGGAGATAGATTATATAAAAAAATAAAAAACGTAAGAGATCAAATTACTAATTGGTTATCTGAACATGATATAGAAAAATATTCCTGTACTCACCCTTATAAATTTGGATCAGGACCATGGCAATTCTCTATTAATTTTTATTATGAATAATTTAAAAGAATATATTATAGAAAAACTTAAACTGAATAAAGATTCAGGTATTGTTAAAGCAGCATATCATCCTAAAACAAAAGAAGAGCTTATAAAGTTATTACACAAACTTGTAAGGCAAAGAGGTGAAGATGCTGATTTAAATGATATTGATGTATCTGCTATTACAGATATGTCTGATTTATTTAATAATGCTTTAAATAAAAAAATACGTAATATAGATATATCTGATTGGGATGTTTCCAATGTTATAAAAATGAGATCTATGTTCAGTCATTGCGCTAATTTTGATTGTGATTTAAGTAAATGGGATGTACACAATGTTATTGATATGCAATGGATGTTTGATAAATGTTCTAATTTTAAAGGTAAAGGTATAGAAAAATGGGAAGTAAATAATGTTATTCATATAGCCGGTATGTTTACTGATTGTCTTGAATTTGATGCTGATTTATCAGATTGGGAACTTAATAAGGATGTTTACTCATTAAGATCATTATTTTATAGATGTTATAAATTTACCGGTAAAGGACTTGAAAAATGGAATATTTCAAAGATTAATATAATACATGGAATGGGAAGAATGTTTGATGGATGTAAATCTTTAAAAAATAAACCATCATGGTATCATGAATAATTTGAAAGAATATATTGTAGAAAAGTTAAAACTCAATAAAGATTCTAAATCAGAAGACTTTAAATATATTTTATTTCATAAAGATGATCCATATAAGCAATGGGTAGCAGGTGTTCATAAAAGTTTATCAGATATTGGATATTATATAAAATGTCATAAATTACTTGGTTGCCATGATATTTGGGAATGTCCCGCATATCTTGTTAAAGAATTTATTAAAAAATGGAAAGAATCCCCAGGAAATAAACGTTATCAAAATGTTGTTAAATATGATAAGGAATTAGCCGATTGGATAAAAGAAAATAAATTAAGAGAAATTAGTACAGATGAAATCAATAAATATATTCGTTAATGAAAAACTTAAATTGAATAAAGATACTAAAAATGAAGGATTCGTTATGCCTAAAGAAGGTGATGCATTATTATGTATTAAATTTAATGTTAAAGAGAATCTTACATTAGAGATATCATTAACGCATTCAGTATATGAATTTATATCTTTTAATATTGATAAACATGAATTAATATATAAATGTGGGACACCATATTATAAAGAAGCAGTTACTATAAATAGTAATAATTATATGGAAGAATATAATGCACCGTCAAAGGGAACATTTTTAATGTTAACCGCTGAAGATGCCCTTGATTTTCTTGATATGATCCAATTAGTATCATTTGATAAAGAAGATCTATATAAATATTGTGATAAAAATGATAAATGTATAAAAGATCATGAGATTTATATTCATATTTCTAAATGGGAATTTGAAGATATAATATATAAATTAAAAAATTTTAAAAAAAAGTAAAAAAAATTTAAAATTTTTGTGAAATTTAGAAAAAAGTTCCTATTATATATTTAGATAAACAATAAAGTTTATCCAATTTAAAAAAAGTTGATTATTATTTAAATAGAAAAACATAAATTTTAATAAAGCAAAAACACAAAATGATGACTTTAAAAAATACATATAAAGATTATAGAGAACAATTAGATAATAAGGTTGCTCTCGGATTTGTATGTATAGATAGGACATAAGAAACACACACAATTTTATATAATATATACATCCAAATCCGAGGAACAAACAAAAGGTTCTCGGATTTTTTCTTTATAATAAGTTCTTTAAAAATTTTGAAAATAATTTTGAATTTTAAAAATATCAAACTATATTAATAAAGTTCATTAAATATGGGAGTCTAACAGCACTGGTCTGTAAAACCAATCCGCGTCAACAACTGCTGTATTGGCCTCTGCGGTAAGTAGGTTCGAGTCCTACGGCTCCCACAATAAATGCTCCTGTGGCAGAACGGTTTTATGCACCTGCCTCTTAAGCAGGGTGATCAGGGTTCGAATCCCTGCGGGAGCACAATAGTTATTTGAAATATAAATGTAGTCGTATAAGTCAAGGGCGAGGTTAGATTACACTGTTGCTAATTTCCGGTAATGCAGGAGCGCAATGGAAATATGGTAAAGTCCAATTACCATCTACATTTTGAATTAAGTTCATTGAAACATAATATAGGTACAAAAGTACTGCGGACTAGCATAAAGGATCCTTAATGTCCGCTTCCAAAGGATATAGCACTATCCATAATCTCTGGCTCTGGGTTCGCGACCAACCAGACTGGTGATAGGAAATGTTGAGTACCTTTTTTAATATGCTGGGTTAATACTGCTAGTGGTCGAGGCGGGCGGCCTTTCACACCGTCGACACCGGTTCGAATCCGGTACCCAGTACTAATAAGTTCTTTGAAATATTGATATAAGTTTAAAATAATTTGAACTATTTAATAAAAAATGTCTATTTTTAATTAGATAATAATATAGTTCGAATAATATGAAATGTGAAAATTGTGGTAAAGAACATAATGGTTCTTATGGTAGTGGTAGATTTTGTTGTAAAGAATGTGCTAGAAGTTTTTCTACAAAAAATAGTAAAAAAGAAATAAAAGAAGTTAAATGTATCGATTGCGGTAAAATTATTTTAGTTGGAAAACGTTCTAATCCAAATAATTGTAGATGTGATGAATGTTTAAAAAAACATAGACTATATGATAATTTAAAAGGAAATTATAAATGCCCTATTTGCGGTGAATATAGATTAATTGGACATAAATGTATTAATGAAGTTTGTAATTCATTAGACTTAAATAAAGTTAAAAAATTATTTAAATATGGATTAAATAAAAAATTACTTGGTACTAATGAATTCATAAATGAATTTATAAGATTTAAAGAAGAAATATATGATTTATATTGGAATAAAGGTTTATCTGGAATAGAAATTGGAGAATTATATAATATTAAAGATAAACATTTTACAGATACAGTATTAAAAACTTTAAATATTCCTATTAGAACTTTTTCTGAAACAACAGCAAATGCATATATTCATAATAGATTAAATGTTTCAGATACATTAAAATTTAAATGTGAATGGCATAAAACATGGGATGGAAAATTAGTTTATTTAAGAAGTAGTTATGAATCAGATTATGCATCAAAATTAGATAATAAAAAAATAATATATGAAGTTGAAAATTTAAGTATTAAGTATTTTAATACAAAGTTAAACAGTTTTAGATATGCTATACCTGATTTTTATTTACCAGAAACTAATACCATAGTTGAAATAAAATCTACTTGGACATTAGATATTCAAGAAATGAAAGATAAAGTAAAAGAATATAAAAATTTAGGTTATAATTTTAAACTTATATTAAATTTAAAAGAAGTTAATATTGAAGAATTATAAATAATTGGGGGTGTAGCTTTAATGGTTCAGAGCGGCGGCCTGTTAAGTCGATGGTTGTGGGTTCGAGTCCCTCCACTCCCGCAAAAAGTTATTTGAAATATTACTAGGCGGTAGCTCAGTTGGTAGAGCTCTAAAAAATATGAAATCATACTTTGGCTAAATGTTCCCTTAATTGTGGTGGTCTGACAGAGTTACTTCAAAAATAATTCGACTGTTAATCGAGAGGTCGTGGGTCCGAGTCCCACCCGCCTAGCAAATTAATTATGGTGTAGTGAGCCTTCCGGTGGAGGAACCGGCCTGTCACGTCGGTAAAAATTGGGGATCGACACCCCTCTGCACCGCAAGTTATTTGAAATATTATATGGTGACGCAGCAAAGATTATATACGAAGCTGATTGTTGATATAGAGGTAATTGGAAATGTACAGCCAATGAAACTATAAAGATTATGTAGATAAGTATATAACGCCATCAGGTCAGTCGATGGTCTGGAGAGCAAGGGAGACTGTACCCCTCCTGCCGTGAACGTAAGGCTATTGTATGTTCGAATCGTACCGTCACCACAATGGTTTTGATATGAAAGATAATAATAATGAGCTCTAAAAAATTATCTCGGAATCAAAACTAGAAAACTATAGTGAGTACCCATTAGTTGAGATACTTTTGGCGAAGCACAGGTAGAACAGCTGCCGGATGGCAGAAGGTTTGGGTCCGAGTCCCATTAGTTTTCCCAGTAGGTTTGTCAGTTTCATGCCATGAAAACTGTCAAAAACTAAGCGGTGGCCGAGAGGTTGAAGGCATACAGTAGCAATACTCGTAGAATGAAAGATGGAGTAATTCCGTGGGTTCGAATCCCACCCGTTTAGCAAGTATAACATTAAAAGTGAATAGTATTATGAAACAGATTAAACGAAAACATAACTAAGTTGGTCCTCTATTTTATGAGGGCTAATGAGAAATATGCTCTCATAGGATAATGGTTAGTCAACGTGACTTTTAATCACGGGGTTCCGGTTCGATTCCGGATGGGAGCACAAGGTATTGGCCTTGTAGCTGAGTTGGTAAAGCTCCTGCCTTTTAAGCAGCGAGATCGTGGGTTCGAGTCCCACCGGGGCCACGGAATTATTTGAATTAAATAAAAAAGTTTATTATTAATTAAGTAATAATATTTAGTTCGAATTATGATTTGTGAGAATTGCGGTAAAGAACATGATGGATCTTATGGAAGTGGTAGATTTTGCAGTGAAATATGTGCTAGATCATTTTCAACAAAAAATGATAATAAAGGAATATTAAAAAAAGCAAATTGTATTAATTGTGGGAAAATAATTTATATTGGAAAAAGAGCAAGTATAAAACAATGTAAATGCCAACAATGTAAATCTTTAAAAATATGTCCGATATGTGGGCAAGAATATTCTGGTAAAAAATGTAAAAATGAATTTTGTAATAAACATAATATTCAACATTTTAAAACTTTAATTAAATATTTTGAATTTGATAAAACAAAATTAGGAACTATTGAAGTTGAAAAAGAATTTTTAAGAATACGTGAAATTTTATATAATTTATATTGGAATAAACATTTAAGTACCACAGAAATAGCAAAATTATATAATTATCCTTCACCATGTAATTTAACTGGTAAAGTATTTGTATATTTAAATATTCCAAATAAAAAATGTAAAGAAGCAAATCTTGAAAATGTTTTAGAAGGTAGAAATAATAGTTTACAAAGCCCTAAAAAATATAAACAAGAATGGCATAAAACATGGGAAGGTAAAGAAGTATTTTTGAGAAGTAGTTATGAAATAGATTATGCTAATGAGTTAGATAAGAAAAAAATAAAATATGAAGTAGAAAGTTTAAAAATTAAATATTTTAATACTAATTTAAATGAATATCATTGTGCAATACCTGATTTTTATTTACCAGAAATTAATACAATAGTTGAAATAAAATCTACATGGACATTAGATATTCAAGAAATGAAAGATAAAGTTAAATCATATAAAGAATATGGTTATAATTTTAAACTTATATTAGAACATAAAGATCAAACAGATTTAATATTATAATAGAATATAAAAATATAAATAAGTTCATTGAAATATATTGAGAGATGGCAGAGTGGTTAAATGCAGGAGACGTGAATATTTTTTGACTGCAATGATTGTTCCTTTGATTGTTTCTTATGGTGTAATTGACAGTTACTTCAATTCCATAGTAAATCTCCCGACTATTGCAGTCTACGTAGGTCCGAATCCTACTCTCTCAACAAATGGGGCTATAGTCTAATGGAAGAGTGCATGCACATTAAATGAAAAACTTACTCGAAGGATGCCTCTCATTTTCGGAGAGGTGATTTACGTTCGATTCGTAATAGTCCCGCAATTGCCGCTATGGTGTTTAATTGGTTGAGCATAAGGCTCCTGTAAAGCTTAGGTATCAGTTCGATTCTGATTAGCGGCTCAAATAAATGCCTCCGTAGCCCAACTGGAAGATGGCAACAGACTTAAGATCTGTTCAGTGTGGGTTCGAATCCCACCGGAGGTACGGCTCAGTAGCTTAAAATGCACAAAGCAGCTCTAAACGAAGGAGGGTAGGTGTTAATCAGTGATCTGAAATATGGCTCTGTAAATTTGCGGATGCACCGAAAAAGAGTGGAATCGAAGTAGGGAAGCGCGTTTGATGTGGCACCTTAAACATAATGCGGGTTGGACTCCCGTCTGAGCTACAGATATGGTGGTATCGTATAACGGTAGTAATACGCCGGACTTTGACTCCGGAGATTTAGGTTCGATTCCTGATACCACTACAAGATATGCTCCTGAGGTGTAATGGAATTATTGCATAGGTCACTTCTAATGATACAGGTTGTGGGTTCGAGTCCCGCCAGGAGTACAAAACAAAACAAAAATATTTGATTTATATAGGATTAATGAAAATTTAAATTTATTATTATATACATTTGAATTTTCATTTTTTTATCCTATATTAAATATGTAAGTTCATTGATGCCTCGGTAGCTCAGCTGGATAGAGCAACAGCCTTCTAAGCTGTGGGTCCTGCGTTCGAATCGCAGCCGGGGTACAAATTTTTAAAATAGTTTTGAATTTTTTAAATTTGATACTATATTAAAAATGTAAATGATATGTTCATTGACATATTGGTGAATGTAAGAAAAACTGAGAATGGATATGTGAATTGAAGTTCTCAAAATATGGCCCGATGGCGGAATAGGTAGACGCGTTGGACTTAAAATCCAATGGCCCGCAGGGGCCGTGGGGGTTCGATTCCCCCTCGGGCTACAATCACTTACATTAAATTACTAGAATAAAATAGTTTAAAAATTAAATAAATTAAATGGAATTTATTAAACTATTAAATAATTGCACATAACTTCGAGGCTATCTAGGTCACGTGAAATCCGTGGTAATGGTTTATGCAACGATATTGCAATTAGTTCTTATACAACTAATTAGCCGGTTTAACTCCGGCGCAAGACTAACTAGACAATTATTTATTTTAAATGAATTAAAAAAACTATTTTATTAAGAACAAGTGATTATTTAAATGAACTGTTGGGTTGTTATTCAATGTGGTTCATTGATTCGGCAAGTAACAGCCTAAGGCGTTCCAGTGTAGTCTATTAAATTTGCCGATTTTAATAGAACAGTGGTTCGAAAAATTCTTTATGGTGTAACTAGAAGCATTCCTCTGTGAAGGGGTGGTATCGGGGCGGTTCCGATTAGAGAAACAAATCTTACATAGTGATAGGAGAGAGTTACTTCAATTATTTAAAACTCGATTTTTTGTCTCGACAACTTTAAACATGATGGTACTTTGAATAGAGTCCAGGAGTACCAAGGAAGATTAAACTGCACTCGGAAACTCTAGCCGCAAGTTCTTGTAAGATTATTTTTTAAGATTTACAGTAAATGCTTATTATTAATTAAGCAACTGTAAATTTATAAATAAAATGACATTATAATATGTATCATTATTTCTATAAAATAACTAATCTTATAAATAACAAATTTTATTATGGTGTACATAATACTGATAATTTAGAAGATGGTTATATGGGATCAGGAAGTTTACTTCATAAAGCTTACAAAAAATATGGGATTGAAAATTTTAAAAAAGAAATATTAAAATATTTTAATACAATATATGAAGCTTTTCAATATGAACATGAAATTGTTAATGAAGAATTAATAAATAATCCTAATTGCTATAATGTTCAAATAGGCGGTAAATATTTTAATACTGAAAATAAAGTTCCAGTTAAGGATAATAATGGAAATAAATTTTGGGTATCAAAAGAAGAATATTTATTTAATGATGAATTTAAAGCAATTTGGAAAGATAAACATCATAAAGAAGAATCAAAGCAAAAAGTTAGAGATAAAATGACTCCAAAAAATTCAACAAATCCTAGAATTTGGGTTTGTAAAGATGGTAAAGTAAAATATTTATTAAAAAAATATCTTGATGAATATTTACAAAATGGATGGTCATTAGGTAGAGTAAATTATAAACCTCGTAAAAATTTACAAGGTACATTAATATAAAATGATGGGTAGGTACCAGAGTGGTCAAATGGGGCAGACTGTAATAACAGAAGAAAACTGTTTCAATTGATGGTAGTAATAATTGGATGTATCGAAGTATCGTTCACTTCTACTACTACAATCTGCTGGCTTACGCCTTCGGTGGTTCGAATCCGCCCCTGCCCACTAGGAAAGCGGCCGTGGGAGCAGCAAGACCCCTTGTAAGCCGTATCTTGCTTGAGATGATGAAATTGGAGTAGCTACCATAAAGTAGTCATCAAAAACATGGTTTTCATTCGGGAACATCTTTCCTTGTAATTTGCAGACAGTTAAAAAAGATGAACTAGGTGTAGCGAGCCTGCGAAACAATCTTGTGAACCGTTGCCGGACAGACAAAGGACGGAGCAAGTTGATATGCAATAAAAGTCTGAAAGAAAATTCTATAATAATATATATCGGGGTGTATCGGCTCACTCTTATAAAGTGTCGAAACCGTAGTTGGTTGCACGTGGGTTCAAGTCCCTCCACCCCGACTAAGTAAGTTGAAATGTATTACTCAATGGAAATGAGTTACCCAGCAATCGTACTGAGGTAGGTGTTCGAATCATCAATACTCTTGCAAGATTTCAACATATTCTTTTTGTAAGGTGCTAAGGATTGCAAAAAGTATTTGGCTTAGACTACTTGCCGGTGGGATGTGGTGATAAACCGGCATTTGGTCTCGTAGCTCAGTTGGTTAGAGCAGCGGACTCATAATCCGTGGGTCGGGGGTTCAAGTCCCTCCGGGACCACGACTTGATATAAATTTCGAGGTCGTGGTATTGCAGCTATAATTGAGCTTGGAGATATTATAGCGCTTAAGAGTGGATGAGGGCATTATTGAAAGTAATTCTTACCAAGAAGTTTTACGAGTAATGTGTGTAGAAATTTATTTATTGTGGCGTCGTTCAACGGTAGGACCCAGGATTTTGGTCCCTGCGATGAAGGTTCGATTCCTTCCGCCACAACTAAGGTTCGCGCTCGTAGCTCAGCTGGTAGAGCACGGCACTTTTAATGCTGGGGTCCCGAGTTCGAGTCTCGGCGGGCGCACTTGGAGCATATCAAGGGTGATTACTTGATGTTCGGTTCGAGTCCGTTATCCGGGATAAATATTTTTGCGGATAGGTGTAATATTGGCCATAAAAACCTATTGTCATGCTAAGGGAAGTATACAGAATTAATCACTGTGCGTAGGATCATATCCGACTATTCCGGCTAAATGTTTATTATTAAATACATTCCTCCATAGCTCAGTTGGTTAGAGCATCTGACTGTTAATCAGAGGGTCGTAGGTTCAAGTCCTACTGGAGGAGCAATAAACGGTGCTGTAGTTCAGCTGGTTAGAATGCCGGCCTGTCACGCCGGAGGTCGCGGGTTCGAGTCCCGTCGGCACCGCTAAGGTATAGTGAAGATACGAGTTACTTCAATCAGAACTTTTCATTCCGACATTAAAATACTCTATCGCTTATTCTTACCTTTTTTATATGGCGCTATCGTCTAATTGGTTAGGACATCACCCTTTCACGGTGGAGATTACGGGTTCGAGTCCCGTTGGCGCTACTTGCGGGGGAGTGAAACGGATATGTCTCTCGAAAGA
>JAEEGL013775572.1_pt1 | contig 12875 bp, 7 predicted proteins | sample 9134231 | NCBI WGS metagenome assembly JAEEGL01 (sample SAMN16246548, study PRJNA631951) | gut metagenome | biome: gut microbiome; feature: rumen; material: fiber-attached | host: Bos | place: Iran: Karaj | collected 2018-10
ATTTCTGTGAGACTTGTCGCCATTATATCCGAACTGACATCTGCTCCTTCTGTGGCGCCCATCTGACAGGCCATGAGGCTTTCTGTCCTGAGTGCGGTAGTCCGCGTGGCGGAATCGTTTGCCCGGTTTGCCATACCCTTAACGACTTCTCTTTCTGTAAGCAATGTGGTACGCCGCTGACTGACGAAGCCCATCAGCTGATGACGAAAATCAAGGAATTGCCTGAATATAAAGAGATGCAGCGTCTTGCCAATGAGATCCAGCAGTTGGAGATGACCATCCCCTATAATTCTGAACGTGATGTCCTCCGTGATCAGAAGAACATCAAGCTTCGTGAGCGGGTGTTGAAGCTCTTGGCAGAAGACAGAGGCATTGCCAATCCTGTCATCCCTGAGTCTCAGCATAAGCGCATGAGCAGGGAAGAGTATGATGCCAAGAAACAGGAACGACTGGACAAACTTGCTGCTATCCTTGATAAAATGGTACAGGAGCCTCAGCCGAAGCCGGCACAGGTGCGCAATTATGCGATGGCCTGCAAGCCCCAGGGCGTCAGATTGGCATGGGAGTGCAATTTCAAGCATGCCCTCCACTCAAGTCCTTGCGGATGTGCCAAGCCTCAGATGGGAGGTAAGTGGGTAATCCTTGGTAAGAACACAAGAAAAGAAATTAAAGACGATATCTGATGAGTACAGAAAAAACGATACGGCCAGAAAACCTTGACAGTACGGTACGCGCGACCAATCTAGATGGAACGGTTCGCCCTCCGCATCCCGATGGGACGGTACGTCCTGCAAATCCTGATGGGACGGTACGTCCGGCTAATCTTGACGGAACGCTTCGTCCAGCCAATCTTGACGGAACGGTCCGTGTAACCAGTGCGGTTTCTACATCGTTGGGAATGGATGGAACTGTCAGGGCTGACAAACAAGCCATACAGCAGGACAATGTCAATGATGACAGTTTCCTGCTGAAAGGTGTCAAATATAGAAATATCCAGTGCCTGAGTGATAACTCTGGTGAGGCTCAGGTGTTTCTTGTCGAGAAGGATGGTGAAGAATATGTATTGAAGATTTATTATCCCAACTTCGATGTCAACAAGAACATTCTGCAGGCTGTGCTGAATTTCGATTTTGAGATGATTGTCAGGGTCTATGACTATGGTAAGACATACGTTGAAGGTAAGCATCGCTACTATGAACTGATGGAGTATCTGCGTGGCGGTTCGATGGCTGACTATAAGCTGGGAGGAGATATTGATAAGTTCCGTCGAATAGCCCTGCAGGGTGCTGCCGCCTTGGCATATTGTCATGAATGCAATATTCTGCATAAGGATATCAAACCAAGTAATTTCTTCTTCCGCGACAAGGAACATACGGAGCTGGTATTAGGCGATTTTGGTATCTCAAGTATGCTGGAGCAGGATGGAAAGTCACATAAGACCACCCAGGCCAGGACCCCGATTTATGCAGCACCAGAGATGTATTCCGATGTGATTGACGGTGTGGTGGAAATATCTCCATCTGCCGACTTCTATTCCTTAGGTATCTGTCTGATGGCCCTCTGGTTGGGTGAGAATCCAATGAGCACCAATGAGCGTGTGATGATGCGCCAGAAGAATGAAGGACGTCTGCCTCATATCAATGAATTGCCTGAGCGTGTTAAGATGATTGTTCAGGGTCTGACGGTGGTCAATCCGATTAACCGTTGGGGATACGAGCAGGTGGAACAATGGTTCCAGGGCGGAAGTCCGAAGGTGGACCTCTCTTCACCGTTCTTGAAGTATAAGAGTTTCATTGTGGATCCTGACAAGAACCTCGTGGCAGACAATATCCATGAACTGGTGCCCATCCTTCTGGATAATCAGAAACTGGCCATTGGTTATCTGTATAATGGTAAGATCGGTTCATGGCTGGAGTCTTGTGGTAATGAGAAACTCAGTACCATAGTCAAGGATATTGTTGTCAACCGTTATCCCGTTGACCAGAAAGCAGGCCTGATGGCGGCTGTCTATATGATGGAGCCGACTTATCCGTATAAAGATGTGAAAGGTAATCTTTGTGACGACGTCCATAGTGTAGCCATCTCGCTGTTGAGCTATCAGAACGATTACAGCATGTTGCTGACAAATCCGAACGACTCGTTGTTCCTGTATCTGGAATCTCATACCAAGTGCGATGTAGACCGTCTGCGTTCTTATTTCGCCAATAAAGATAAGAAAGAGATGCGCGTGCCTATCATGCGACTTGTCTATGAGATTGATCCGGAGATACCTTTGTTGGCGAAATATCCCTCTTCGACCATTAAGGAAATCGTGAAGACTTTCGGTCGTGAGAACCTGACGGAGGACGACTGGCACTGCCTGACTGATGGTCGTCTGCTCTCCTGGATGTATAGTCATGAAGACCATATGGCTTGCGAGAGTCTTCGCATCATGACGAAAGGTCAGCCCTATTCGTCGGCACTGGCATATAAGGTATTGTATAACCTGGACCGTGAGTCGGCCTATGATTTACAGGGCGCGTTCACGCCGATGCAGGTTGGTGAACAGCTGAACGAACGATTGAAGAGTGCCGAGCATCTTAGTGACCAGGAGTTCCAGGAAAAGATGAATGATATGATAGAAGTTGGCGGACGCTTCTCGTACTACGCCCAGTTGCATGGCTGGACCGAGATGTATAGTGAGCATAACCGCTGCTTCGACTTCAAGAGTGAAGAGAATAAGGAGCGTCTCGGTGCATACGATGCCAGAACGGCTCTCTACCGTTTCTGCCGTATCCTTGGCGTAACTCCTACTTACCTGATGCCCGATGGTACGGAGTTGTCGAATGGAAAGAATCTCGACCAGGATGACTTGTCACAGTACAAGAATGAATTGCGTCAAGGCTCTTTCGCCCAATGGATGGCTGCGTTCTATCATGAGGATCCCTTTGCTGACTTCTCTGCAGAGTATGCCTACGAGCATTCTTTGGAGGACTGGCTGATGGCACTTGGAAAGATCGATGTGACACAGCCTTACTACAAGCGTTTTATCAATGCCAGGGAAGAAACTTCCAACAGAGTGAAGGATGTACGTGACAATTGGGCTCGTGCCAAGGGTAGGGAAAAGATTTGGCGTACGTCATTCTATGCCTTGAGTGGTATCTGGGTTCTGCTGGTTCTCATCTTCGGTGTGAAGGATACGAGCTATCTCCTGAGCCACACGTTCCTGAGTATAGGTCTGCCATTGGGAGGCATGACTGCCCTCATCGTTGGCACCCGTGCCTATTTCAGAGGCTATGATTTCATGTTCTCTTGCCTTTGGGGTGTCTTGGGCGCTTTATCCTCTTTTATACCTATTATTATATTAAGGTACATGAACCAGTCGCACCCCAGTTATTTCAGCCTGGCAATTGTCGCCATTACATTGGTCTATATCCTCATCTGCCATCTGACAGACTTCCGCGGAGACCAGAAGGCAGACAATAAGCTGATAACTGAAGTGCTCGACAACGATATCAAGTCTACGCTGTTAGAACCTCTGTATTATACCTTTAAGACTAAATCTTATAAGTTCAAGGGTTCTAAGTTTGGTTTACTTAACGATGTGACAGATCAGGTACGTTCCATCAGCGGTGAGAGTGTGCTCCATTATATCCTTTGGAGTTTGCTTGCCCTGATATTCGTCCTTGACTTCATTATATTTAGTCCGAGTCTTATGAACGTCAAAAATCCTGGCGACGTAACGATAAATGCCTCGAAAATAATCAAGCAAATAGAAAGAGACGTAGAATAATGGTTTGTCAGAATTGTCATAAAGAAAACAGAAGCATAGCGAAGTTCTGCAAGTGGTGTGGCCAACCGCTTGTCAGTCAGGACTTGCTTGATAAGCTGGTGGGACTTGACGAAGTGAAGCGTCAGTTGAAGACCATTGTCGACACCTATGCCTATCTCCGCTCACGTAAGGATATTGCCAACGTGCGAATCTCGGTGAATGCTATCGTGATAGGTGAGACTGGTACGGGAAAGACTGCCCTTGCGGAGATTCTCCGTGACTACTTCTACCAGCATAAGATTATCGAGAAGCCGAAGCTGACGATGGTGGATGCGGTGGACTACCAGCGTTTCGTCGATAAATGGGATGAGAATATCAAGAAGGCCAAGAATGGTATCCTGTTCTTCGACAATGTTCAGAAACTCTTGCCCGACAAGTATTCCAATCAGGTGAATCCGCTTGATAAACTCTTTGTGGAGATGGATAAGTGGGAGGATAATCCAATCGTGATTATCTCTGGTCTGACGAAAGGTTTGGAGGACTTCCTGGAGAGTAACCCGGCTGTAGCTAACCGCTTCAAGTATACGTTCCGTATGCCGACGCCTGGTTATCAGGAACTTGCAGAGATTTGTAAGCTTAACCTGCGCATGAAATATGGCATCACGGATTTCTCTGAAGAAGCCGAGAGCCAGTTGTTGCGTTTCTTTAAATATCAGGTAAAGATTAAGGATGAGACTTTCGGAAATGGTCATCTGGCCACAAAGACCTCTGAGGACATCTTCACACAGTTCATCAGCCGTGGTGCTGATGCCAAGCAGGTGGAGAAAGACGATATCAAGGGTTATGTGCCTGAGGAACGTTCGGTAGAGGATATCCTGAAGGATCTCGATTCGTTTATTGGCATGGATGAGGTAAAGAGTGCTGTCAAGGAGATGGCTTACTCTGTACAGAATGCCATGCAGCGTGCTGAACGCGGACTGGGTGAACAGGAGAAGATGTCAATGCATATTATCCTGACAGGTAATCCTGGTACCGGTAAGACAACGATTGCCAGAAAGTTAGGTGAGATACTTGCGTCGATAGGTTATCTTGACAGTGGCCATGTGGTAGAAGTCGATCGTGCCAAGATGGTTAGCCCTTATCAGGGCGAGACACCGAAGGTGGTAGACCGTCTCTGTGACAAGGCCAAGGGAGGAATCCTTTTTGTCGATGAGGCCTACACGCTGGCACCGCTTAGTGCTTCCGGTGATCGTGACAACCAAGGTGCTCAGGCTTTGGAGAAGTTGATGAAACGTATGGAAGACGACCGCGGACAGTTTATTGTCATTGCTGCCGGCTATCGTACGGAGATGGAGAACCTCTTCCGTGTTAATCCTGGCTTCCGTAGTCGCTTCAATTATTTCCTTGATATCAAGGACTACTCACCGGAGCAGTTGTTCGAGATAATGCAGGTATTCGCCAAGTCCAAGAAGTACATCTTCTCGAAGGATGCTGAGGAACTGACCCGTAAGATGATTACGGAGATGTATAATTCCCGTGATAAGGACTTCGCCAATGGCCGTACGATGCGCACGCTCTTTGATCAGATATGCAAGAAGCAGGCCCAGCGTCTGCAGGGTGTGGATATCTCATCGATGAGTAATGAGGAACTGATGACCATCAATAAGGAGGATATTCCATATGAGGCTCCACAGTCTGTGAATGTCGGAGATTGCCTGCAGAAGCTTGACGGTCTTGTCGGACTGAAGGCTGTGAAGAAGGAAATCTCCAACCTGACAGCTTTCCTCAACTTGCAAATCCGTCGTGGCGAGACGCAGACCTTCCAGGGCAAACACTATGTGTTCACTGGTAATCCAGGTACTGGTAAGACAACTGTGGCACGCATCATGGCTGATATATTTAAGACCTTAGGTGTAGTGTCACGCGGTCAGTTGGTAGAAGCCGACCGCGCCAAACTGGTGGCTGGTTATGCTGGTCAGACTGCCATTAAAACCAACCAGCTGGTAGATCAGGCCCTTGGTGGTGTCCTGTTTATCGATGAGGCCTATACTTTGAAGTCGAGTGATGGTGATACCTTTGGTGCTGAGGCTATTGACACGCTGCTGAAGCGTCTGGAGGACGACCGTGGTAAGTTCATTTGTATCGTAGCGGGCTATACCGACCAGATGCATGACTTCATCGACACGAACCCAGGACTGAAGAGCCGCTTTACACAGACAATTCATTTCGATGACTATACGCCAGACGAGCTGACGGAAATCTTCCTGCATCTGGCACAGGACAAGAACTTCACTATCGATGATGATACCCATGCAGCTATCCATCGCCAGTTTGAGCAGCTTTATCTGCGTCGCGACAAGAACTTCGGTAATGCCCGTGAGGCACGCCGTATCTTCAATGAGGCAGTAGAGCGTCAGAGTCAGCGTCTTGTCAAACTGATGAACGATCCGGGCTTCCAGGAGAAAGACATGTATAGCCTGACGAAAGATGACCTGCCGATGGCACAGAGCGAGGCTGCCCGTCCGTTGGATGAGGTGCTCAACGAACTCGACGAGTTTATCGGCATGCGTTCTGTCAAGAACTCTATCCGTCGTTTGGCTGTCCAGAGCATGTTCATGAAACAGCGTGCTGCCATGGGTGCCGGTAAGGTTCAGCAGATGTCGATGAACTTTATCCTAATGGGTAATCCTGGTACGGGTAAAACCTCCATTGCCCGTAAGATGGGTGAGATTCTTCAGGCGATGGATATCCTTCCCACATCCCGAGTCATAGAGGCCAGTCGTGCCACTTTGGTAGGTAAGTATATGGGTGAGACCCCAAAGATTGTCAATAATATGTGTGACAAGGCGATGGGTGGTATCTTGTTTATCGACGAGGCCTATACCCTTAGTGATGGTGGTGACCAGTATGGCAAGGAGGCCATTGATACCCTCATGAAGCGCATGGAGGACGACCGTGGAAAGTTTGTGGTGATAGCAGCAGGCTATAAGGATAAGATGGAGGAATTCCTGACGATGAATGCCGGGCTGGCCAGCCGTTTTACCCATAAGCTGCATATCGAGGACTATAATGAGGATGAGTTATTAGCCATCTTTAAGCATATGGCTCAGAAAGAGCAGTACACGCTGTCACCGCAGGCTGAGTTCAAGGCTCTTGATACTATCTATAAGATGGTACTTGCCAAGAACGAGTCGTGGGGTAATGCGCGAGAGATGCGTAATCTCCTTGATGCTACTATTCAGAAACTCTCGGAGCGTGTGTCTCACATGCCGCCGGAAGAGGTTACAAAGGAAACATATCAGATTATATTACCAGAAGATATATAAAAGATGATCATTTGTCCAGCTTGTAAAGAAGAGATAGAGGACGATTCCCACTATTGTGATCAATGCGGACAGGCATTGCTCTTTTGCAATCAGTGTGGTCGTGTAGGACTTGGCAGACGTTGCACGCACTGTGGCGGACTGATGGTTTCTCCGGATGCCCGTCAGGCCCAGAAACAGCCAGAACAGTCTGGTATGTCTAATTTCTCGACGAATGTATCGACGGGAATGGGCGTCTCCCAGAACAATGTGCCAAAGGGTGGTATGCCTGTGCTGACACTCGCCAATGACAGTCTGAACATCCGTATCGTTGCCATGAATGGTGCCATTATCGGCCGCCGTAAAGGACCGTACACACAATTCTTTGAACAGCATGCCTATGTGTCGGGTGTTCATGCGCAACTGAAATATAAGGCTGATTCAGGTTGGTGCGTGACCGACAAGCATTCTTCAAATGGTACGAAGTTGAATCAGCGTACCATACAGCCAGATGTAGATATGTCGTTGAACAATGGTGATGTGCTCACGATTGCAAACCTCAATCTGCAAGTCATAATCAGATAAAGGAATGATAAAAATAGATATAACAGCAGCCAGTAGGATTGGTTGTGTGAGACACCAGAATGAGGACATGATACTTGTGGGAAACCATTTCGTCAGAGATGATGCTTTCTCCACATGGGTAGAACTGACTAATCAAGACCGATATATCGTCGCAGTTGCCGATGGTATGGGAGGCCATAATCGAGGCGATATCGCCAGTAGCGATGTTCTGCACAATCTTCAGTTCTATTATAACGACCTTCCAACAGGTTATGGTCCTAGTGAGTTTAATGAGATGGTGGTGGAATGGCTCGACGGCATCAACAATATGATGGCCTCAAAGGGACGTGCCGATGAACAGTATAAAGGTATGGGTACAACTCTGGTGGGCTTCGCTTTTTATGAGGGGGAGTACTACTCCTTGAACTGTGGTGACAGCCGCCTGTATCGTTTCCGTCAAGACGATCTGTTTCAGTTGACGACCGACCACTCTCTCAGCAATCTCTTGGGAAAGGAAAAGCACACAAGCATCATTACCAACTGTATAGGAGGTGGATGTTCCACGTCGTATATTGATATCGTCAGGATGACCTCGGACATCATGGTAGACGATGTGTATCTGTTGTGTAGTGATGGATTGACGGACATGCTGAGTGATCAGAAGATTTCCCGTCTTTTGGCGGCAGGTGCTGATGCCAACGCATTGTGCGAGGCTGCGATTGCTGCAGGTGGATTAGACAATGTATCCTGTTGCCTCCTTAAGTTTTAAAATACCGATAGAACAATGCCACTTAGATTACCAGACAGACTTCCAGCGATTGATATCCTGAAGAACGAGAATATCTTCGTCATGGATAATTCTCGGGCTACCACACAGGACATCCGTCCGCTGCGGATAGTCATACTGAATCTGATGCCACTGAAGATTACAACGGAGACCGACCTGGTCCGTCTCCTCTCCAATACACCGCTTCAGTTGGAAATCAGTTTTATGAAACTGAAGAGTCATACGCCCAAGAATACGCCGATAGAGCACATGATGATGTTCTATCGTGACTTTGAGTCGATGCGCAAAGAGAAGTTCGACGGTATGATCATTACAGGTGCTCCTGTGGAACAGCTTGAGTTCGAGGATGTAAGCTATTGGGACGAGATTACCGAAATCTTTTCCTGGGCTCGCACTCATGTCACCAGTACCCTGTATATCTGCTGGGCAGCTCAGGCCGGCCTGTATTATCATTATGGTGTACCTAAATACCCGTTGGCAAAGAAGATGTTCGGTATCTTCCCGCAAACTCCCATTGACACGCCACTGCCGATCTTCCGTGGCTTCGATGATGTGTTTATGATGCCTCACAGCAGGCATACAGAAATCCATCGTGAGGACATCCTGGCTAATCCGGAACTGACATTGATTGCCGAGTCGCCCGATTGTGGGGTCAGTATGGTGATGGCGCGGAATGGCCGTGAGTTCTTTATCACGGGTCATTTGGAGTATGCGCCCAACACGCTTGATAATGAATATAAGCGCGACCGGGATATTCGTGATGATGTGGATCTGCCGAAGAACTATTATCGGGATGACAATCCCGACAATCCGCCTGTCGTTACCTGGCGTGCTCACGCCAATTTGCTCTATGCCAATTGGATTAACTATTACGTTTATCAGGAAACGCCATATAATATCGACGACATTAAATAACTGCATATATTGACTCCTCTAGAACTGTTGGCTCCGGCTAAGAATTTAGCGTGTGGCATCGCGGCTATCGACCACGGTGCCGATGCTGTCTATATTGGGGCGCCCCATTTCGGTGCCCGTGCTGCTGCTGGCAATAGTCTTGAGGATATTCGTCAGTTATGTGCCTATGCCCATCCTTTTGGTGCCAAGGTATATGTGACGGTCAATACCATCCTTTACGAGGAAGAACTGGACGATGTGAAACAAATGCTCAGCGATTTGACTGAAGCAGGTGTTGATGCCATTCTTGTTCAGGACATGGCTGTGTTGAGCCTTTGTCCCAAAGGAATGACTCTTCATGCTTCCACTCAGACCGACAACCGTACGCCGGAGAAAGTGCAGTGGCTCAAGAGTCTAGGATTCTCCCGTGCAGTTCTGGCCCGTGAGTTGTCTGTTGAAGAGATTGCCGGCATTCATCAAGCCGTACCCGACATGCCGTTAGAGGTGTTCGTGCATGGTGCCTTATGTGTCAGTTATTCAGGCATCTGCTATGCCTCGCAGCATTGTTTCCGTCGGAGCGCCAACCGTGGAGAGTGTGCCCAGTTTTGCCGCATGCGCTTCTCTTTGGAAGATGCTGACGGCAAGGAGATAGAGCATGAACGCTATCTGCTCTCTCTGAAAGATATGAACCAGAGCGACAACTTGTTGGCCTTGGCTGAGGCGGGGGCTACTTCTTTTAAGATCGAAGGACGCTTGAAGGATCTCTCTTATGTGAAGAATGTGACAGCAGCCTACAGCGAACGCCTGAACGAGATTATCCGTCAGCATCCTGACAAGTATTGCCGTGCCTCGTTGGGACATTCCACTTATACCTTCCAACCCGATTTGAGAAAGACATTCAACCGTGGGTATACAACCTATTTTGCCCACGGCCGTCAACCGAATATTGCTTCCTTTGATACGCCGAAGGCCGTAGGTGAGTTTGTGGGCACTGTGAAGGAGATTCGTCACGACTCTTTTAACGTGGCGGGAACGGCAAGTTTTGCCAACGGCGACGGACTATGCTTCCTCAATAAAGACCACCAGTTCGAGGGCCTTCGTGCCAATCGCGTGGCCGGAAATCGCATCTGGCCTTTCCGTATGCCTCAGGGCTTGCGCCCAGGCATGGCTTTATACCGAAACAACGACCAGGAGATGGAACGAGTACTCTCCAAGACGAGTGCTGTACGTAAGATTCCTGTTTGTCTGTCGCTTCAGGCTGTTGACGGCGGCTTTGAACTTTCCGCCAGTATAAACCCGTTGCCGTCGGTTAGTTGTTATTTCCCATTAGAGCATCAACAGGCACAGAAACGGCCTCATGAGAATATCATCCGACAACTTACAAAGCTTGGTGATACTGTCTATGAGTGTAAAGATGTCCATCTGCCAGACAACTTCTGTTTCTTTATCCCAAACAGCATCCTCTCTGAGATGCGCCGGGCTTTGGTGGATCAGCTCCAGAAAATGAAAACCCCTTCAAATGAGCCGACCCCATCCCGTGGACTCCCTGCAAAGGCTCCTGCATATCCATATCCTTACCTCTATAATATCTCAAACCACCTCTCCCGTGATTTCTATGCCGTTGATGATCTGACGGCTTTTGAATTGAAGGGTGGGGAAGGCCCGCTGATGCAGTGTCGTCATTGCATCCGCTACAGTCTGGGCTATTGTGTAAAGCGTGGTGGCAGGCGCCCGGAATGGCGCGAACCCCTTTCTCTCGTATTAGGCGATGGTCGCCGTTTTCGCCTTGAGTTTGATTGTGCCCAATGCCAAATGAACGTTTATGCGGCCTGCGGCCAGAATGATAAATGATGATTGATAAAGAATACAGGCGCGGTTGGTGCCATAGGCTGAGAAGATGGATGATTGTTTTATCATTCGTCATTTATCATTTGTCATTTACCGTAGCGTGTTACAACAAGGGACCTATTACGCCCGATGCCTGGGATCTGACAAAACAGCAGCTCGACTCGATCTCTTTCTATACTACTCATCATTACACGCAGAACTATAATTTCGTGGTGACGGGCGACTCCTTGGTGGTTGTAGCTCAGCAGCCAGAGGATATGGCAGTGCCCGAGGTGGTATCGATAGAGATAGAGGCGATAGGTAAGGAATGGCAGAAAGACTCTATCACACTACGGAAGAACGAACGTATTGTTGTGGCTGACATTAAGACCGTGCCTTCGGATACCATTGACTCTGTCTGGGTGAAGGTGGCACGCGACCAGCTGACCTTCGGTTGGGTACATGAGAATGAACTGTTGGCCAAGGTGTCGCCCGATGACCCTATCAGCCAGTTCATCGATTTCTTCTCCGATACCCATCTGCTCATTTTCCTGGCTTTCTGTGTGGTCATCGTTGCAGCCTATGGCGTGCGCCGTCTGATGAAACTTGGAGCAAAGATTGTGCATTTCAATGACATTCCGTCGTTCTATCCCGCCACATTGTGCCTCCTGGTAGCTACCTCGGCAGTCATCTATAGCAGTATTCAGGTGTTCGGCCCCGAGTCGTGGCGCCATTTCTATTACCATCCCTCGCTCAATCCCTTTGCATTGCCGCTGCATTTAGGCCTGTTCGTCACCTCCGTTTGGGCCATCATCATTGTTGCCATCGCTACGGTCGATGATGTCACTAAGCATTTGTCCTTGGGTGAGTCTATCCTGTACTTAGGCGGACTGGCTGCCATCTGTGCCGTCGATTATGTCATCTTTAGCATCACCACTTTATATTATATAGGCTATCCCTTGCTGATAGCCTATTACGTGTTCGCACTACGTCGCCTTTCTCTGCAGTAATGTATTTGAACCGTTGATTATACCATTATCAGTTCGCTCATCACCATGTCGCTGACAAAGAGTCCTTCGTGGGTAAGTCTTAGGTGCTGGTCGGGAGATAACTGTAGCAGTCCACCGTCGATGGCTTGTTGTGCTTCTCTGAGGCAGTAGTGGCAGTGCTTGTCGGACAGCAAAGTGAGGTCGAGCCCCTCTTTAGTACGCAGGGCAGTGGTAATGGCATCGTTATAGCGGGTGTCGTCGTCGAGCAGTTCTTGTTCGAAGCATGGCTGTTCTTTCTCTATCCCCTCCATGTACTGACGGATGTTGCTGACGTTCCAACGACGGCAACTCTTCCCGTCATACGAGTGGGCGGCGGCACCGAGGCCGATATAGGGCGTCTGGTTCCAGTAGCTGGAGTTATGGCGGGAGCGAAAGCCTGAGCGGGCGAAGTTCGATATCTCATAGTGCTCGTAGCCTGCAGCCTCAAGGCGGTCGATGAGGGTGTAGTACATCTGGCGTTCCAGCTCCTCATCGGGGAGGGAATCCCTTAATGGCTGATCCTGCGCAACCTGCTGATGGAGTGGGGTGTCTTCCTCAATCATCAGACAGTAGGCCGACAAGTGTTCCACCTCGAGCGCGAGGGCATTGTCGATATCGGCTTGCCAAGCCTCGATAGTCTCGCCGGGAAAGCCATACATCAGGTCGATGCTGATATTCTGGAAACCGGCCTGACGCAATCTGCTGACAGCTTCTCTGGCCTG
>JAEEGL015565298.1_pt1 | contig 12875 bp, 8 predicted proteins | sample 9134231 | NCBI WGS metagenome assembly JAEEGL01 (sample SAMN16246548, study PRJNA631951) | gut metagenome | biome: gut microbiome; feature: rumen; material: fiber-attached | host: Bos | place: Iran: Karaj | collected 2018-10
GGCGTCCCAGATGCTCTCCGGCGAAGAGAGGTATTCAAGCTTCGTGCGCGTCGCGTTCGGAAGCGGAACGCCTACGAGGTCATCGTAGTTGATGAGGCTCGCGTTGTAGGAGCGGAATTCCATGCCCAACGCCTCCGCAAGGCGCTCCAGCACAAAGCTCTTTGCACACCCGTGCGCCCCAACCAAGAGCAGCGGCTCCTCGGAAAGGAGCGCCGCCAGCAGGACAGGCTCCACCTTCTTCCACCCATAAAGCCCCAGCGGCTCTGTTATAAGCGAATTCATTCGTTTGCTTCCTCAGTCAAGATTTTCAGGAGGGAACCATTCCCCGTCAAACGATTGGCCACCCGTCCAGGATCAAGACGAGCGGCCTTATGGAACATGTTTCCCTTGCGGGCACATCGCCTCTCGGCTACCACCGTGGTGTTCCAACTCGGTTGGCGTGACCGGCCTTTCGGCCGATCAACTCCTGATGTCTTGACTGCACCCTGATATTAGCAGATACCGTGCCAACATGGGGAAATGGTCTTTTCGCAGTGAAAAACACTGTAAGGCACAGGTTATTTCGTCAAAATTTGACGGCCATCGTAAATTTTGATGCGACGGCCATGTCAATTGCTATCTCAAATGCTATGGAGTATAACTATTTATAGTTCGTGACAAGCGAAGGGGCGATCGTCCTACCGCTTGCGGCAACCAAAATCTGCATTCGGCGGCTTGCAGTATCAACCACACTATGGTAATATATCCTCTCATAAGACATGCCAGCAGATTCTCGACAGTTCAATTTCATGTACGCTGTGCAGAACACGAAGGTAGTCCGGCCGCCGGCCAGGGCCTTGGAGACGTTCGGCGCGACGCTCGTGAACTATCATCTCGTGGCGGAGCTCGAGGACGATCCCCGCAAGGTGCGCATCCGCGAAGGAAGGCTCGAGGCGCACAAGCCCGCCATAATCACTCCCGAGGAATACGCCAGCGAACAGATGGAGGGGTTTGGCGAACAGGCGCGGCAATATCTCGATTTCCTGAAGCAGCACGAGGATTCCATACGCATTCTGCAGTATGGCTACTGCCTGAAGCAGGAGGCGTTCTCCGAACAGGTCGTCACGGATTCGGTCGATGCCGTGCTGGAGCGCGTTGTCGAGCGCGTGAAGGCCGAGGACGATCCTTTCGCCACGGTGATCAAGGGCGTGGACGAGCCTTGGGACGTGTGCCTCGTGCATTTCTTCTGGCTGCATGCGAACGCCTCAGCGCCCGTCAACGTGCGCGAATTCGAGAAGGCGCACGCCCAGGCGATGATGGATGCGACGGCGCCGTCCGTGCGCGATGATGTGGAGCGCGCGTTCGCTCGCGCCGAAAGCGATCCGTCGCTCGTGCGCGAACTGGGGGCGTTCCTCCGCGAGCAAGGCGTGTTCGAACGTTACCAGGACAGGTTCTTCAAACTTGTGAGGCGGAGGTAGAGGCATATGGCCGAGACACAGCGAATAACCCGCGTCATCGCGGTGGCGAACCAGAAGGGCGGCGTCGGCAAGACGACGACGGTCGTGAACCTCGCGGCCGCACTTTCGAAGATGCGGCGCACGGTGCTGGTCATAGACCTCGATCCGCAGGCGAACGCCACGACGGGGCTGGGCCTGCAGCGGCAGGATGGCGTGTCCATATATCCGGCGCTGATGGGGCAGGCCGCCGTCGCCGACATGATACAGCCCACGCCGTACGAGAACCTCAATATAATACCTTCCGAAGTGAACCTCGCCGGCGCGGAGATAGAGATCGCCCGCCGCGGCGACCATCTTGCCGTCGTGCGCAACGTCCTTCAGCAGATACGCGATGCGGCGGTGTTCGACTACATAATACTCGACTGCCCGCCGTCGCTCGGCATATTGATGACGGCGTCGCTCGCTGCGGCGGACGGCATACTCGTGCCGATGCAGGCCGAATACTACGCGCTGGAGGGGCTTAGCGTGATAACGGGCCTCATCGAGCGCCTGAAGGCGAACGGCGCGAACCCCGCGCTTGAGCTCAACGGCATCCTCATGACCATGGTCAACATGGCCACCAACCTTTCCCATGACGTGATCGACGAGGTGCGCAGGCACTTCGGCGACAAGGTCTACCAGTCCATGATTCCGCGCAACGTGCGCACCAGCGAAGCCCCCAGCTACGGGCAACCGGTCGTATTCTACGATTCCGCCTGCCGCGGGGCCGAGGCGTACCGGGCCTTTGCGAAGGAATTCGCCCAGCGCAACCCTACACGCATCGAGGTGAACAATGACCAAGTCGTCTGAAGATTACATTGAAACCATACATGTGCTTATCGGCGAGACGGGGCGCGCGCGCGTCCGCGATGTCGCAAAGACGCTGAACGTCAAGATGCCGTCGGTCGTCAAAGCGATTTCCGAACTCAAGAAACTGGAGCTCGTCACGCAGGAGCCGTACGGCGACATACTCCTTACCGACAAGGGGCGCCGCTGCGCGACGCTCATACTCGGCAGGCATACGCTGCTGAGGGCTTTCCTCGAGAAGCTGGGCGTCTCCGCGAAGATAGCCGACAAGGATGCATGCCTCATGGAGCACATCCTGAGCGCCGAGACGCTCGACAGGGTACGCGATTTCGTGAATGCCAAAAGCAACAACAAGAAGGAAACACAATGCAAAAAGACAAAATGACAAACTTCCGCTGGATGATATGTTCGCTGCTGTTCTTCGCAACGACGGTGAATTATCTTGACAGGCAGGTGCTGTCGCTCACGTGGAAGGACTTCATCGCGCCGGAGTTCCACTGGACAGACGCCGACTACGGCATAATCACCGGCTATTTCTCGCTCATCTACGCGTTCTGCAACCTCTTCGCCGGAAAGTTCATCGACTGGATGGGCACCAAGAAGGGCTATATGTGGGCGATCTTCATATGGTCGCTGGCGGCCTGCCTCCACGCGGCGTGCGGATGGGGCACGGTGCAGCTCGTGGACGGGGTCGATTCCGTGTCCGCCATGCGTGCACTCCAGACGGGTTCCGCCGTCGCGCTGTCCGTGGCGTCGGTTTCGGTGTGGCTGTTCCTCGGATGCCGCTGCATGCTTGCGCTGGGCGAGGCGGGCAACTTCCCGGCGGCGATCAAGGTGACCGCCGAATATTTCCCGAAGAAGGACCGCGCCTTCGCGACCTCCATCTTCAACGCGGGTTCGTCGGTCGGTGCGCTAGCCGCCCCTGCGCTAGTGCCCCTGATCGCCCGCTATTGGGGCTGGGAGATGGCGTTCATAATCATCGGCGCGCTCGGCTTCGTGTGGATGGGATTCTGGCAGTTCATGTACAAGAAACCGGCGGAGAACTCCAAGGTCAACGCCGCCGAACTCGCGTACATCCAGCAGGACGACACGGCGGAGGCGCCTGCCGCGCAGGCTGCGGCGCCCGCCGCCAACGAGCCGAAGATCGGCTACCTCAAGGCGTTCAGCCTCAGGCATACCTGGTCGCTCGTCCTGGGCCGGTTCCTCACTGATGGCGTGTGGTGGTTCTTCCTCTTCTGGACCCCTGGCTACCTTTCCGACCAGTTCGGCTACACTTCGGACTCCGGCATGGGAATGGCTCTCGTCATCACGCTTTACGCGATCGTGACTTTCGCCTCCATCTATCTCTGCAAGCTGCCGACGTTCTTCGTCGACAAGCGCGGCATGAACCCGTATGAAGGCCGCATGATCGCGATGTTCATCTTCGCGTGCTTCCCGCTGCTCGCTCTCGGCGCCCAGCCTCTCGGAACGATATCGGCCTGGTTCCCGGCCATCCTCATAGGCCTTGCCTGCGCAGGCCACCAGGCGTGGAGCGCCAACGTCTATTCCGTCGTGGGCGACATGTTCCCGAGGTCCACCATCGCGACGCTCACCGGCATCGCGCAGTGCGCCGCCGGGCTTGGCAGCTTCATGGTCAACATATCGGCCGGAAAGCTATTCACCTACGCGGCCAACCAGGGCGACAAGTTCGCGTTTCTGGGCTACACGGGCAAGCCTGCCGGCTACATGATCGTGTTCTGCTACTGTGCGGTCGCGTACATCGTCGGCTGGACCTGCATGAAATCGCTCGTGCCGAAGTACAAGAAGGTCGAGCTCTGACGCCGCGCCGATGGAACAGACGCTGGACAATATACGCAATTTCTGCATAATCGCCCACGTAGACCACGGCAAGACGACGCTTTCGGACAGGATCCTGGAGCTCACCAAGGCCGTGCCCCTGCGTGAGCTCAAGGAGCAGACCCTCGACGCGATGGATCTCGAACGCGAGCGCGGCATCACGATCAAGAGCCACCCAGTGTCCATGGTCTACCACGCCAAAGACGGCAAGGATTACCTGTTCAACCTGCTGGACACCCCCGGCCACGTCGACTTCGCCTACGAGGTGAGCCGGTCGATGGGCGCGTGCGAGGGCGCCGTGCTGGTGGTCGACGCCGCCCAGGGCGTGGAGGCGCAGACCGTCGCCAACACCTATTTCGCGCAGGACGCGCGGCTGGAGATAGTGCCCGTCCTGAACAAGGTCGATCTTCCTGGCGCCGACATCCCTGGCGTCTCGAAGCAGGTCGAGGACATCCTCGCCATCGAGATGGACGATCCTCTGCTCGTCTCCGCAAAGACCGGCGTCGGCTGCCCGGACGTCCTCGAGGCGATCGTCAAGCGCATTCCGCCGCCGAAGACGCGCGGCCGGGACGCGCCTTTGAGGGCGCTGGTGTTCGATTCCGTGTTCGACGAGTTCCGCGGCGTGATCACCTACGTGCGCATCGTCGATGGTTCCATCGGCGCCGGCGATTCCGTGAAGTTCATGGCCTCGGGCGTCACGACCACATTGCACGAGGTCGGCATATTCTCGCCTTCCAAGAAGCCGGTGGAGCGCCTTGAGGCCGGTCAGGTAGGCTATCTCGTGGGGACGGTCAAGAACCCCGAGGACATCAAGATCGGCGATACAGTCACGACAAGCCGCCTTGGCTCCACCGAGCCTCTGCCCGGCTTCAAGGAGCTGAGGCCTACCGTCTTCTGCGGAATATACCCGATGTCCACGGACGAATTCGAGAAGGTGCACCAGGGGCTTGAGAAGCTGCATCTCAACGATGCGGCCTTCACGTTCCACCACGAAAGCTCGATCGCGCTCGGCTTCGGCTTCCGCTGCGGGTTCCTGGGCCTCCTGCACATGGAGATCGTGCAGGAGCGCCTGCGGCGCGAGTTCAACCTCGACATCATTTCCACCACCCCGGGCGTCATATACAAGCTGAGGATGAAGGACGGGGAGGAGCGCGACCTCGACAACCCGCTGCAGATGCCGGACCCGAGCGCGCTGGAATCGATATCCGAGCCGATCCTCAAGACGCGCATCATCACGCCATCCGAGACGATCGGCGACGTCATGCGGATCGTCATGGACAGGCGCGGACTCGTGGAAGGCACCGAGACCGTGGACGGCCACCGCGTGATGCTGCACTGCAAGATGCCCTTGAACGAGATACTGCTCGATTTCCACGATACGCTCAAGAGCGTCTCGCACGGGTATGCCTCCATGGACTACGAACCCGATGGCTACGAGGTGAGCGACATCGTGAAGATGGATGTCCTCCTGAACGGCGAGACCGTGGACGCCTTCGCGACGATGGTCCACCGGTCCAAGGCCCGCGCGCGCGGACAGCAGATATGCAAGGCGTTGGCGGAAACGATACCGCCGCACCAGTTCAAGATTCCCGTGCAGGCGGCGATCGGACGCGAGATAATCGCGCGCGAAGACATCCGGCCGTTCCGCAAGGACGTCCTCGCCAAGCTCTACGGCGGCGACGTGACGCGGAAGATGAAGGTGCTCGAGAAGCAGAAGCGCGGCAAGGCGAGGATGAAGGAGTTCGGCCATGTGAACGTGCCGCAGTCGGCCTTCATCGCTGTGCTGAAGGGTACTGTCAAGGAATCCTGATGGCGAAATCTGCCATGACATCCACGACAAAGAACCGGATGAAGGAGAAACATGATGCAGTCGATATTGTTTTTTGCAGTCGCACTCAAATGCGTTTTTCCCGCAGGTACGGCGGACGATCCGTCCGTCGTGGCGCCGTTGGACTTGAAGGGCGCGCCTGTCGCGTTCTGGTGGGATGAGCATGCGTTCCATGCCGGCGGCGAAACTTTCGCATGGAAGGATATCGGCGCCGCGCCGAAGGACGGCGCGAAGTTCAAGTTGACGCTCGGCGGAAAGGACGGCGCGGAACAGACCGTGCTGGACGGCAGCATCAAGCTTTCCGCGCCGAAGTTCAGGCTCGGCAGCTTCGGACGTATCGGAAATGCGGACGTGTCGAACGTCCTTGAAGTCGTAGCCGGCCGGGACGGGAGGCTGCGCGCCAATTTCTCCGCGAGCGGAATGACGCCCGACTACATCCAGCAGATCCCTTCGGTTTCCCTTAAGGCCGGGCAGCGCGGACGCATGGAATTCGTAGGCAAGGGATCGTCCAGCGGATATGGCGGCTTCACGTTCTATGATGTCGACGACGAACCGCTGTATCGGCAGGGTTTCGAATATCACGACCCGGCGCTGACGTTCGACTTCAAGTATGTCTGGACGGAACCCGAAAAGATGCTCATGCACCTGCGCAGCGCAGGCTGGCCCAAGAAGGGCGAGAAGTACACGATACGCCTGTCGATGAAGGATCTTCTTTCCGATACGCTCGGATCGTGGAGCAAGAGCGTCGCGGCGTCTGCCGAATGGGGAGAACGGGAATACGATTTCGACGTGTCCGACCTGCCGCCCGGATTCTACCGGGCGCACATAGACTATCTGGACGGTTCGGGTACTGTGATACATTCCGATCGTACGCCTTACATGAAGCCTGCCGCAAAGATGCCGTGGGACGATACGACCCTCGGCGCGGAGGATACCGTTCCGCCGCCATGGACGACGCCCGTGTTCGATGCCGACAAGTTCGCCTGCTGGAACCGCACCGTGCGTTTTGGCGGAGATGGGATGATATCCTCCATGCTAGTCGGCGGCAGGGAGTTTCTTGCAGCACCGGTAGAGCTTCTTGCGGACGGCCAATCGCTCTCTTTCACGTCCGGGCTGGAATCCAAAAAGGTCAGCGAGGCCACGTATCTGCTGAAATCCTCCAGGGACGGCATAGTCGCGCACGTCAAGTGCGAGTTCGACGGCTACATGCTCTTCGATGTGGAATTTCCAGCGAGCGTCACGTCGCTCGCATGGCGAGTCTCCGCCGATAGGTCGCGCCTCACCGGTTTCGATGACTGCTCTTCCGATTTCGGCAAGATAATCTTCCACGCGGGCGAGAACGTCGTACGCGAGTTCCATCCCGGCGAAAAGCCGATGTGGTGGATGGTAGGCTCTGCCGGATTGCAAGGGGGATTATCCGACCTGCACGGCTGGCATGCGCGCAAACTCGCCGCAGCCGGACGGATGGAGGCCGACGCGAAAACCGTAAGCGTTACGACCACGTGCGTGGACGAACGGATTCCGCCGGGACCGTCCCGCAGGGTGCGCTTCTATCTCCAGCCTACGCCGATGAAGCCCAAGGACGCCACGTTCGCGACAGTCCCGCAGGAGAAGATACGCACATGGACCGGCTATCTGTGCCAGTACTACGAGACGAAGTATCCCGGTTTTGAGGATCCGCTCCTCTTCAAGCGCTATCGCGACGAGATAAAGAAAGGTTCCCGCGTGTTCTTCTACAACGGCACGAGCGGCGTTTCGGTGGAAAGTCCGTTCTGGGGATGGTACAGGCGCGACTGGAACAAGAACGGCATCGACTACTTCGCGCACGAGGTGCAGCTCTTGACTCCCGAGAAAAGGCAGCGCAACAACTGGGCCTACGGCTGCCCGAACGAAAAGAGCTTCTTCGAGCAGAAGCTCTGGGGCATCAACTGGTATCTCCATGAACCGGCGCCGGAGATGAAGGATCTCTATCTTGACCTGGCCAATCCCCACAAGTGCCGCAATGCGGTGCACGGATGCAGATGGAAGGACGATTTCGGCAGGGAAATGCTCGATTGGGACATCTATTCCGTGCGTGAACTGCACAAGCGCGTCTACCGGATACTCAAGGCCAAGAACCCGGACGGGCAGATGTACGGACACATGGGCTACAGGCGCAGTCCCGCCGACGCGTTCTTCTGCATGATGACGTGCGGCGAGTCGCTGGATCTGGAGTTCTTCCGCCACGGCTACACGTATTATGACGTGTTTACGCCAGAAGTCATGCAGATGCTGTTCATGCCGCGTGCGGCGGAGATGACCGTGAAGGGCGACACGCAGTTCTACCGGGCCCGTCACCGGTTTGCGCCTCATCTGCTGCCGAAGTTCAATCCGCTCGACCCCGAGACCGACCGCGCCATCCGGCACAGCGCGGCCTACTTCAAGATACACGACGTGATGCTCGAGCATGGACGCTACGATCGCGACGGACCGCAGTTCTACAAGGTGGAGACGAGCATCAGGCCGTTGCGCGGGCCGGGCGGGACGTATTCCGCGTACTGCCTGGACGGCGAGCCGGCCGTCTCAGTCTCCAAGCCGCATCCGCGTTTCATCTGGGCGTGGTTCGCCGATGGCGGCAAGGGCGTGCTGGTGCTGCTCAACGACACGGATGGCGAAGTCGAAGAGACTGTAACCGTAAAGGGACTTTCCGCCAAGGGACGTGAAATTCTCGACAAGACCGCGTACGATTTCTCCACGGGTTCGTGCCGCATAGGTTTCGGCCCGCGCGGAGCCAAATTCATAGCGTTTGAAAGGACGAAACAATGAAATACCGTGAATTAAAGAGCCTTCCCTTTGGTCTCGCGGCAGGCTTGTGTCTCATGCATGCCGCCATGGCGTTTGAAAGCGGCACGTTCGCATTTTATCCTTTCAGAGATTCTGGCGCAGGGGCTTCCGCCGTGGGAACTTCCACCATAACCAACCTGATCGATGATACGGTCTGTCCGGCAGACGCTACGACAAGTGGCGGCGGCAGCGTGCTTTTCTGCGACGATGCGCCGGGTCGATACATATTCGAGGACGTATCCTCCAAGATGCCGACGCCCGTGTATACAGCCCCCAAGTCGATATGGATAACCGGAAGCGGCACGGGGTCTACTGTCGGCGGATACATCACGTTCAAGGGGTTGTGCGGACGGCTCTGCAAGAGCATCGCAGAAAACGGTACGGGGACTATGGAGTTCTTCTGGCGCATACCCGACGGAGAGTATCGCAGGACATGGTGCAAGAGCGCCATGTTCTATGGAGATTTCACCATTTCTGGAACTCAATACAGCCAGTTGTTCTTTGCGTTTCCGTTGGCAGATTCCGGCGGATCCAGGCAGCAGGTGCGTTTCTGCCACGGTTATCCCAATGGTTGGGATGGAATCACCTGTTCGCCGCCTGACTATCCAAGAGACAAGTGGATGCACGTGGCTCTGGTGTATTCCGGGGGCAAGTTCACCCTGTATGCCGACTATCTTGTCGAAAGCGCGACAAAGATGACGTGCACTGTAGCCAATCCCGCAGATGTCGAGGCGCTGGCGTTCATGTTCGGGTGCGGCACATCAGCTAGCATCGCGAGTAACAATGGATTCAGGGGGCGGATATCCTGCTTGCGCGTCACTTCCAGCGCTCTTACGCCAGACCGTTTCCTCCGGGCGTCGGACAGCCCGTACTATTACGACTATCCCGATAAAATTGACATGGGACCGAATACGCTTGCGTTCTATCCGTTCAAGGAAGAGGATGCCGGTTCGGTGGCGACTCCGTCCACGGTTCTGTACAATGCAGCCGATCCGTCCAACAACGTCGGCAAGGTCACGTATGTGCACAGGGATGCCGCGATAAAGTTTGACGATGATGCGCCAGGCCCGTATCTGTTCACCAACTTTGCGTACGGCGCGACCGCGGTCTACACCAACCCTTGTTCCATCATGATCGATTCCACAAATCAGTATACGGGAAACATCGATTTCGGCGACATAACCACTATGCTTTCCGGACGCGATGAAGGTACTGTAGAATTCTTCTGGAAACTGTGCGAGACTAATGCCGAGCCCAATTGGAAAACCACAATGAGCTTCAACGCCAAGCCGCAGGGATGTGCGGACAATTTAGTGCTGATGGTGCCGCTGGTGCAGTCGCAGCAGGGACAATACAGGGGTGACGTGAGGTTGTTCGACATTGGTGCGCCTTCGGCGGCTGCGCGCCGCCACATTTACGTGTACAAGAATGCGGACGATACGCTCCACGACCTTGTCGATTCTCTTTGGCACCATCTTGCGGTGACGTACTCGAACGGGGTGTTCAAGCTTTATTGCGATTACAGCGCGACGAATCCGACGACCGGCATGACTTTTCCAAGTCTCCTCGAGTCCGTGCCGTTCAGCGTGGGTTGTCAACGCTATCGCGGAAAGATTTCGTGTCTCAGGGTGAGCGGCAAGGCACTTTCGTCCGACGAAATGCTGCATGTTTCCACATTGCCGACCTGCCTGCCTGAGTCCATCTTGTGGTATCGGTTCGAGAATGCCGCCAACGGCGCGGATATCACATCGGTATCCAACTCGGCCTGCGTGTGGAAGAATGTGAATGGTGCGGTATATTGGGCAGGCAAGACGGAAAACGGAGCAGGTTCCAAGCCCACGAACGGCCAGTATCCCGTGGCGAGCCAGGCGGTCTGGCGGAAGTACGTGCGCGATTCGGAATACGGCTCCAACACCGTGAACCAGATGTGTTCGTATTTCGAATCGCTGGATTCGGCGTCTGGCAGCTTTGCCTCCGGACCAGGCATATCGGCGCAGCAGTGGCAGACATATTTCGGCAGCATCACCGCCGAGATCGTGGCGAAGCTCGACTATGACGCGTTCAAAAGCCATGTCGTCGACAAGGGCGACAACAAGGCCCGTGCGCATCTTATCGAGCATCCTTCGAGCGGACACAATACCGGCGCATGGAAGCTGTACCTGAACGGATTGGCTTCCAGCCCGTTCATCCAGCTTGACGCGACTTTGGCAGACGGCACCCTGTTGACAAAGACGTACAGCAAGGCGTCGGTCAGGACGGACTGGCACCATTACGCGGTCGTGTACGACAAGGAGAACCTGAAGCTCATGGCGTACCTCGACCATGTGAAGGTGATCGATACTGACTTGTCCATGCCGCTTTGGGATGTGCGGAATGCAAGTGACCGCTACAAGATCGCCAGCGGCGGCAACAACAACCCGTTCAACGGATGGATAGACGAGGTGCGTGTCACGCGTGGAGTGCTCAAGCCCGAAGAGTTCCTCTACATGGGACGCCGCTGTGGCGTCGTGTTGAATTTCAGGTAATACCGGGGGAAGGGTAAGACCATGTTTGCCGTTTTACTGGCGGCCATCGCCGTCGATTTCACCGCAGAGACGGGGACGATACGTCCGGCGCTCCATTCGTCCGGGTTCGGGCCGACGATCTGCTCGCAGACCGAACGCGACCTCGAGGACGTGAAGTCCATGGGCTTCAAGTACGCCCGTACCCACGATTGGGCGCTTATCGGCGGCAATCAGCGGATATGCGACTACTTCCACATCTTTCCGCTGCCGCATCTGGACGCGAAGGATCCCAGGAACTACTGGTTCAAGCCCACGGACTACATTCTCAAGCGGACGCGCGAGGATGCCGGGCTTGACGTGCTTTTCCGCCTTGGAACTTCGATCGAGCATTCCGGCAAGAAGCACCACTTCAATTCGGTCGTTCCGGAGGATCTCGACAAGGTCGCGGAGACCTTCGCGGCGACGATCCGGCATTACAACCGTGGATGGGCCGATGGATTCCATTGGAACATAAAGTATTGGGAGATATGGAACGAACCTGAAGGATACATGAGCATGTGGTGTCCGCCAGAGGGCGTAGAAGGGTTGTCGCCGGAGGAGCTCGAGGCGAAAAGGGCGGAGCTGAAAGGCAAGTTCATCAAGTTCTTCGTCGCGACGATCAAGCGCCTCAAATCCGAATTCGGCGACACGATAAAGGTGGGCGGTCCCGCGCATTGCAGCTACACGACCGGATGGCTCAACGACGACCTGAAGGCATGCCGCGATGCCGGCGTCGCGCCGGACTTCATCTCCTGGCACGGTTACGCGCGCGATCCCATGCGCTTCAACCGCGAAGCGGATCTTGCGCGCGCCATGTGCGATTCGTACGGCTTCACCAAGTGCGAACTTATCGTGGACGAGTGGCACTATTTCGGCGAGAACTATTCGTGGAAGGAATTGCAGCACAGTTCCGATCCGGCGGACAAGGAGCGCCTCTTCAACGGTCCTGACGGCCACAACGGCATTCGCAGCGCGTGTTTCGTCCTTGCGACGCTCGCGAACATGCAGCGGTCCAAGCTGGATCAGGCATACTATTACGGCTGTAGCCATACCGGCTCTTGGGGATTCAAGGACGCGCTCCAGAACAAGTACAAGGTCTACTACGCGTTGAAGCTCTTTGGCGACATCGTGAAGGGCTACACGGTCATGTGCAAGAGTACGTCCGAGGGTACGGTGACGACGTTCGCCGTCAGAAACGCCGCCGGGAAGAAGGCGTTGCTCGTGGTTGACTACGGCGGGGCGAATCGCAGGATGTCGCTTTCGGTAAAAGGCGTGCCGGCCGGGTCGAAGGCGAAAGGACTGCTTCTCGACCATACGCACAATCTCACGCCGATCGATGTGTCGCTGAAAGGCAGCAGCCTCCAACTTGTAAAGCCGGACTTCCACTCGGCGGCCTTCTTCATCACGTTCGAAGGGTAGCGCCGGCGCCACGCCGCCGCCCAAATACTTGCACGCGCAGGCGCACTTAGACCCGGTCGGGTTAAAATTTCCCTTGTCTAACACGGGGTGTTTGTGAGATAATACCCGAAATTTTCTCACTAACCCTATAAAGGAATACAGGAA
>JAEEGL016043021.1_pt1 | contig 12875 bp, 5 predicted proteins | sample 9134231 | NCBI WGS metagenome assembly JAEEGL01 (sample SAMN16246548, study PRJNA631951) | gut metagenome | biome: gut microbiome; feature: rumen; material: fiber-attached | host: Bos | place: Iran: Karaj | collected 2018-10
CCCAATACGACTCCTCAAAATGGTTCATGGGCCGACGAGGTGGAGGTTACGTTCCGCCGTCCCAGTGCTACGATAGAACTTGGCACCCGCAACCCCGTGCCTATCTCAGAGTTTCCTGGCATTTGGCGGAAGAACGAGTGGATATGGGCGGAGGTGCTCCTTGCCGTCGTGCGCGGGGAGTTCTGATGGTGGTTGATGGATAGTTGGGAATTTAGCCGTCTTCCAATTGTTCAATGTGTCATAGAACGCTGTCTGCTGTCTTGCAGTCTGCGGGCTTCTCGGCGGTTGGCGGAGTGCGGATTGTAGCGCTTTCAATCCGTCGTAACGCCTTGAAAATCCATCGTAATTGCGCGACGATTCATCGTAATGCCTTGAAGTCCTGATTTTATGCTGCAAAGATACAACCTTCCCATTGCGGTCTACGAATCGGAAGGCAACTTTTTTTCATTTCCCACACATTTTTTTCGCTCCAGCCCCTTTCGCGTTACAGCGTTACAGTGTGACAGTTCTCAAGTGGCTATTCCCATACCCAAAATTAGGTTCTATATATATATTTATATATATAAATATATATATAGTTTGATTTCCACCCTTGCATAACCCTTTTGGGAACTGTCACACTGTCACAACTGTCACACACTATCCCTGTGCTATAGTCCAAAAAAAGAGTCCTCCCACAAGTGTGAGAGGAACTCTTCTATTAAGTGCCGTTATCGAGGAATGTTATTCGCCGCCAGTGGCTGCGTCTTCGAGTGCTTTCTTAGCGTCGTCGCCAATCTTGTTGAGCTCATCAGAAGCAGAGCTGAAAACCTTATCCATGTAGGCCTTCATCAGCTTTTCGGTAGAAGCTTCTACGCGCTTCTGACCTTCTTCGCCGAAGCGGAGGTTGTCGATGATGCCAGCGTTCTCACCAAATTCGGTGATCTGGTCCATAGCTTCCTTCTGAATCTTTTCAGCTTCGTCGCTGTTTGCGCACTGTTCGATACGTGCTGTAGCGTCGTCGAGGATCTTGCACATCTTGTCGGCGGGATCTTCGCCGCAACTTACCATAAACAATGCTGCGCAAGCAAGTGTGAGGATTTTCTTCATAGGGATTTGTTTTTGGGTTAGAAATTGTGTGTTGATGAATAGATTTGTTCGTTGTTCAGGGGCAAAAATATGTAAAATAATGAAATAAACGACCTTTATGCTGCATTTTTTTTGATTTTTACGCGATTATTGGGCAAAAAAGCCTACTTTCGCGGTGGTAAACGCATTATTTTTTATTATCATGAACATCCAAGACACATCCTGCACCAAACGCGATATGGCTCTGCAAGTTGCACGCGAACTGATGGGCGTAGGAGCCGTAAAATTGCAACCGGAAAATCCCTTCACGTGGGCCAGCGGATGGCATTCGCCCATGTACTGCGACAATCGTCAGGCCCTGTCATATCCCGCCTTACGTTCGTTGGTGAAAGACGGACTCTGCCGCCTTGTGCGCGAGTTATATCCTGAGGCTGAGGCCGTTGCTGGCGTTGCCACAGGTGCCATCGCTCAGGGAGCCCTCGTTGCCGACGCGCTCCAACTGCCCTTCTGCTATGTGCGTCCGAAGCCGAAGGATCATGGTATGCAGAACCTCATTGAAGGTCGTGTGGAAAATGGGGCAAAGGTCGTTGTCGTCGAGGATTTGATATCTACGGGAGGCAGCAGCTTGAAGGCTGTGCAGGCTTTGCGCGACGCAGGATGCGAGGTTCTTGGTATGGTGGCAAGCTTCACGTATGGTTTCCCCGTTGCTGAGAAGGCATTTGCGGATGCTGGCGTGCGGCTTGATACCCTCTCCGACTACGAGGCCGTGCTTGCGGAAGCCCTTCGCACAGGTTTTGTGCGCGAAGAGCAGTTGGAGGTGCTACGCAGCTGGCGCGAGAGTCCTGATACGTGGGGGAAGGGCGCAGAGTAAGCGCGTGACACAACGTGTCTGCCTTATCTTTTTCTCCAAAAGGCAGGCATCAAAGGCAGCAGCACGACGAAAATCTCCAAACGTCCGGCGAGCATGAGGAAACTGTTTATCCATAGTGCTGCGTCGGGGTATGCTGCATAGCTGTCGAGGGGACCTACCATGTAGCCGTGCCCAGGTCCTACGTTACTGAGCGCCGTAATACAACACGAAACGCTATCGAGCAGCGATATGCCCATTGTCATCATTAGCAAGGTCCCTACAAAGGTAAGGGAGAAGTAGCATACGAAGAATACGAAGATATTGCGCACGATGGCATTGTCGATTAGCGAGCCGTTGACGCGAATTGGGAATACGGCATGAGGGTGGAGTATGCGGCGGAACTCGCGAAGCGTGACTTTCCAGATGGCGATGAGTCGTACTATCTTAATACCGCCGCTGGTGCTTCCTGAGCATGCGCCGATGGCGGTAATGAATGTCAAGGGGAGCCAAAGCCCCAGAGGCCACAGCATGAAGTCTTCTGTCGTAAAACCTGTCGTCGTCATCAGCGCAGTAACGTGGAAAGCCCCCGATCTGATGGCGTCGGGAATTTCCCTGTTTTTGAATATAATGAGGCTCACCGCACAGATAAGCGTCATAGAAAGCAAGAGCGTGACGTAGGTGTGGAACTCGCCGTCTTGCCGCAGTGGGCGGAGGCGGCGCTTTATTACAAGCAGGAATATCAGCGTGAAGTTCATGCCACCAAGGAACATGAAGCCTATGACAATCCACTCGATGGTGGGGGAGTGGAACCATCCGATGCTCTCTGCATGTGTTGAGAATCCGCCCGTTGACATCGTGGACATAGCGTGGTTGATAGCGTCGAAGGGGCCCATACCTGCAATATAGTACGTAACAGCGCAGGAGAGCGTGAGCACAAGGTATAGGCTGCCAATCCAGTGGGCTGTGGTGGCGAAGCGGGGATGCAGTTTGCGGATTTTCAGCCCTGTTGTTTCTGCGGAAAACATTTTGTGCTCGCCGATGTTCATCTGAGGGAGCAGCGCCACCATAAAGAAGATGATACCCACACCGCCAATCCAGTGCATAAGGCTTCGCCAGAAAAGTATGCTATGGGGAAGGGTGTCTATTTGGCTGAGGGCTGTCGCACCAGTTGTGGTAAATCCCGATATAGCCTCAAAGAACGCTGCCGACAGCCGCGTTTCTGTGCCGCTTAGGATGAAGGGGAGCGTGCCAAAAGTAGAGAAAAGCACCCACGCCAGCGTAACAACCAGATAGCCGTCGCGCTGGTTCATAGTACCGTCGGAACCGCGCCCACCAGCACGCAGCACAAGTCCAAAGGCAAGACATACAACAGACGAAATACCAAAGGGCGTCCAGTCGGTCTCATGATAGATGATGCCCACGCCGAGGCAGATGGCGAGCATGATAGCCTCCACGAAGAGCAACTGCCCCAGAGAATATTGTATGGTCTTTAGGTTGAGCACGATAGAGAGAGGATTTATATCGGAATAACGAAAATCTCTAATTACTCTGATTATTCAGAATACTCAGAAAAACTCATTTCTGAAAGAACCGCGTGAACGCTTTGACGGCATATTCGTGGTCAGCCGTGCTGCCTGTCTCGCGGCAACTGTGCATTGCAAGGATGGCATTTCCCATATCTACACCACGCACGGGTATGCTCGATGCCAGAATGTTGCCCAGTGTGCTTCCGCCTGCTACGTCGCTGTGGTATACGAAGCGCTGGCAGGGTACGTCCGCATCGCGACATATCTCTGCAAAGATGGCTGCCGACATAGCGTCGGTAGCGTATTTCTGCGCAGCATTCAGCTTTATGACGGGACCTCCGCCCAGCATCGGGTGGTTCGTGGGATCGTACTTCTCGTTGTAGTTGGGGTGCCATGCGTGAGCATTGTCGGCGGAAACCATAAACGACTTCTCGACGGCGCGTTCGAAGGCTTCGGCATCCTCGCCCTGCGACAGGGCGATGCGTCGAAGCAGCGAAGCGAGGAAGGGGCTGCCTGCACCCTGCTTTGTCTGCGATCCCGTTTCCTCGTTGTCGAAGATGGCAAGTACGTTTGTACGTTCTGGAGTCTCGGCGTTTGCCGTCAGCGCCTCAAGGCCTGCAAAGCACATCGAGAGGTCGTCGAGGCGGCCTGAGGATATGAACTCATCGTGGATGCCGAAGGTGCATGCGGGTGTTGCGTCAGCAAGGTAGAGGTCGAAGTCCAACACGTCGGTAGCCTCCACCTTTAGCTCTGCGCAGATGAGGTTCATCAGCATATTCCCCTTTTCCAACTCATCCTGCAAGATGCCGAGAATGGGCAGCATGTCCTTTTGCTTGCTCAGTTTCACACCGTCGTTCACTTGGCGGTTGAAGTGTATGGCGAGGTTGCTGATTTGCAACACTGGGCGGCGGACATGCAGAAGCCGCGTCGTGGGGTGCATGGCGTCGGTGCCTCTGACAATTACGCGTCCTGCTATCGTCAGCGGACGGTCGAACCAAGTGGACATGATGGGGCCGCCATATACCTCGGTGTTCAGTTTGACGATGCCGCCTTCGCACGTCATCTCTGCCTGCGGCTTTATGCGGAATGTCGGCGAGTCGCAATGTGCGCAGAGGAGCCTGAAGCCAGCTTCTGCCATTGGCTTCCGTCCAATGTGGAAGGCATAGATGGACGAGTCGTTCTTCGTGACGAATATCTTGTCGCCGGCCTTGAGCCCATTGAGGCTTTCTGCGGCATCAAAATGCGTGTACCCGTTCTGCTTCAGCACGTCGGCGATAGCGCTTACAGCAAGGAAGTTTACGGGCGATGCGTCGAGGAATTTTAGTAGTCGCTGTATCATGTTGTTTCAGTTTTCGGCGACAAAAATAGGCAGCAAAAATAGAACCTGCAATTTTTGCTGCCTATTTTTCATTGAGCCCAGCGCGCTACGTCGGACCGCTGCGCATAGTGCAGCAAAGTCCGGTGGCGCAAATGCCTGGGCGAGATAAAGATACCATTGAAAATAGAACCTGCAATTTTTGCTGCCTATTTTCATTACATTTTATCTTTATATTATAGATTTTTGTATTTTTGCAGCCGCTCTCTTGTATCGTCTTGTCAAAGACAAGAACGTTAGGGCGTTTGCAATGCTGAAAACAATTAGCAAATTAGTAATATGAAGTCATTGAAAATTATGATGCTGGGCATCATGTTCTTGGTACCGAGCATGATGTCATGGGCGCAGGAGATGAATGAGAAGTTCTCCATGACTACTCAGATATTCCTGAACGAGTTAAGGGAGTCGGCGAATCAGCCAGTGGCTGCGCCGCGTCGTGCCCCAGGGCATAAATTGCCTGATGGTAGGCAGTTGCCGAAACTGCGTCGCCTCATTGCCAGCCCAGATACTGTTGGCAACGTAGTTTATATTTCGTGTTTCATCCATCTTAAGGACGTAAACGACCTTAGCGAAGTGCGCTCACTCGGCGTTGAGATTGAGGAGACTTTTGACGGCCTTGACTTTGTCACCGCACGAGTTCCAATAGATCAGCTGGAGCCGTTGGCAGAGATTGACAACGTTACGAAGATTAAGGTTGCACAGTGTATGCGCCCTTCAACGGACGTGGCACGGCAAAAGACGAATGTTGATGACCTGCTCACGCTGTCGAGCGATGCTGCAGCCGCAGGTATTACGGACTTGTACGACGGCACGGGTGTTGTGCTTGGTGTCATTGATACGGGTATTGACTTCCAGCATATCGCTTTTAAGGACAAGAACGGCAATAGCCGCATCAAGCGGGCTTATGTCTATAATGGCTCAACTGCAACAGAATACACAGAATCAAACATTAGTTCTGCAACAACCGACGATAATTCTGAAGACCACGGCACACACACTGCAACGACTGCGGGTGGCTCGAGTGTTATTGTAAGTGGCTCAACGGTAACAGTCACCGACGACCACTCAAGTGCAACGTATGGTGGTATTGCTCCAGGCGCCGATCTATACCTTGCAGGCATCAACGGATTGAGCGATACATACCTTACTAATGCCCTGAATAAAATGGTTGCTTATGCTGATGGCCAGGGCAAGCCCCTCGTTGTAAGCAACAGCTGGGGATCTGGATGGGGACCTCATGACGGCACAGGTGAATGGGCTACTTTGGTGGGTCAATACTTTGGAGACAACTATCACAATCGTGTTATTCTTTTTGCTGCATCCAACGATGCTGGACATAGCAAGGATAACGAAGGTGGTGGCTATTTCGTAAAAAAGAGTTCTGCCAGCAGTTCCAGCCCTCTTGGTTCCATTGTTCGTTCGGCATCTTATTCGAACACTGATGCTGGCTACTTGTATCAGGGATTGATAGCCAGTGCGTGGTCAACAAAATACCTGAATTGTAAGATATACGTCTTGGACAGTTCAACAGGTGCTGTAAAGACGTCATGGACTGTTACAGAGAATAACACATCAATATTCAACGGCTTAGATACATATTATGATGGTGATTTGACTGCTTACATCGGTCAGGAGAATGGGAAATATCAGCTTGCTGTTTATTCTGAAAATGGTCTTGAAACTAAGAGTACAACAGGTTCGAGTTACTACAAAAGTAAATATACCCTTGCCATTGAGGTTTATCCTTCCAGTGGTAGTGCCAATATAGATATGTGGTCTGGTACCTACAGCTACTTCACCAACCACTTATCTTCTTCTGGTCATACATGGACGGCGGGAACGGACGATATGTGTGTGAGTGACGAGGCTACGATTCCCAATGCTATCTCAGTGGGTGCCTATGTGTCGAAGACCAATCAGAAGAACTATCAGGACACAAATTATTCATATAATTCTGGCACGTTGGGCGATATAGCTGACTTCTCAAGCTATGCTACTGCATCACAGAGTCCAACAGGGCAGGCCTATCCATGGATAACGGCCCCTGGAGCTCAGCTGGTGGCTGGTGTGAACCACTACCATACATCGGGTGATTATAGTTACTATAACAGTGATAATGAATCTGAGCTTGTTGTAAACAACAGCAACTATCCCTACGGCGTGATGCAAGGTACCTCGATGGCGACTCCAGTGGCGGCAGGTATCGTTGCCTTGTGGCTGCAAGCATCGCTTGATGAGAATGCTGCCCACAAGAATCTTACCGTCAATGATGTGAAGGCCATCATGGAGGCAACTGCCATAAACGATAGCTACACAACTACAGGTGCGAATGCTTCTCATTTTGGTAAAGGCAAGATTGACGCTTTAGCTGGTATCCAGTACATACTTGGTACTTCTTCCTCACCGCTCATCAAGGCAAATCCTACAAGCATCGACTTTGCGGATAAGAATCCATACGCTACGCGCACTTATACCAAGACGCTGAACGTGCAGGGCTTTAACCTCGAGGGCGGCATTACGGCAACGCTAACGGATGTCAACGGTGTTTATTCCCTGAGTCAGACAAGTATTACGCAGAGTGCAGCTGCCGATGGTGTAGATATCACTATCACATATGCCCCCCAGAGTGCTGGCACTCATGAAGCGACTATTACTCTTACCAGCAGCAACGCAACAAATGTTGTCGTACCTCTGACGGCAACAGCCAAGGCTGCAACACCCACCATCGTAGCCGATCCCGAAACATTGTCCTTTAAGGCAGACTTGAGCACATCAAAGAGTCTGACATTTGATGTACTCACTGAGTTCCTTACGAATGATGTGACGGTCACCCTCAGCGATGCCAACAACGTGTTCTCTGTTGACAAGACTTCTATTACAAAGGTAGATTCTGAGGAAGGTGCTACAGTTACCGTAACGTTCCAATCCGCTACTGCTGGTACCTTTAACGGCACTGTCACGCTTAGCAGTGCTGGAGCTGATCCCGTGGTCGTCACTCTTACGGGTATTGCAGCTACGACCTCAGAGGAAGCGATTGACTTTACAGCACAAGGATTTAGCAATCAACAGGCAGTTACAAGTGTCAGTGGTACGGACTGCACCGTAACATTCGACAAAGGAACAAACACCAATGTGCCAAAATACTATGATGCTGGTTCTGCTATCCGCATTTATGGTGGTGGCAATATGACCGTTTCATCAAGCACTAAGACTATCGTAGGGATTGATCTCACCTTCGGTTCGGATGACGGTAGTAATATTATCACTACCGATGTGGAATCCTATAGTGATGGAACATGGACAGGAAGCGCCTCGTCTGTCACGTTTACCGTTGGTGGTACGAGTGGCCATCGTCGCATTCAGAGCGTCAAAGTTACTTATGCTGGCGGAACAACTCCCGTTGTTAAGCAAGATGTAACGATGTCGTTCAGCCCCACGTCGGCTTCAGCAACGGTAGGCGAAGACTTCACTGAACCGACGCTTTCAATCACTCCTTCCGGACTTACGGTAACCTACAGCAGTAGCAATACATCTGTAGCGACAGTTAATGAAAATACAGGCGCAGTTACGCTTGTGGCAGCTGGTGAAACAACCATCACCGCCTCCTTCGCAGGCAATGACAGTTACAACAGCGGCTCGGCTTCATATACGCTGACGGTAAGTGCAGCCACCAATACTCCTGGTACGCAAAGCAATCCTTACACGGTTGCTCAAGCAATTGCTTATATCAATACTCTTGGCACCAGCACCTCACCGAGTGAAGTGTACGTTAGTGGTATTGTATCTCAGGTGGATAGCTACAATTCCAACTATAAATCCATTACCTACTGGATTTCAGATGACGGAACGACCACTACGCAGATGGAGGTATATAGTGGAAAGGGATTGAATAGCGCTAACTTCTCATCTGTTAATGATTTGCAGCAAGGTGATGTGGTTACTGTATGTGGCAATGTCAAGATGTACAACAGCACTCCTGAATTTAACTACAATAACTATCTTGTTGCTTTCAATCGTCCTCAGAAGTCAGACGTGACGATGTCGTTTAGTCCGTCAAGCGTTGAACTTACGTATGGCGATGCCTTTGTAAAGCCGACATTGACGACTGATCCGGCAGATTTGACAGTTTCTTACCAAAGTAGTAACACTAACGTAGCAACGATTGATGCCTCAGGCGATGTTACTATTGTTGGTACTGGAACAGCAACAATTACTGCCACTTTTGCTGGTAACGATAGCTATAACGAAGGTTCCGCGTCCTATACAATTACGGTAAATGAGGCTGTGACATTACCAGAAATGCCAGATGACGTTGATATTTCCAGCGTAAGCTCGACATCCTTTACGGTTTCATGGGAGGCAATGGCCAATGCGACATCCTATGATATAGATGTTGTGCAGGGTTCTTCTTTCGATGCTTCTTCTAGTGTGGCAGTATTAGAATCAGATTTCTCTGATACCTCAGACTGGACATTATCCGGAACAGGCACATATACCAGTTCTCCTTACATTGGCAGTGGTTCACCTTCTATTAAGTTCGATGGAACAGGAGACTATGCCATCAGTCCAGACTTTGGCTCTGGAACAAAACTTCAGTTCTGGGCATACGGTAATAACGGTTCAGGAAGCACTTTCGCAATCTCTGGCCTAGTTAATAGCAGCTGGACAAATATTGAGACCGTAACTATTGCTCAAGGAGGAAACACGTATGAGGTTAATCTTCCTGCGGGCACGTCTCAGGTCCGCTTTGACTTTACGAAGTCCGTGAACTGTGCGCTTGACGATGTGATTGTTTATGGTGCTGGTGGCACTATTGAATCCCTTACTGGTTATCCCAAGTCTGTAGGAAACGTTACTTCTTATACTGTTACTGATCTTACACCTGAAACACAATATGCAGTTCGTGTTCGTGCCGTGAACAGCGCGGGCAATAGTGACTGGTCAACGACTGTGACAGCTACTACAAGCAGCCAATCTACAAATCCTGCTGTCGCATACTACCAGCCTGCGAACGGCAAGCAAGGCGAAGCTCTTAAGACATCGATGAGTGGCATTATAATTACCCATACAACATTGAAATATGATGACCTTTGGAATGCATATAAGACAACCGATATCGACAGCGATGGCAAGATATGGGATATGTATTCTACTAAAGTGAAACATGATCCTGTTGATGGAGGTTTGCAGAATTACAGTCCTGAGGGCACGGGCTATAACCGCGAGCACTCATTCCCCAAGAGCTGGTTCGGAGCAGGTACATCAACGCCGATGTACACAGACCTGTACCATCTGTACCCAGTAGATGGCTATGTTAACACAATGCGCTCCAACAATCCATTTGGTGAGGTTTCGAATCCAACTTATACTTCATACAATGATTTCAGCAAGTTGGGACCGTGTTCCTATACAAGTCCAGCGGGTTATGATGTTCCTAATATCACCGTCTTCGAACCAAACGACGAATACAAGGGCGACTTCGCGCGTACATATTTCTATATGGTGACGTGCTACGAAGATCAACTGCCTACATGGTATACAACATATACAAGTACAGAGGTCAAATACGTTCTCGACGGCAATACTTATCCTGGACTCCAAGCATGGCAACTGGAGATGCTGATGAAGTGGGCGAAGAACGACCCCGTTAGCGAGAAGGAGACAAACCGCAACAATGCTGTATATGCTATTCAGGGTAACCGCAACCCATTCATCGACTATCCTGGGTTGGAAGAATATGTATGGGGTACGATGACCACTACGGCCTTCAGCTACGACAACTACCAGCAGCCTGTCTATAAGCAGAACGTAACGATGAACTTCAGCCCATCCTCGGCAACAGCCACAGTTGGACAGGACTTCACGGAGCCGACGCTGACAACCAATCCTGCTAATCTTGCCGTTACCTATAGCAGTAGCGATACGAGTGTTGCAACAGTTGACTACAGCACAGGAGAAGTTTCGCTCATAGCAGCTGGCACGACCACCATTACCGCCTCCTTCGCAGGTAACGATACCTATAACGCAGGCTCCGCTTCTTACATGCTGACGGTTAGTGCTTCTGGTACCACTCCCGTTACAGGTTCTGGCAACTATACTCTTGTTACGGATGCTTCTACTCTCGCCGCAGGCGATAAGATTATTATTGTCAACACAGAGGCTGCTAAAGCGTTGAGCACAACGCAGAATACTAACAATCGCGGTGCGACAGGTGTGACAATAACCAATAATACAATCACTCCTGGCGATGCTGTGCAGATTATTACTTTGGAAAAGGATGGCAGCAACTACCTGTTCAATGTGGGTAACGGTTATCTCTATGCAGCCAGCAGTTCTGATAATTATTTGAGAACAGAAGCAACTGCTGACGACAATGCCAAGGCGACCATAAGTATTAGTAACGGCGATGCTACAATCACGTTCCAGGGTACGAATACGCGCAATAAAGTCCGTTATAATAGTAGCAATACGATATTCTCATGCTATTCCAGTGGTCAAAATGCCCCGCAAATCTATCGTGAGACGGTAGCACAGCAGACAAAAGAAGATGTGACGATGTCGTTCAGTCCGGCAACTGCTTCGGCTACTATGGGTGAGAACTTCACGGCTCCAACGCTGACTACAACGCCTTCTGGTTTGACCGTAACCTATAGCAGTAGCAATACGAGCGTCGCGACAGTTAATGAGAATACTGGCGCAGTAACGCTTGTCGCCCCAGGAGAGACCACAATCACAGCCTCTTTTGCAGGCAACAGTAGCTATAACAGCGGATCAGCATCGTATACGCTTACTGTTAACGGCGTGAACAGTATCTCACTCAGTGTAACATCACCTATAGAGGAGACTTTCTCCAATAACACTATTAATATCGCAGCAACCGTTCCAACAGCAAACTATAACGGTACGGTTAGCGCAGAATCCAGCAACGAATTTGTTGCTACTGTCGCAGTTGACGGTACAACTATTACGGTTACTCCTGTGGCCGTTGGTACAGCGACCATTACGGTAACTGCTGGTACAGGAACGTACTATCCCGCAGAAGCAAGTGCTGAATGCGCAGTAACGTTCACGGCTCCTGCTGGAGGAACGGAGGCTCCAGCTTCTGAGGTATCTGTGTTTGTGGAGAGATTCACGGAATGCAGTGGTACTGGTGGAAACTCTGGTGGATTTGCAACAGCAGGTACAAATGAGATATCCACACCGAATGATTGTACCGACAATGATGGGTGGTCGTTCACCAAAGGCTATCCTGCTGATGGATGCGTGAAGTTTGGTGGTGCTAGCAGTAAAGGCTCTGCTACGACCCCGGCCCTTGGCGCTACAGGAACATTAACACTCACATTCAAAGCTGCTGCATGGGACGGAAGTCAAGAAGTAACAACGTTGAACTTGTCTGTTTCAGAAGGAAGCATAGATAAATCGAGCGTAACAATGACTAAGCGAGAGTTCAATACCTTCACGGCAACGATTACGAATGCTACAGCAGAAACAAAGATTACATTTGAGGCTGCAAGTGCAAGCAAGAACCGTTTCTTCCTCGATGATGTTGTTGTAACGAAGTCTAGCGTAGCAAGTTCTGCCACCGTCTCCCTCAACAAGTACGGATATGCAACATATTGCTCTATCACCCCCATCGACTACTCTTCGACAGATGGCTACACAGCATGGCGCATCAGCAGCATCGCCGATGATGGTACAATCACCTTTGAGAAGATAACGGAGCAGATAAAGGGCGGACAGGGCGTACTTCTGTACAACAAGGACGCAGACGGTGTGAACACAAGCACTGCAACCATCACGTTTGCCGATGGTGATACGGAATTCTCTGACGCTCAGAACAGGTTCGTGGGAACTACCGCACCTACCTACGTCGCATCAGAAACCGCATACGGCCTCTCGACGAACAAGTTTGTGAAGAACAGCGTGGCGGGTGTCATCCCCGCAGGCAAGGCATACATCCCTGCTGCCGAAATCCCCAACAACGTCCGCGCCTTCACGTTTGTCTTCAGCGACCCGATTACAGGCATCTCCGAAACTCAGACTGTAAGTCCCGAAG
>JAEEGL011451981.1_pt1 | contig 12874 bp, 11 predicted proteins | sample 9134231 | NCBI WGS metagenome assembly JAEEGL01 (sample SAMN16246548, study PRJNA631951) | gut metagenome | biome: gut microbiome; feature: rumen; material: fiber-attached | host: Bos | place: Iran: Karaj | collected 2018-10
GGTAAGCACGACAAGCTTGGTGACTGTACACTCTCCCGTGCGTGTCATCGTCTCCCCTTAAAAAAAGACGTTTTGTTGCGCACGTCGTTTCTGCTGCTACAGCAGACTGTCGCATTGTACAGTGACTTGTCGTCAGATTTCCGGACTTTCGTCCCCCAGACATTCGCTCCACGGAAAACCTGCCAGCCCTTTTTTGTTCGGAATGACAGCAACCTCACGCTTCACAGCTATCATGTCACAGCAATCGATATTATAACCACCTGTCAAAGAAAAATGCAAGCAGTTTTTCCAACTTTTTTCAGAAGTTTTCCGGGAGCCCCCAGATCTGGTGTCCGGCTGCGGTTTTTTCCCTATTTTCCTGCGGATACGGCCCGGACATTCGCGGATCCCCATTTTACTTTATCGCCGCCTGCGGTATGATAGGTACGGTTGCAGTATACCCCTCCCGGAGAACCGTATGCAGTTTGTTTCTTATTCTTTCTTTATTATATTTCCGCCGGTCGTACTCACAGCTTATCTGCTTCCCGGAAAATACAGGCCGGTATGGCTTCTTGCCGCAGGGATCCTCCTTCACGTCTGGACGGAACCCGGCCACGCCGTCAAAAACCTGGCTGTGCTGCTGTCCGTGGGTGCCGCCATGTACGCGGCGGGCAGGCTTTTGTCCGAACGCCGGACAGGACGCAGGCGCATCCTCATCCTGGCGCTTCTATATATTATAGGCAATCTCGCCTTATGGAAATACGCGCGCATGGTTTTTCCCGCCGCCGTTTCGTTTGCGGCTCCGCTCGGCATTTCCTTTTATGCGCTTGCCGCCGCCGGCTACGTCATTGACTGTTACCGGGACGGCGGACAGGCTGAAAAGAACCCCCTTTACTGCTTTCTCTTTGTATCTTTCTTTCCGCTGACTCTTTCAGGCCCCATTGAGCGGGGAAAGAACCTGATCCCGCAGTTTAAGGATCCTGCCCCGTTTTCCCCGGACCGTACCAGGGAAGGGCTGATCATGATACTCTGGGGCTTTTTCCTGAAACTGGTCCTTGCGGACCGCATGGCCCTGCTCGTGGATCCCGTTTACGCCGATCCGGAAACATTCGGCGGAACGCTTGTTTTCCTGTCGATATTTTTTTATGCCCTGGAAATCTATTGTGATTTCTATGGCTATTCCAGTATAGCTCGCGGAGTTTCCCTGATCCTCGGCGTCGAAGTCATGGAAAACTTCGACAGCCCGTATCTGTCGGATTCGGTGGCTGTTTTCTGGCGGAGATGGCATATCTCCCTTTCGTCCTGGTTCAGGGACTATCTTTATATTCCCCTGGGCGGAAGCCGCCGCGGCACTGCCGTCAAATTCCGGAATATACTCATCGTATTCGCAGTAAGCGGCCTGTGGCACGGCGCCGGCGCCACGTTTATCGTCTGGGGAATTCTGCACGGTCTTTTTGAAATCATCGGGGAGGCTCTGCAGCCTTACCGGAGAAAATTCAAAGCGGCAGCCGGCATTCACGACGAACACATTTCCCACCGGGCCCTGAAAACCTGTTTTACGTTTTTCCTGACAGCGTTCGCGTGGGTCTTTTTCCGTGCTCCTTCCCTGCCGGACGCGTTCCGGATTCTCGCTGCGCTCTTTAATCCGGATATCTATCACCTGGCAGACGGTTCTCTGCCTTCCGTCGGGCTGGATATGCCGAATATGATACTTCTCGCGTTCGGTCTCCTCATACTGCTTTTTGCGGATATTGTGAAAGCCAGAGGAATCTGCCTCCGGAGAAGGATTATGGAACAGGGCGTCTGGTTCAGATGGCTTGTTTACACCGCAGGCGTCCTGCTTGTCGCCGTATGCGGAATATGGGGAGCGGGCTACAGCGCCACTTCATTTATTTATTCTCAGTTCTGACCGGGTAAAGGATAAAACAGGGCGATGCCGAAAGATACAAAAACGACAATCTTCAGCCGATATAAAGGCAGGGCCGGAAAAGCAGCCGTTACTCTCCTGTTTCTCTGTCTTCTGGCCGCCTCCCTCATCTTTGCGGTGAAACTGACGGAGCGCAAGGACGGGATCCTCATGCGTACCGGCTTTTTCGAAGAAGCCGGGGCCGGCCGCATTGACGTGCTGATCATGGGAAGTTCGCACGTTATCAACGGCGTCCTGCCCTCGAAAATATTCGAGGATTACGGCGTTTCCTCCTACAATCTCGGTGTCCGCGGAAGCCGGCCGCAAATGACGTACTGGTTCCTGAAAAATGCGCTGGACTATGTCCGTCCCAAGGTCGTCCTGATCGATACCTATTACTGTACGGCAGATTATCATTACCTGGACGTGCCCGCCGAAATGTACGACGAGGAAGAGAGTTCCTACGTCCTTTCATTTTTCCATGACGGGCTTGATCCCTTCCCGCTCAGCGTAAATAAAGTCATGGCGGTCCGGGACCTGATCAGCGATAAAAAGAAACGTCCGGAATACTATTTCGATTTCATCAAATATCACTCCCGGTGGTCGGCGCTGGACGCCGGTGATTTCCTGACATTGGTCGGGGACGCGGAAAATCCGTTCCTCGGCGCCGATCCGGTCTTCAGGATCGATACTCCCGCCTACGATTATCCGCTCATCGCTCCGACAGAAAAACTGGCTGAAAAGACAGAGGGGATGGAGTATCTGGAAAAAGCAGTCGACCTCTGTCTGGAAAACGGCATCCAGCCGATCCTTATCCAGGTCCCCTATTCCGAATCCGAAGAAGACCAGCGGGCCGCCAATCTCCTGGCCGGTATTGTGGAAGAAAAAGGCATTCCGTTCTGGAACCTGCAATATGTGCCGGATCTGATCAACCACGACTCGGATCTCTGTTCCCAGACGCACCTGAGCGCATACGGTGCCTGGAAAGTCAGTCATTTTCTGGGTTCACAGCTTTCTTCGATCGGTATGCCGGACCACCGGGGGGAAGCCGGCTATGAACGGTGGGAAAAGAGCGCGGCGGCGTTCCGCGAACAAATTTACACCTCCGTAACGGAAGAACAGGACGTTTACAGCACCCTGATGCTCCTGCAGTTCCCGGAATTCCGATCCATCGTATTTATCAACCATGGTGCATGGGTACTGAATGACGACTTTGCCCTTGCCCAGCTGGCCGACCTGGCCGGCGGAAGCCGCGGAAAACTTTATCAGGAATCCGGAAAAATCGATATGAACAGGGAGTATTCCGACAGCGACTGGCCGTTAAACTATCAGGACTGTCTCCTGATCGTCCGGGACGGGCCGGCCGACAGTTCATCCACCTATCTCGGCTTTACGGACGGTTTCGTGGAAATTCCTTTCCTGAACGGCACCGACAGCGAAACAAACCTGCATTATCTTTCCACATGGGACTGGTCCTCGCTGACAATGGATGAAAACAACGTTCTTTCAGATGAAAAAGACGAAAATCTCCTACAGTATTATGACCGCGGCAGCGTGGACGTCCAGATCCTGGTCTTTGACAGTGAAGACGGGGAATTCCTCGGAGAAGTGCTTTACTGATTCAGGGGTGCGTATACTGACTGTTATGTACAAAAAAGCCCGGCTCCAGGCCGGGCTTTAATAACGTCTGTATCAATGCCGGGATCGCCGGCTGCAATATTTCAGGGAAAAAGCGGGAGCAGCGTTTCACATCCCTTCGCGAGACAGTCGACAGTTCTCATCTCCTGTACCTCCGGCGCCATGATTTCCAGGGAAACGGCGCCGTCATAGCCGGTCTCCCTGATTGCCGCAAGGTGTTCCGCAATCGGGACAGCTCCGTCGCCGGGGAAAAAGCTTTCCGTGCGCGGAATTTCAAAAGGAGTCCCTTCCGGGCAGTCGCTGACGTGAACCATAAATATCCTTCCGCTTCCTGCTTTCAGGATATCTTCCGCCGTTCCGCCCCCGGCAAAATGATGCCAGGTATCAAACAGTACACCGACATTGTCCCGGTTTACGATATCCAGGATCTCAAGACTCTGCTCCAGCGTCCTTACCGAGGATCCGGGAAGCGCCATGAACTCAATCGCAAGACGAATCCCGTATGGTTTTGCAATATCCGATAAACGCAGAAGGGCTTCCGCCGTTTCTTTCTTTATTTCATCGGCATCTTCCGTCGGCGCCTTGAATGACCCGATCACTTCCACACACGGACATCCCAATTCCGAACAAAGATAAAACAGATACTCAGCCGCTTCTCCAAGAACCCGGGAACCGCGTTTTCCGTTAAAACTGATGCTTTCCTCCGCGTTCAGGCAGGAAATTTCCACGCCGGAAGCATCCAGCGCTTTCCGTATATCCGCTGTCCGGACGTCTGAACGAAGCGCGGAAAGAAGCGCTGCTTTCCTGAACTCCATTGCCGGATATCCCGCCTGCCCTACAGCTGCGATCCGGGAAAGTAAATCCCCGTGCTTCATAATTGTGACGTCATTCATACAAAGCTGCATACCGGTATCTCCTTTTCCCTAATTCTTTTGAAAAACGGGCCTGCGTTTCCGCAGGCCCCGCATTTTCTGTTTCTATTGCCATTGATCGAAGCGGTATTGTCAATTTGAGCCAAGCGAGACTCATGTCCTTTGTGAGCCCGCCGCAGCTGTTTTCCAAACTGCCGAATCGGTATTTAACGATTCAAGCGAGGCTTGCGTATTCTGCAAGCCCGCCACAGCTGTTTTCCAAGCTGCCGAATCGGTATTTAACGATTCAAGCGAGGCTTGCGTATTCTGCAAGCCCGCGGCACGTTTTTTTTACGTGCACCCGAATCGGTATTTAACGATTCGGGGAATGTACCTTCTCAAACGTCTGCGTGACTTCTTCCGCAGGAGCCGGAGTCCTTACCGCGACAATCATGTTGACCGCCAGCGCTACCAGGAAAGCCGGAAGCAGTTCATAGATATTGAATACGCCTCCAAGCGGCCTGATCCCGAACTTCCAGAAGAAAATGAAGATACCGCCTGCAACCATTCCTGCCAGCGTGCCCTGGAGATTCGACCGTTTCCAGAACAGGGCGAGCAGGATCGCAGGGCCGAAGCATGCACCGAAGCCGGCCCAGGCAAATGAAACGATCCCGAATACGGAACTGTCCGGATTCCAGGCCAGGGCGATACCGATCACGGCAATACCCAGCAGGCAGACTCTCGAAATGTTCAGCAGTTTTTCAGCCGAAATATTCATATGGAAGAATTCCACCAGAATATCATTGGAAACTGAAGAAGAAGCTGCCAGGAGCTGAGAGTCGGAAGTAGACATCGTGGATGCCAGGATACCGGAAAGCACTACGCCGGCAATCAGGGCTGCAATGAATCCGTGCGTGCTTAAAAGCGTGGAAATCTGGACAATAACCGTCTCAGATGCCGATCCTTCCAGGGTGGGAATTTCACCGACAGCAGTCATTGCTCTGCCGATCACACCGATCAGCATGGCGATGCCCATGGCGATAAAGACCCAGACTGAAGCGATGCGCCTGGAGACCTTGATTTCCTTCTCATCGCGGATAGCCATGAAACGGAGCAGAATGTGCGGCATTCCGAAATAACCGAGTCCCCATGCCATGGTCGATACGATCGTGATGATTCCATAAGGGCTTCCCGTACCCGATACCGGGTCGTGCGTCTGGTTCATGGCGAAATATCCGGGAAGGCTTTTTGCGTTGGCAATAACCGCGTCCATGCCGCCCGCCGTCCGGATGCCGAACAGCACCATGACCAGCAGGGCCAGGGACATCACGATGCTCTGGATCAGGTCTGTCGTACTGGCAGCCAGAAATCCGCCCAGCGCCGTATAAAAGATGATAATGACCGCGCTGATCATCATGGCCGCGTGATAATCCGCCCCGAACAGGGAATTAAAAAGCTTGCCGCAGGCAGCGAATCCGGATGCTGTATAAGGAATAAAGAAGATGATAATCCACAGCGCCGCGATCAGCGCCAGGATTTTCTTTTCATCTTTATAGCGGTTCGAGAAAAACATCGGCAGTGTAATCGAACCGGTTGCTTCCGTATACCGGCGCAGCGGTTTCGCTACAAACAGCCAGTTCAGATAAGTACCGAGGCCGAGGCCGATGATTGTCCATCCGACGTCTGCAAAACCGGACAGATAAGCTACGCCGGGCAGTCCCATCAGCAGATAACTGCTCATATCGGACGCTTCGGCGCTCATCGCCGTTACAACCGGTCCGAGTTTACGACCGCCCAGGAAAAAGTCGCCTACATTCTCGGTCCTTCTTCCCATCATGATCCCGATATAGATCATACCGATCAGGTACAGCAGCATTGCTGCAAGCATACATAACTGTGATGAGGTCATATAATCTCCTCCTTTGACAAAACAACCCGTGTAATTGCCGTTTCCTGCATAATAGATTTATAATATATCAAAAACATCCCTGTTTACAAATACTTATTAGCCGGCTTTCATAATCCGGTCCGATGAATAATCACACCGGACAATTTTTCGGGGACAGCAGAGGAAAGACCATGTGGACAGCCAATTTCTGGAAAGACTACGAAATCCTTGATACTTCCGGCGGTGAAAAACTGGAGCGCTGGGGCAGTTACATTCTCCGGCGTCCCGATCCCCAGGTTATCTGGGACACCGCAAAATCGCCGAAGTGGAACCATGTAAACGGTTTCTACCACCGCAGTTCAAAAGGCGGCGGCAGCTGGGATTTTTATGATCTTCCCGAAGAATGGCAGATCCGGTACAAAACGCTGACCTTCCGCCTGAAGCCCTTCCGTTTCAAACATACCGGGCTCTTTCCTGAACAGGCTGTCAATTGGGACTGGTTTTCCCCGCTTATTTCATCCCGCTGCACTTTGGGCCGCCCTGTACGGGTGCTGAACCTGTTTGCCTATACCGGCGGTGCCACGCTCGCGGCTGCCAAAGCCGGCGCCAGCGTCACCCACGTCGACGCTTCCAAAGGCATGGTTGGCTGGGCGAAAGAAAACGCGCAGGTTTCCGGACTGGGCAATGCCCCTGTCCGCTACCTGGTCGACGACTGCGGAAAATTTGTCGAGCGGGAAATCCGCCGCGGCAACCGGTACGACGCCGTCATCATGGATCCGCCGTCTTACGGCCGGGGACCGAACGGCGAAGTCTGGAAAATCGAAGAAACGCTCTATCCGTTTCTTTTGCGTACAATGCTCCTGCTTTCGGACGACCCGCTTTTTGTCCTGATCAATTCCTATACGACCGGTCTCCAGCCGGGAGTGCTGACCTATCTCCTGCGCACTGCCCTGGACAGCGTCTCAGTCCGGCATCCCGATCCGGAAAAAATCACCGGCGCTGAAATAGATGCCGGAGAAATCGGCCTGCCCGTTTCTTCGAACGGGCTGATCCTGCCCTGCGGTGCATCCGGCCGGGCCGTCTTCAGCTGATTAATCCTAAGTTCTTCAGTTCCTTGCAGAGCCTTGCGGCCGGCAGGCCCATGACGTTGTAATAATCGCCATCGATCCCGCTGATATAGCGCATGAAACGGCCCTGTACCGCGTAGGCGCCCGCCTTGTCGTACGGTTCGAGCGTATCGACGTAGCCGGCAATCTCCTCCTCTGTCATCGGATAAACGCGGACTTTCGTCTGTTCATAGAAACTGTGAACAGTCTCTTCCCCGTCTTCATTCCGGAAACATATCGTTACGCCGGTAAATACGTCGTGCGCGCCGCCTGCAATCATCCGGATCATCCGTTCCGCATCCGCTCTGTCAGCCGGTTTTCCGAGGATCTCCCCGCCGCTGCTGACAACCGTATCCGCGCCGATCACGACGGCATCCGGCTGTTTCGCAAAAACTTCCAGCGCTTTGTGGCGCGACAGATCCACGACCATCGCCGCCGGATCCGCTGCCGTTGATTTTTCTTCAGATTCAGCCGGCAGGACCGTAAACTCAAGTCCTGCCAGTTTCATCAGCTCCCGCCTTCTGGGGGAAGCTGAAGCCAGAATAATCTCTTTCATCTTTTTGATTTTTACTGCTCCTCTGTTATGCCTCACAGACGGAAAGAATGATTGAAACAGCTTTTTCCAGGTCTGTTTTCGGAATGTTCAGTGCCGGCAGGATTCTCACCTTGTCTTTTGCACTCAGGCACAGCACGCCGTTCTCCATGCAGGCGGCAATCACTTCCGGAAGCGGTTTGACCGGTTTAAACCCGACCATCAGCCCCATACCGCTGACAGATTCAATCCCCGGCGCTCCGGACAGTGTTCTGAATAAATACTCACCTTTTTCCCTTACTTCCGAAAGGAACGCATCGTCGATCCGTGAAAGAATGCTTAGCGCCGCCGCGCAGCAGACCGGGTTTCCGCCGAAAGTGGACCCGTGGTCCCCGTAACCGAATACACCCTGCACTTTTTCCGAAAGCATCGTCGCGCCGAGCGGCAGGCCGCCGGCAAGGCCTTTGGCCGTAGAGACAATATCCGGCTCCAGTCCGAAATTCATGTAGGAATACAGTTTCCCGGTCCGTCCGTTTCCGGTCTGGACTTCGTCGACGACAAGCAGGAGATCATTTTCTTTCACGAAACGGCCCAGCCATTCCAGATAATCCGCCGGAAGGGGCAATACGCCGCCCTCTCCCTGGATACACTCGATCATGACGGCCGCGATCTTGTTTTCCTTCACGATTTCTTCGAGCTGTTCCCTGTTTCCTGGATCCGCATGGATAAATCCCGGCGTCAGCGGCTGAAACAGTTCATGATAATGCTCCTGTCCGGTTGCCGCCAGCGTCGTCAGGGTCCTGCCGTGGAAGCTGTTTTTCATCGTGACAATCGTCGAATACTCCGGTCCTTTTGTATCGGCCGCATATTTTCTCGCCGCCTTGATCGCGCATTCGTTGGCTTCCGCGCCGGAATTGGAGAAAAACACTTTCCTCATCCCGGTCTTCTCACACAGCATCTGCGCCAGTTTCGCGCAGGGCTCCGTATAATACAGGTTCGACATATGCTGCACTTTTCCGATCTGGCTGATGATTGCCTGCTGCCAGATATCGTCGGCGATCCCGAAGGACGTGACCGCGATCCCGCTTCCGAGGTCAATGTATTCTTTCCCGTTCTCGTCCCGCACAATGGAGCCCTTGCCTTCCACGATTTCGATCGGAAACCGTTTATAGGTCGGCGCGATGTATTCCTGATCCATTTCTTTAATATTCATTGCTTCACCCATTCCCTTTAATGCATTTTCTGCTTTGTACCCGGCTGCCGGCATCTCTTCCCGCAAACTGCGTACAGGCCTATCCTTTGATCCAGGTCCCGGCGCCTTCGTTCGTAAGAAGTTCCATCAGGATCGAATGCGGCACACGTCCGTCCATGATAACCACGTTTTTGACTCCTGCGTGGATTGCTTCAATACAGCAGTCCACCTTCGGAATCATTCCCCCGGAAATGACGCCCTGCTCATACAACGGCGCCGCTTCATCCACGGTCAGTTCCGGAATCAGCGTCGACGGATCATCTTTGTCCCTTAGGATTCCGGCGATATCCGTCATCATGATCAGTCTTTCCGCCCCGAGCGCCCCGGCGATATACGCAGCAGCCGTATCACCGTTGATATTATAAGTGTTGCCGTCCTTATCGCAGGCCAGAGTGGCGATCACCGGAATATAACCGTTTTCCAGAAGATCGGTTACCGGTTGGATATTCACTTTCGTCACCTTTCCGACGTATCCGAGCCTCTCATCCTTCGTAACGGCTTCGATCAGCCTGGCGTCGACGCCGGAAAGCCCGACAGCCCTGCCGCCTTTTTTGTCGATGAGGTTGACCAGCTGCTTATTGACCTTTCCGGCCAGTACCATCTGGGCAATATCCATGGTTTCTTCGTCGGTGACCCTTAAGCCGTCTACAAATACCGCCTTCTTGCCCAGGCGGTTCGCCAGGTCGCTGATTTCAGGGCCGCCGCCGTGGACCAGCACGATCTTGACGCCGATCAGCCACAGCAGCACCATGTCCTCCATGACCTGCTGCTTTAATTCTTCATTGACCATGGCGTTGCCGCCGTACTTGATCACGACGACTTTGCCGACATAACGTTTGATATAGGGCAGCGCCTCTGTCAGGACCTGTGCCCGTTCCGCGTTCGAAAAATCTGTCTGCATACCGGATGTCCTCTTTTTCCTCTCATTCTGATACCTTCTGCAATCCCCGGATATTCGTCAGGTGCGGTAATCGCCGTTGATCTTTACGTAATCGTACGTCAGGTCACACCCGTATGCCGACGCCCCGGACTCGCCGTCCTTCAAGTCGACCAGGATGACGATTTCATCCTCCAGAAGAATCTTTTTGGCGATTTCTTCGGAAAAATCAATCCCCGCGCCGTTTTCGCACACATCGATTTTCCCGGCTCTGCTTTCAAAGGAAACGTCGATCCTGTCCACGTCCACATCTGCGCCGCTGTAGCCGATCGCGCACAGCACCCGGCCCCAGTTCGCGTCGGCGCCGAACATCGCCGCCTTGGTAAGGGAAGAACAGATGACGCTCTTGGCGACGACCCTCGCGGTCTGCCTGTCCTTCGCGCCGCTGACCCTGCATTCCAGCATTTTGGTCGCTCCTTCGCCGTCGCCAGCGATCATGCGGCAGAGGGTGTCCGTGACCATATGCAGCGCCTGTTTAAAGACTTCAAACGCTTCTCCCTCTTCCGTCACCGGTTTATTCCCGGCAAGACCGTTGGCCATCACTGTCACCATATCGTTGGTAGACGTATCTCCGTCAACGCTGATCATATTGAACGTTTCCTGCACGTCTCCGGAAAGAGCCTTTTTAAGAAGTTCCGGGGCAACCGCGCAATCCGACGTAATGAACACAAGCATCGTAGCCATATTCGGATGGATCATGCCGCTGCCCTTGGCGATCCCGCCGATCCGGCAGGCCGTTCCGTCCAGATCAAATTCCACGGCAATTTCTTTTTTCTTCGTATCGGTAGTCATGATCGCTTCGGCCGCGTCGGCACTGCCGTCGTCCTTAAGCGCCGCTGCCGCAGCAGGAATCCCCGTTTCAAACGGCTCCATGGTCATTGCCTGCCCGATCACGCCTGTCGATGCAACCACTACGTCATCAGCGCTGATACCCAGCGCCTTTCCGACCAGCTGACAGGTATTTTCAGCAATTTCAATCCCGTTCGCGTTGCAGGTATTGGCATTTCCGCTGTTGCAGACGATTGCCTGCGCCTTCCCGTTCTCCAGATGGTTCTTTGTTACCGTAAGCGGCGCCCCCTTGACCAGGTTGGTGGTATATACTGCCGCACAGGAAGCCGGAACACTGCTTGCGATCAGCGCCAGGTCCTTTTTTGTATGATTCTTCCGGATCCCGCAGCGTACGCCGCCTGCCCTGAAACCTTTTGCCGCGCAGACCCCGCCGTCAATTGTTTTGTAAGTAAACTCTGTCATATCCGAATCCTTTCTTTTCACAGCTGTCAGAATCTATGACTGTCAGATGCACAGTCCTGCCGTTTCCGGAAGTCCCAGCACCAGATTCATGTTCTGGATCGCAGCTCCTGACGCGCCTTTGCCCAGATTGTCAAAACGGGCAGCCAGCGTGATCCTGTCATCGTTCCCGAACACCGAGAGCTGCATATCGTCTCTCCCGGCAAACGCGCCGGCGGAGAGGAATCCTCCTTCCGCAGCCTGCGGGACAAACCGCACAAGCCCCGACTGATAGTATTCGGTATATATCTTCTCTATATCAGAAACAGTACCGGAAACCTGGTCCGCAAACAATGTGATAACTGTTTCCATTCCCGCGTAATAAGGCGCAACGACCGGATGGAATGCCGGGAGTCTCGAAAGCCCGCATACCTTTGCCATCTCCGGCAGGTGCTTATGCTGCTGGGAAAGGCCGTACGTCCTGGGAGCCTCTAAAAGCGGGTTCCTGTCCGCTCCTTCATATTCCGCGATCATCTTCTTTCCCCCGCCGGAGTAACCGGTCAGGGAAAGGCAGGATATCATTGAATCCGCAGGAAGCACCCCCATTTCGGTCAGCGGCGCGACAAGTGCAATAAACCCGCTCGCGTGGCAGCCGGGATTGGCGATCCGCTTCGACCCGATGATCTTCTCCCGCTGTCCGGAAAGCTCCGGAAAGCCGTATGTCCAGTCCGGATCCGTGCGGTGCGCCGTCGACGTATCAATGATTACCGCATCCGAATTTTCTGCCAGTTCAACCGCCTCCACTGCCGCGGCGTCAGGAAGACATAAAAAAGCAATGTCCGCCTCTTCAAATGCAGCCCTCCTGGCCTCCGGATTTTTTCTGACCTCATCCGGCAGCAGAATCAGGGAAAGATCGTCCCTGTATTTGAGCCGGTCGACAATCCGGAGCCCTGTCGTCCCCGCACTGCCGTCGATAAAAATCTTTTTCTTCATATCCGTCCCGAGTCTCTCAAAACTAATATTATTTCGATTTCTTTGAATATCTATGCGTGTAATTATATTATATTTATTGATATTGTCAACAAACAAATATGCTCAGCAATGCATAAATATTTGGTTCATATACATTCTTATACGTCATATTTCCACAATTGCCGATTCCGGACTTCAGTCAGCGAAATGTCCGGGCTGTTCATTTATAACAGCCCGGACATCATTCCCGTTATTCCTGATTAGTTCCTTTATTTGCCGGCAGACGGCTTCTGCTCCAGAATATCATAGATGATTTCACCGTCCATAATTTTCAGGAACACCTTGCTTTTATCCACGTCATCCACAATACTGTATTCAACATGCGGCGCAGCAACTCCGAGCATAGTAAGGGCATCTGTTGTTGTTTCCGACACATACGCGACCGATTCTTTGACGTCATCCCAGAGTTTAAGAGTTTCATCGGAAACTGATCTGGAGATAACGTCTTCTATCACATCCCCTTCTGCCCAGGAACTGATCACGACTTTTTCACCGTCATATCCTATCGTATAGTTGTCTTTGCCGA
>JAEEGL011961215.1_pt1 | contig 12874 bp, 9 predicted proteins | sample 9134231 | NCBI WGS metagenome assembly JAEEGL01 (sample SAMN16246548, study PRJNA631951) | gut metagenome | biome: gut microbiome; feature: rumen; material: fiber-attached | host: Bos | place: Iran: Karaj | collected 2018-10
CCTGTGTTTTTACGCGATAATAGCCGCCGAGCTGCCTTTTAATCACCGTCACAATCCCAGTATATGCGTTGCCAACATAAAATAGATCATCAGTGAAAGGGCATCCACTATGGTGGTTATGAAGGGGCTTGCCATCACCGCGGGATCAAAGCCCAGCTTGTCCGCAAACATGGGCAGGGTGCAGCCCACAAGCTTTGCAAAGAACAGCTCCACCACCAGAGTGAGACATACCACCGAAGCCACCACCAGAGTGACCCTGTCTATCAGCATTAGCTTCACCAGGTTGGTTGCGGCAAGAGTAATACCGCAGAGCATCGCGACCCTTATCTCCTTCCAGATGACCTTTATCATATCATGGAATTCTATTTCATTGAGGGAAAGTCCTCTGATTATGGTGACCGAGGCCTGTCCTCCGGCATTTCCGCCCGTGTCCATCAGCATCGGTATAAAGGCTGTCAGCACCACATAGGTAGAGAGCGCCGACTCATAACGGGTTATAATCCCACCCGTGACCGTAGCCGATATCATCAGAAGCAGCAGCCAGGGTATCCTCTTTTTATAGGTCTCCACAACCCCGGTCTTCATATAAGGCTTGTCGGTCGGCACGATAGCGGCCATCTTTTCAATATCCTCGGTAGCCTCTTCCCGCATGATATCCACAACGTCATCGATAGTGATGATGCCCACAAGACGGTTTTCATTGTCCACGACAGGCATCGCGGTAAAATCGTATTTGGAGAACTGCATCGCGACCTCTTCCTGGTCGGTAAGGGTGTTCACCGATATGATATTATCGTTCATGAAGTCGCCGATTATCTCGTTTTCATTCCTGAGGAGAAGATATCTCAAAGCCACCGTCCCTATCAGATGGCGCTCGCTGTCAAGCACATAGCAGATATTGATGGTCTCCTTATCAAGCCCGACCTTTCTTATCCTCTCTATCGCCTCTTTGACGTTAAGGTTTACCTTCAGATCCACAAACTCCACGGTCATGATGCTTCCCGCGGAATCCTCGGGATATCTCAGCAGATGATTGATATCCCGCCTGGTCTCCGAGCTGGCATTTGCCAGAAGCCTTTTTACCACCCCTGCCGGCATTTCTTCCATAAGGTCGGTAGCATCATCGGCCATGAGGTTATTTATGATATTCGCTGCCTCTCGGTCGGTTATGGATGTTATGATGGTCTGCTGGGTTTCGATATCAAGATAGGCAAATACATCCGCCGCCATGGTCTTGGGAAGGATCCTGAAGAGCTTTATCTGCTCTTCCGTGGACAGTTCCTCAAACACGGCCGCAATATCTGCCTCATTCATCTCAGCCAGCTGCTGTCTGAGAGTAGTGTACTGTCTGTTTTCGATAAGATCACGGATCTCATCCATTGTGTATTCAGTAGACATGGTAAACGCATATAAGCTGTATCCGCGATACAGCTTACTCCCTCCTTATTTTTTTCAGAGGGCCCTGCGTCTTAAAGAACGAGGAAACAATAAAACGCGGCGGCCCTTATGCACGTTCGTTCAGGAACATCGGAAGATTGCGAATTACTTCGGATCTTCTTCATAAAAACCACCGCCTTTCCTTTTTTAGATTTCAGAAGTACTGCCACAACAGTATATCAGATTGTTTTAAGTTTAACAGAAGCGACTTGTTATGTCAACTTCGTCATGCCTGTGTCAGCTTACACTCCAGCCTTTATCAGCTGATACCTTTTATGCCTTTATCAGCTGAGGAATCCGAAATTTCTTAAGATCGGAACCTCCTTGGACTGATTCTTTGCAACCGATATAAAACAGATGAAACGGACGATGACCAGGATCAGACTGCAGACAGCTGCGATCACCGGGATTATTATCGTCCAGAAGAATACTAAAGAAAACAGCCCCAAAAGCGTATTGATAAGGGTGATCTTGAAATTCTCCCTTATGTGAAAAGCCAGATAATTCGATTTGGATTTACCCACAAGCCAGAGGATCGCAAAGCATATGAGCGTTCCGTACAGGCCCGAAAGATACATGATCATCGCAACCACCTTGTTATCATGCACATCCTTTACGTTGAATTCTTCGGTATGATCCCATGCCGGCGCCGTGCTTACCGCCGCCTGAGTGGCCGCTGCGGGATTATCCACATTAGTACCGCATACATGGCAAAAAATATTATTATCCTCTATCTGCGCTCCGCATTTAGGACAGATCTTCATTTTCAGAGCCTCCCTTCATAATAAATGATAAAAAATCATAACAACAGAATTATACCATCTTTTCACGATTTTTCAATAATCGAGTAAAGTAAGAGCGCGGCTGTTCGCCGCGCCCCTTTTTATCTTTTATATTATACTGCTTCTGTTTATTTCTGAGGTCCGTCGATGGCTGCCCACTGCTCCTCTATCTGCGCGCAGGCCTCATCCTTACTGATACTTCCTGCGATATAGGACTGAAGGATCTGGCCGCAGGTCTGATGCCAGCTGTCTGTTGAATAGCAGATAGCAAGTGCTCCGGCGCCTTTTTCAGCCGCGAGGGCAGAACCCTGCTTGATAACCTCAAACTCTGACTCTGCATCGGAAACGATGGGAGGAACAACCCCTGCCACATCATTGAACCATGCCTTGCCGTAATCGGAGGTATACCACCAGTTTACAAAATCAAGAGTTGCCTGAAGGTTGGGTGAATCCTTGTATACATGAAGGGCCTGATCGGACCCGGAAACGACCTTGCACTCAGCAGGATCCTCGGTAACCGGATAACCGTTGAAGCCGATCTTCAGATCAGGATTGATGGCAAGGCAGTCAGCCTCTATCCATGCGCCCTGTCCTATCGTCATAGCAGCCTGTCCCGAAGCAAAGGCAGCTTCCTCAGCCGCAAGGTCGGTCTCAAGGGGCTTGTCATCGCCGTTAGCCACTACGAAATCAAGGAAATCAAAGAAATTCTCATAAAGCTCGGGATAGTCCTTAACCTTAGCCTCTCCGTTCTCAAACTTCGTAACAAGCTCAGCAGTGGAGATCCCTGCCCCATCGGCAGCAGCGTTTACGAAATTCTGATAGGTGTGCTTGAATACCCACCACTCAGCAAAGCCTGTGGTAAAGGGCTTGATGCCCAGAGCCGAGATCTTTTCGGCTGCGTCCTTAAGCTCAGTAACTGTTTCGGGGAACTTGTCGATCCCTGCCTGCTCGAAGATATCCTTGTTATAAAGGACTCCGAAATAGTTGCCCTTTATGGCGAAGCCGTAGCAGCCCGTACCGCCGTTCTCGGTGGAGCTCATGGCAGCGGCCACAGCCGGATCCATGGTGCTCATTATAGGCTCTTCGGAAAGATCATAAGAGTATTCCAGATAGGTATCGATCTCCTTTCCGGATGTGGATGAGAAGATATCAGGAACCTCTCCCGAATTGAGCTTTGCCTTTAACAGTGTGGGATAATCATTCTGAGTTGTCTCATAATTGATCGTAACGCCGGGAGCAACGTTCTTGTACTCTTCAAGGAGTTCGTTGATCGCGTCCGCATATTCGGGTGATGAGACAAACATATAGATCTCTCCGGAAGCATCCGAAGCCTCAGCAGATGTCTCCGAACCCGATGCAGCCCCGGCCGGAGCCGCGGTGCCCGCGGGCATCGCACAGCCCGCTAAGAGCGAGAAAGCCATGGTGGCACCTAAAAGCGCCGATAAAACACGTTTTTTCATAAAAATACCTCTCCTTTTCTTTGTTTATTTTAAGGTCTTGCGACCCAGAGCACTTATTTATAAGACCGGCTGTCCGTTTGCGGTCTGCTGACCTTATCCCGTTACCAATCACGGCCCCAAAGGCTGTAAATAGTAACCTTATCCCTTGACCGCGCCTGCAACTACGCCTTCCACTATGTATCTCTGAAGGAAAATGAACACTATGATCGAGGGAAGTACCGTCAGGCTCATGGAAGCCATCGCGTACTGCCATTTGGTATTCATCTGTCCCACGAAGGTATAGGAGGCAAGCACCAGAGTCTTTGTCTCATTGCTGGAATTTACCATCAGAAGGGGAAGGAGGAAATCGTTCCAGATCCACATCACATCCAGCACCACCACTGTCACGATAACGGATTTAAGCAGCGGAAATATCACCGCGGTGAAGGTCTTGAAGGTACTGGCCCCGTCTATATGGGCGCTTTCATCGATCTCTGACGGTATAGTCTTCATAAAATTGTAAATGATGAAGGTAGCCATCGGAATACCGAAGCCCCAGTACTGGATCCCCAGGCCGAGCTTGCTCTGATCCAGGTGGATAATGCTCATAGCCTTTAAAAGGGTGATCATAATGGTCTGAAACGGTATCAGCATCGGCGTGATTATGAAAGTATAGATCACGGCGGTGTACTTTGTTCTCCTTCTGTCCAGGATATATGCGGCTATCGATGAAAAGGCAATTATCCCCACAAGTCCCGTTACCGTGATGAATACGTTGTTCATAAACAGCTTGCCGTACTTTATCTTGTCAATAACATACGTTATATTTTCAAAGGTCGGCTCCTTCGGAAAGGCTATGGGGTCCAGAACTATCTCACCGAAGGGCTTGAAGGAGTTCATGAACATAAGAAACACAGGATATATATATACCAGGGCAAGTATGGTTAATATAACAATCGTTATTATATTTGCCGCCCTCTGTTTTCCCTTCATTCCCATTACAGATCCACCTCCCTTTTGCTCATTGCCTTAAGCACCAGCTGGGTTATGACCATTACCACGATAAAGTATATTATCGCCTGGGCCGAACCGAGGCCGTAGTTGTTATTGGTAAACGCCTCCTGATAGATCTGCATGGTTGTGCTGTAAGTGGCTGTTCCGGGACCTCCCTTCGTAAGGGCAAGGATTATATCGAAGACCTTGAGCCCGTTGGTAAGGGACATGAAGATGCATGTGGTCATCGAGGGACCCAGAAGCGGCAGCACGACCCTGAAAAAGCGCTGCGTCGGTGACGCTCCGTCTACGATCGCGGCTTCGATCACCTCATCCGGTATTGCCTTAAGACCGGCTATATAGAGCACGATATAAAAGCCCAGTCCCTGCCATACTCCCACGGCCACCACCGAATAGAAGGCAAGCTTGGGATCTCCCAGCCAGGAGAGGTTTAAGGCCTCCCAGCCCGTTATATCGAAGAGCTTTGCAAAGCCCTGGGTAAAAATAAACTTCCAGATAAAGCCCACTATGGTCATGCTCATGATATAGGGTATGAAGAACAGGCCCCTGTAGAGATTGTCAAGCCTGAATTTTTTTGTAAGACATACGGCCAGGGCAAGGGCCAGGATATTTGAAAAGATCACGAAGCCTATGGTATATCTGACCGTGAACCAGAGGGAATTGAGGAAATTGGATTTTCCGGAGAAGATCGCCGCAAAGTTGCCAAGGCCGATAAATACCGGCTCCTTCGCGATACCGTTCCACTGTGTGAGGGAATAGTAGCCGCTCATCACGAAGGGAACATACATCATCATGGTTACCAGGATGACCGCCGGAAGAGTATATATGAAGTTTTCAAGCCTTTCCTTTTTCTTCCATTTCGAGTTTCTGTCCATATCTGCTCTCCGTTCCGGGTAGAGTGGGCGATCGCTTAATATCCTGCCAAGGTTGTGAGGGATATGCCGATTATAAGAAAGTCCGTCTCTTCACGGCTACAACTCACTAAACTCAAAGCGATCGCCCTCCCCGCGTTCTTGTCATGTTGCATAAAATTGAGCTTAATGTTAGTATAAAATATAATATTTGCACAGAAAATAGAAAAAAGCGGACAGAAATCTGGAAAAAAGTGACGAGTAGACCATATGAAAATATTGAGGGAACTGTATACCGGGCTCAGAAAAAAGCTCGCCAAATGGATGAACCAAACTCCTCTCTGGGTCGAATTCACCCTTCTGCTCTCGCTTTTCATGCTGCTGCTCACCATAGTTCTTTCCTTAAATATACATGCTCATGAGAAAAAGCTGCTGCTTGGCAGTACTGTGGCTGAGTCTGAGAGGCTTCTAAAGCTCAGGATGGAGAATATGGAGAAATATGCCGACGAGCTTTCCGCCTTCTCTATCCTTCCTGTCTACGATGCCTCCCTCTATTCCCTGCTCCTTTCCAGGGAAAGCTTAAGCAGCGTCGCCATTGAGGAGATCCGCTCGGCGGCACGCTCCTTCTACTATTCGAGAAATGACCTGCTCTCCTACCATATCTATATTCCCAGACAGGGGATAGCGATAGGTAATCCCAACCCCGAAAAGGGCTTCAAGGTATTTGATACAGAAGCTATCGAGGATATGGAGATATACCGGCTCTGCTCCGAAAATCCCCGGGGATTTGCCATCGTACCCTCCGAAAATGATGACGCCCTGTTTGACTTTGCCCATTCCATTATCAACATCGCCGATAAGAGCATAATAGGCGTGACCAGGCTTGAGGCAGACCTTTCGGTGGCGGAAAAGCTTAATTCCCAGAAGATAAGCGAGGGTGAGATCATCTGTCTCTATGCTCCGGATAACAGGCTTCTGTACTCATCCTCTTCCGAAGTGATCCCGATGCCCTCCGGACACAGCACAGACCTTAACGGCGAAAGCTATATCTGCACCGAGGCAAAGGGTGAACGAACGGGAATGACACTGATATCCCTCCTTCCCGAAAAGGAAATTAACGCGATAATCGATAAAAGCCTGGGCTTTGCCATTATCACGGGGCTCCTCTTCATGCTCATCGCCGTAGTTTTCGCCTATGTGCTCATCCGCTACCTGTCAGCCCCGTTGAGCACTCTTTCGAGAATGCAGCTTGAGTTCGGAAAGGGAAGCTATAAAAAGACGGTCATAGGCCGCAGCAGGGAAAGCACCGATCTTTCCAATTCCTTTAACCAGATGACCGAGGAGATAGGGCAGCTGATCGAAAAAAACTATGTTTCAAGGCTCAATGAAAAGACCGCGGTGCTGTCGGCCCTTGAGGCCCAGGTCAACCCGCATTTTCTGTATAATACCCTGCAGGCTATAGGCTCGGAGGCCCTTCTTAATGATCAGAAAAGTATCTATGATATGCTCACCTCCTTAGCCTCCAATCTGAGATATTCCATTAATTCCTCCAACACTGTAAAGCTTAGGGACGAGCTTATATATACGGACAACTATATAATGCTCCAGAAACTCAGGCTTGGTGAAAGGCTGGAAATAGAAAAGGATATAGATGACGCAGCCCTTGATACAGAGATCCCAAAGGTGAGCATCCAGGCTCTGGCGGACAATTCAATAACACATGGTATGTCTGGAAGCCATACGTCTATCAGGATTTCGATCACAATAAAGCTCGTGAAGGAGGGCCTTATGATCACGGTATGGGACAACGGGTGCGGCATACCCTCCGACAGGCTTTCGGAGATCACCGAAGGGTTTGGGGATGAGACCTTAAGCTCGGGTGAGAATATAGGGCTTTCCAATCTTTATAACAGACTTAAGCTTATATACGCGGGCAAAGCTGAGATGACCATAGAAACGGATACCGGAAGGAATTCATTTACCGAAATAACCTTAACCCTTCCGACGATCGGAGGTTTATGATATGGAGCTTCATAAAGCATTGATAATTGACGATGAAAGGCCAGTAAGGATAGCGATCCAGAAGCTCGGCAGCTGGAATCATTATAATCTGGAAAAGCCCCTGGAATGCGGGAACGGGGAGGAAGGGCTCAAGCTCATGAGAGAACTGCATCCCTGTCTGGTATTTGTGGATATGCAGATGCCCGTAATGACGGGAACGGAATTTCTGAAGAAAGCCTGTCAGGAATTCAGCGATACCGCATACATCGTCGTAAGCGGTTATGACGATTTTTCTTACGCGCAGAGCGCGCTTCGGTACGGAGCCACAGATTATATCCTCAAGCCCGTGGTGGAAACCGAGCTTAATAATGCAATAGGATCCGCCATGAAAAAGCTCTTTCCGAATGAGGAATTCGGCGTAAGCAATGAGCCCGCCATGAGCGCCGAGGAGGTTGTGGAAATGATCAGAGATACGATCGAAAAGAATTACAGCGACAACATCCGCATCGCCGACTTTTCCGACAGATTCTATTTCTCCAGAGAATATCTGTCAAAACTCTTTAAGCAGAAATACGGACTGGGGATCTACGAATACCTGACTAATGTCCGGATGGAGCGCGCAAAAGAGCTCCTTGCCATGTCCGATACCAGGATACGGGATATTTCCCTGCGGGTGGGCTTTGCCGATACAAATTACTTTTCAAAGGCCTTCCACAACTATACCGGGAAGACTCCCAGCGAATTCAGGAAAATAAACGACCCTGACTGAGCCTCTACCCTACAAATCGTTTTTCATCCGTGATCAACAGCTCGTCCCCTGCCTTTGCATACCGGCAGGTCTCCTTAGGCTTAAGCTCCACTCTCCCGCCGCAGGCCTCGGTAACCTTCTGTGAGGCAGCCTCAAGCTCATCCATCGGAAGCAGCAGCTCGAATTCCACCTTTTCCCCGTAGATCGTATCCTTTATCAGAAAAGGCGGCGCCTGAAAGATATAGTTCAGTTTTGCCAGATCAGGATATTCCAGCTTAACATAGCAGAGCACCCCGTTTATCTTTTCAATGATAACGCTGTTATCCAACCCGGCCTTTACCGCATCTCCATAGGCCCTTATCAGGCCTCCGGTCCCAAGTAACACTCCCCCGAAGTACCTGGTGACCACCACCGCGACATTTCTGACCCCGCTGTTCTTAAGGATCTCAAGCATCGGCCTCCCGGCTGTCCCGGAAGGTTCGCCGTCATCGGAGCATCTGGTGATCTCTCCGTTTTCCCCGGTCACGAAGGCAGAGCAGTTATGCCTTGCGTCCCAGTACTTCTTTTTCATCTCGTTTATGAAGGCCTGAGCCTCCTCCTCATTTTCCACCGGCCTGAGGTTTGCGATAAAGCGTGACTTCTTTTCCTCTATCTCTCCCTGACCGCCTTTATATAAGTATCTGACCGTTTCCATTGATCCTTCACCCTGCATATTTCGTTACTATTCACGGCCTTTGGGGCCGTGAATGGTAACCAAATTTCATTATTCGTTCACGATATTTCACACAATGTTCTTTGTATTATCACAAAGTATTTGATATACTGATGTACAAACCTGATAACGTGATCGGCTGCCGGTACACAAACCTGTTGTTCTGATATTCGGAAAACAGATCGGACGGCAGGCATCCGATCGGTTTACCGTAAACATCATACCATGAAAAGACGGCAAACGCACCAGTTTTAAAACGTTCATAACAGGTTACACAATTAATACAGACTTAATGCTATTTGTCATAAAAAAGGAGAAGAGTATGAATTACGGAAGAAGAGGAGTCGTAAAGCGTAAACGGTCGTTGAAATCCTTCGGCCCGAAATTCAGCAACTTTTTTGCGGTCACTGCATTCAAGGTCGTTATCCTGGCCGTGATAGTAGCGGGCTGCTGCGGGATCTGCGCTGCAGTAGGAGCCTTCATGGGGGTCATCGCCACAGCTCCCGACGTATCAAACGTAAACGTTGCTCCGGCAGGCTTTTCAACCACCGTGTATGACAGCGAAGGACACCAGCTGACCAAGCTTATCGCCGAGAATTCAAACAGGATCTACGTGACTCTGGATAAGATCCCCGAGCATACCCAGAATGCCTTCATAGCCATTGAGGACGAGCGTTTCCGTGATCATAACGGAATAGATATACAGGGTATTTTCCGTGCGGGCGTTAAGGCCATTACTTCAGGCGATCTTTCCCAGGGAGCCTCAACCATCACCCAGCAGCTGCTGAAAAATAACGTATTTACAAGCTGGACCTCCGAGTCTTCCATAACCGAAAAGTTCAAGCGTAAGTTCCAGGAGCAGTACTGCGCGGTTCAGCTGGAAAAATACATGGATAAGGATACTATCCTTGAAAACTACTTAAATACCATAAACCTGGGTCAGGGAACGCTGGGGGTTCAGGCTGCCTCAAACAGATACTTCGGCAAGCCTGTATCCTCCCTTACGATCTCCGAATCCGCGGTCATCGCCAGCATTACCCAGAACCCGTCGAGATGGAACCCGATCTCCCATCCGGATAATAATGCCCTGAGGAGGGAAACGGTCCTTAAAAAGATGCGTGACCAGGGCTTTATCACCGAGACCGAATTCGAGGAGGCCATGGCCGATGATGTATACGACCGTATCAAGAAGGTGGATGAGACCACCGAAAAGGAGACCATATACTCCTACTTCGTCGATGAGCTCACCGAGCAGGTCATAAACGACCTTCAGGAGGTCAAAGGTTATTCCTATACACAGGCCTACAATGCCCTCTACAGCGGCGGTCTTTCAATCTTCACCACCCAGGACCCGGCTATCCAGAAGATCTGTGATGAGGAATTTGCCAATCCCGAGAACTATCCCGAGAATACAAAGCTGTATCTGAGCTGTCAGCTCACCTATACTGACGAGAACGGCGATCCGGTAAATTTCAGCAACAGAGGCTATGAATCCAAGGCTTCCGATATGATCTTCTCCTCAGAGGAGGATGCCATGGCGAAGGTTGAGGAATACAAGGCAATGCAGGAGGAGAAGGGCTATACCTACGTAGCGGAGACCATCTCCCTAACTCCACAGCCTCAGGCTTCCGTTACCATAATCGAGCAGTCCACCGGCAAGGTACTCGCTCTCGTGGGAGGAAGAGGAGACAAAAAGGCAAGCCTTACTCTCAACCGCGCGACGGATACGAAGAGGCAGCCCGGCTCCTGCTTTAAGGTACTGGCAGCCTACGCCCCCGCCCTTGATTCCGCCGGAAAGACTCTGGCCTCCACCCAGGTAGACGAGCCCTACAATTATTCAAACGGAAGGCCAGTCAACAACTGGTACAGCGGCTATAAAGGGGTATGTACCTACAGATATGGTATCGAGCAGTCCTTAAACATAGTTGCCGTAAAGACCCTCACTGAGATAACCCCCCAGCTCGGTTATGATTATCTTCTGAATTTCGGCTTCAGTACCCTTGTCAAGAAGAGGACAGAGGCCAATGGAATGGTCACCTCGGACGTCACCCAGGCTCTTGCCCTTGGAGGAGTTACGGACGGCGTTACAAACCTTGAGCTTACCAACGCTTTTGCCACCATAGCAAACGGCGGAACCTATACAAAGCCGCTTTTCTATACCAAGATCATGGATCATGACGGCAACATCCTCCTTGAAAACACCGCAAAGACGAGGCGTGTTATCAAGGAGACAACGGCCTATCTTCTGACAGACGCCATGAAGGACGTTGTTACAAAGGGAACCGGCGCAAGGGTCAATTTCGGAAACATGGCCATAGCCGGTAAGACAGGAACCACCTCCAGCAATGTTGACGTATGGTTTGCGGGCTACACCCCCTACTATACCTCGGCGGTATGGGCCGGTTATGATAACAATATCCATATGACGGGAAACGAGACAAATACCGCCAAGACCATCTGGCGTGCGATAATGTCAAGGATCCATGAGAATCTCGAATATAAGGATTTTGAAAAGCCCGAAGGGATAGTTACCGCTACCGTGTGCTCCCTTTCAGGCCTTCCCTACAACGGAACCTGCGGAGGAGGTTCTCATACCGAGATCTTCGATAAGTCCACCCTGCCGGATACCTTCTGTAACGGTACCCAGCATCCTCACTCCTCCTCGGTCACCAGCCCGACAAATGCGATCGGAACAGTGGGCTTCGTATGCGCGGCCACCGGTCTCAGGGCAGCAACAGGCTGTCCATACGCGGTTGCAGGGATAGTGATCTCAAATGACTACTGCGATCACGGCATAGCGCCCTCGACTGATGTCGCTGCGGGAGATGCCACCGCGCCTGTTACCATAGATCCCAGCGCTGCCGATGCCGCCGCTGCCCAGGCTGCCGATGCCGCTGCAGCTCAGGCTGCCGCTGCAGCCGCCGCTCAGGCCGCCGCTGCACAGGCCGCCGCTCAGCTTGCAGCAGCCCAGGCCGCTCAGCAGGCGGCTCTCCAACAGTCCCTTGCCGCAATGGGCGCCACCGGTCAGTAAGAAACAACCCCTGCTATCCTGAGGTCTTATCGCTTAAGACTTCACTTCCGCAAGGCGCATATAAAAAGGCTTTCACGATTCATTCCGTGAAAGCCTTTTTTGATCCATACACTATAGATCCAACGATGACAGTTTTCAGACTTTACTGCTATATCCTGTCTTATTTTGTCAGAAGCATCATTATCTCATTGCTCCTTGCCACAAATTTGGTCATGGCCTCAGGTGCCAGAGGCTTATTCGCCAACATTGCAAGGTCATAGAGCTGCTCGCAGAAAACCGGAACATTCTCATTATCCTCGTTCTCAAGGATGTACTGCACCAGCTTGTTATTGGCATTAAGTATCAGCGTAGCGCCCTCATCACCGAACATCCCCAGATCCGGGCCTCCCATGCTGTACATCTTCATCATGTCAGCCATTCGGCGGCTCTCCTCAGACACTGTCAGCATTGAGGAAATGCTCTCATTCTTAAGCTTCTCCACCCTGACCTCAAGCTTATCCTTATTCAAAGCCTTCTTAAAGATCTCCGTCAGCTTATCGGTCTCTTCCTTTATCCTGTCTGTCTCATCCTCTCCGATCTCTTCCTTTACCGAATCGGTAACATCGGCATCGATCCTTAAGAACTTTACATCCTCGTTCTTCTGTTCAAGCTGTGAGATAAAGGGCTGGTCGATATTATGGGTAAGGATTACGGCATCCATTCCGTTTTCCTTAAACATATTGATATACTGCGACTGCTGCTGCTCATCGGTAACGTAATATACTATCTTTCTCGGAGCCTTCTCGCCCTCTTCTTCGGCATCATCGGCCTTATCAGAGTCATCCACGACCTCGGCCTCGATCTTTTCTCCGTTCTCGTC
>JAEEGL012712938.1_pt1 | contig 12874 bp, 9 predicted proteins | sample 9134231 | NCBI WGS metagenome assembly JAEEGL01 (sample SAMN16246548, study PRJNA631951) | gut metagenome | biome: gut microbiome; feature: rumen; material: fiber-attached | host: Bos | place: Iran: Karaj | collected 2018-10
ATAACGTTTCATAGTAAACGTGATGGTTAGTTAACTGTTTGAACCGCAAATATAACGCATTTATATGATAAGTAACAAATTCTTGGGCAAAAATATACACATATTATGCAAAATATGCATCAATAAAAATTAATTCATCCCGATTTGTCCTTTTTTTTGAATGGTTCCAAAAGATTGAGTATATTTGTAAGCCACGCCCTAAAGGGCATGGGAGGAGTATTTATGATGTCATTTTTAGCCGCAGCGATGGTGGCTGTTGCCACCTCACTAACAAGCTATGTTCAGCCCTTCGTGGGCACTACAAACTTTGGCGCCTGTAATCCCGGCGCAGTTGTTCCAAGCGGAATGATGAGCGTTAGCCCGTTCAACGTAATGGGCTCAGAATTAAATGTTTGGGATAAAGACAGCCGTTGGTGGAGCACCCCCTACGTATACGAAAACAAATACTTCACCGGCTTCTCTCATGTGAATTTGAGCGGTGTTGGCTGCCCCGACGTTGGCGCCCTTCTTACCATGCCTACCACCGGTCCTCTGCAGGTTGATTATCATGCTTACGGTTCTGAATATGCCAACGAGTCCCCGGAGCCTGGCTATTATGGACTTGATCTTACCGCATACGGCGTAAAAGCAGAGGCTACAACTACGCTTCGCAGCTCTGCAGAGCGCTATACTTTCCCCGCCGGTCAGGCCAACATCCTGCTGAATCTTGGGGAGGGACTCACCAATGAATCAGGTGCTTACGTGCGCCGCGTAAGCGACACGGAAATTGAAGGAATGCGTTTTGCCGGAACCTTCTGCTACAACAGCCAGGCGGTATTTCCCGTGTATTTTGTGATGCGGGTAAATAAGGCCCCTTCGGCCCAGGGCTTTTGGAAAAAACAGCGCCCCATGACGGCTGAAGCCGCCTGGGACAGCGATGCCGGCAAGTATAAAATCTATACAAAATACGGCCGCGAGCTGGCCGGAGACCAGATTGGTTATTGGTATACTTTTGCCGATGTTGCCGATGGCGAGCAGGTCCAGGTCCAGATGGGAATCTCCTTCGTAAGTTGCGCCAACGCGCGTGCGAACCTGGATGCAGAGCAGCCGGCAGGCTTTAACTTCGACGCTGTTCGCAAGGCGGCGGCAGAAAAGTGGGAGGCCGACCTTGGCCGCATTCGTGTACAGGGCGGCACTCTGCAGCAGAAACAGGTCTTCTATACGGCTCTGTATCATGCACTTATCCATCCTTCCGTAGTGAGCGACGTTAACGGAGAATATCCGCTTATGGAAGGCCGTGGCACGGGTAGGGTAGAGGCTGGCCATGAAAGATACAGCGTCTTCTCTTTGTGGGACACTTACCGCAATGTGCATCAGCTGCTTACTCTGGTTTATCCGGAACGTCAGGCAGACATGCTCCGCAGCATGGTGGATATGTACAAAGAGTGGGGATGGATGCCCAAATGGGAACTCTTCGGCCGGGAAACCTTCACCATGGAAGGCGACCCTGCCATTTGCGTAATAACTGATTCTTACCTTAAGGGCCTGCGTGACTTTGACATCTACGCCGCATACCAGGCCTTTAAGAAAAGTGCGGAAACCCCTGGGGCACAGAACCTTATGCGTCCGGATGCAGATCCTTACAACTCTCTTGGCTACATACCTGTGGGCTGGTTCGCCGGTGACTTTTCCGGCGACAATTCAGTGTCTCACGCCCTTGAGTATTATGTAGCGGACAATGCCCTGTCACTACTTGCCGCAGAGCTTGGAAAGACGGATGATGCCAACCTGTACAGGCAACGCTCGCTTGGCTACAAGAACTATTACGACAAAGAGAGCGGAGCGCTCAGACCCATCGGCAAGGATGGAAAATTCATCACTCCTTTTAATCCGGAGGACGGCGCGGACTTTAGCAATGCAGTGGGTTTCCACGAGGGTTCGGCCTGGAATTACACCTTCTATGTGCCGCACGACGTCCTTGGTTATGCCCGCCTGATGGGCGGCCCCAAAGCCTTTGTGAACAAGCTTCAAATGGTCTTCGACAAGGGTTTGTACGACCCTGCCAACGAGCCGGACATCGCCTATCCCTACCTTTTCAGCTACTTCCCCGGTCAGGAATGGCGCACCGCCAAGACCGTCGACGCCCTGCTGGAAAAATACTTTACAACGGCGCCTGACGGCATTCCCGGCAACGATGACACCGGCACTATGAGTGCCTGGGCCGTCTTCTCAATGATGGGCTTTTATCCCGACTGCCCCGGAGTGCCTAAGTACACTTTCACCACTCCCACCTTCGACAAAATAGAAATCGCCGGCAAACTTACCATAACAAAAACTCCCGGCCGCAGGATAGCCTCTATCCGCGCAGGCGGCCGCAAAGTGGGCTACCGCATAGACCATGATGCCCTGGTCGGCGCCGGAACAATAGAATTTAAATGCAAATAACTATATGAAATTCAAGTATTTACTCCCGCTTCTTGCCTTTGTGGCCTGCACATCGGCTCCCAAGAGTGAAGAATCACTTACAAGTTATGTCAATACCCGCATAGGTTCCGGTGGCCACGGTCACGTGTTCGTCGGTGCCAACGTGCCCTTCGGCATGGTTCAGCTTGGTCCTACCAGCATCCCTCAGGACTGGGACTGGTGCTCCGGCTATCATGACAGCGACTCTACCGTCATCGGCTTCTCTCACCTCCACCTTGAGGGCACCGGAATCGGAGACCTGTTTGACGTTACCTTCATGCCTGTTGTGGGCCAGGTGACAAGCTATGCCCGTGGCGTCGAGGCCGATGGTTACGATTCCGGCCTGTGGTCTTATGCAGACCGCACCAAAGAGGTTACAAAGCCCGGCTACTACAGCGTTCCGCTCACCCGTTACGGCATTACCGCAGAAATGACAACCACCAATCGTGTGGGCCTGCATCGCTATACCTTCCCGGCCGCAGAGGACGCTGCAATTGTGATTGACCTTGAAAACGGAGGCTGCTGGGATACCGCTGCTGACACCGGTTTCGATGTAAATGAGGCCGATGGCACCATTTCCGGTTGGCGTCATTCAGTGGGTTGGGCAGACAACCAGAAGGTTTTCTTCAGCGCCAAGTTCAACAAGCCCATCAAGAACGTAGAAATCATCAAGAAAGAGAAAGGCCGCTTTGGCGAGCTTCCGCTTTATGCGCGCGTCAACTTCGGTCCCGTGAATGAAGGCGAGCAGATTATGGCAAAGGTTGCAATTTCTGCCGTCGATATGGAAGGTGCAGCCAACAACCTTAAGTCAGAGCTTCCCGGTTGGGACTTCGACGCTACCGTGGCAGCTGCAGACAAGGCCTGGGAGAAGGAACTTTCCAAGGTTAAGGTGTCCGGCGAGAATCCTACCGCCCGCACTGTTTTCTACACCGCCCTTTATCATACAATGATTCATCCTTCCACCTTCAGCGACGTTGACGGCCGCTATCGTGGCAGCGACGGCCAGGTTCATCAGGGCGACTTTACAGACTATACCGTCTTCTCTTTGTGGGACACCTACCGTGCCCAGATGCCGCTTTTCAACATCCTTCATCCAGAGAAGGCTGTCGATATTGCCAAGACCTTCGTGAACATTTTCAAAGAGTACGGCCAGCTGCCTGTATGGCATCTTTGGGGCTGTGAGAACTACTGTATGGCCGGCAACCCGGGCGTTACTTCTTTGGGCGACATCATCGTCAAGGGATATAAGGGCTTCGATGTAGAAGAGGCCTTCCAGGCCATGAAGTCATCCGTTATGCTGGACGACCGTGCCCAGGACATCCGCAAGAAGTATGGTTTCATTCCTTCTGACCTTTACAACGAGAGTGTGGCTCACGATATGGAATATGCCATTGCCGACGGTGCCGTGGCCAATACCGCCGCTTATCTTGGACATCAGGACGACGAGGCTTACTTCCGCAACCGTAGCCATTCGTATCGTAACTACATGGATAAGGAAACCCTCCTTGCACGCGGACGCCTGTCCGACGGCAGCTGGCGCACCCCCTTCAATCCCTTCTACTCCAACCATCGCAAACAGGACTATATGGAGGGCAATGCATGGCAGTATACATGGCTCGCTCCGCAGGACTTCGACGGCCTTGTAGAGTTCTATGGTTCTAAGGATAAGTTCGTAGAGAGGCTTGATACCTTGTTTGCCCAGTCTTCCAAGATTGAGGGTGAAAATGCTTCCGCCGACATTACCGGCCTCATCGGCCAGTACGTTCATGGCAACGAGCCCAGCCACCATATCATCTACTTCTATTCAATGGCCGGCGCTCCTGCTAAGACTGCAGACAAGGTGCGCGAGGTTTACGAGACCCTTTACTTCAACGATGATAATGGTCTTGCGGGCAACGAGGACGAGGGCCAGATGAGTGCATGGTATGTTCTTTCTGCCATGGGCTTCTATCAGGTAGAGCCTGCTTCTACGCAGTTCTGGTTTGGTTTGCCTCGCTTCGATAAGATGGAGATTGCCGTTCCCGGCGGTACCTTTACCATCACCCGCGAGGGCACCGGAAAATATATTCAGAGTGTTAGCATTAACGGCGCCTCTTACGCCAAGGGCTACATAGATTTCGCCGACATTACTGCCGGTGGTAATTTGGTATTTACTATGGGTGAGGAGCCCGCTTGCTGGTATTAATATGTATCCGTTAAAATTTGAACCTATATTCAGGACTATGGTCTGGGGCGGGGAGAAAATCGCCCCGTTCAAGGGTGTAGAAACCACCCAGGACCATATCGGGGAGAGCTGGGAGCTGTCCGCTTACCCCACAAAGGAATCAGTTGTAGCAAACGGTCCGCTGGCCGGCCGCAATATAGCAGATTTGGTGCACGAATACAAGGGCGCACTGATAGGGGAGAAAGTATATGCCAATACTGGCGATGAGTTCCCTCTGCTTATTAAGTTTATCGATGCCAAGAGCGACCTGAGCATCCAGGTGCACCCGGACGATGCCATGGCAGAAAAGCATCATCCCGGCCAGAAGGGCAAAACGGAGATGTGGTACGTTGTGGATGCAGATCCGGGCGCTCATCTTTATTCAGGTCTTAAAGAGAGCATTACTCCGGAGGAGTATGAGGCAAGGATTGCCAACGATACCATTACGGAAGTCTTGGCAGATTTCCAGGTTAAGCCCGGAGATGTTTTCTTCTTGCCTGCAGGCCGCATCCATGCCATTTGCGGAGGCTGCTTCATTGCAGAAATCCAGCAGACATCGGATCTTACCTACCGCATTTATGACTATGGCCGTCTTGGTCTTGATGGCAAGCCCCGCCAGCTTCATACTGAACTGGCTAAGGAGGCTATCGACTACAAGGTTTATCCGGATTACAAGACAGTTTATGAGCCTCGCAAGGATGAAGAGGTGGAGGTGGTTTCCTGCCAGTATTTCACTACTTCGGTACTGAATCTTTACAAGCCTTTTACCAAGGATTTGTCCGGCCTGGATTCTTTCCTTGTGGTTATGTGCACTTCCGGTTCCGGCACCGTTGCTTCCGAGGCCCCCACGCCAGAGGGCAAAGTGTCCGGGAAACTCACGCTCCCGGGCACATCACCCTCTGGCTGCACTGACCCTGCGCACACTGTGCCCATCCGCCAGGGCGAGACCGTGCTCATCCCGGCCTGCGCCACCGCCGTGACCTTCACCCCGGATGTCATGCCCGGCAAGACCGGGCATCCCCTCACCCTGGTCACCAGCTGCATCAAGTAGCCCCCACCCGGGGGGCTCTCACGCCCTGGGTTGCTCCCACACCAGAGGGCAAAGTGCCCGTGAAACTCACGCTCCCGGTCACATCCCGGCCTGCGCCTCCGCCGTGACCTTCACCCCGGATGTCATGCCCGGCAAGACCGGGCATCCCCTCACCCTGGTCACCTTCTGGCTTCACAGGCCCCCACTGCGGTAGGTGTCCGTTAGAAGTGGACACCTACTGCGATATTGGCTTTTTTTGCTGTAGGTGGTGCTGGTATCGGGACACCTACAGCGGTGGGCTTGCACCGTAGGTGGTCTCTGGCAAACTATTTTCAGAACGCCGAGCTTACTACTTCTACACCCCCATTTGCAACTATTTGGAAATCAGGGAGTTGGAAAATGCCCCGTGGAAGTAGGCGAGAAATTTTTCCGCTACTTCCACACCTTGTTTTTTCCGCCTTTGCAACACGCTGATAATTAAGTTATTACAAAGGCGTGTTTTTGGGGGCGTGGAAGTAGTAGCTACGGGGGTGGACCAGAGGAGGACGAAGCATTGTTATTTCTTGCCATTGTTATCAACGTAATTTTTAAGTGACTATCAATCAGATAGTTACAAATTCATGTGAGGATATAGTAGGCACTAATGACACGTTCGTGGGCAGGCACCGCCGCCTCGCAACAAGCAAGCTCGGCGGCTACGGCTCGCCGCTCGCCTGGGCTCCGGGAAAGGGCCCCACTCGCGGCGGCCGTCACCTAGCGGCCGTCATCCAGCGGATGGGACCCGGCGGTCGGGACCGCGAGCGCAAAGCCAAGTGATTGATAATCAGCGCAAAACGTAAAGTGCCTTAGGCGCGTGGCATCTTGAAATAAGCAGACTGACGGTAGTGGTCCAAATTTTTGCAGACTACCGTCACTGCCCCATCGCCCAGCGGCGTGGGGAAGGTGGAATTCTACACGGGAGACCTTCCCCGCATAATATGGTTGGAGAGAAATTTTTGGGGAAGGTCCCAAGACTATTTTTCCACTTTCCCCACTGTTGCAACCGGCGGGCGGGAGGAGGGCCATTGCACAGAGCCTCCCGCAGCGTCCGACCGGTAGCCAACGAGCCGCGTTATGCGAGTTGGCGGTGCACTTGAAAGGATACCAGAGACAACCGTCAGATTCAAAGATGTCCGTATTCGCCCAATTTATATAACAATCCTTGTAATTGCTAGATGTAACAGATGGTAAAGTGTTATTATTTACCTTTTTAGGCTAACACCTAATTGTTTTAAATTTAAAAATCTGTAGTTTTATGCGGATTTTTATTTTTATGAGCAATTTTATCTGTAAATACACCGCTGAAGTGTGGTTGTTGGCCTTATAATTGTTCTAGTTTTGAAAAACACTCAAGTATGAAAAAGGTATTGCTTTTGATAATTCTGTTAGTGTCTGGAATTCAGGTCTTTGCACAGGTAACAGACATTAAATATTTGGTGAATAAGACTCCTCAGGAGGTTGTGAATCTTTATCCGGGATCTACATTGAACGATGACGCTGTGTGGGACTATGGCTACAATGCTATAATCGATAATGATAGTTTTAAAATAGCATATATCTGCGACGATAACGCATATAGTGTTTCATACCTATCATTCACGTCAAATGCATTTTGCGTTTTTTCGGATTATGTGAATGGTGGAATCAAAATTGGGGATAGCTATCATAAGTTGAGTTCAATTGATTTCGCGTCGACTTCTTATGGAAGAGGCAGAGCTGGGAATCGCTTGCAGCCTTGTGAGACCAATGATTTGTATGTGGCTTATAGACTTGAATACAATCAGTTCTATTTTAGGATAGAAGAGGGTATTATAACTGAGATTATCTTTGATTCTCTTAACGACGGAGATCCCAATGATATAAACCCCAATTCACCCTTTGGGAATTAAAGAGTGACTTTCAGGGAGAGCATTTGCTGCCAGCCAAGGAAGCCGTCTTTGTTAAAGTGAAGCTGGGCACCGATGTTGAAACTCACGCTCCTGGGGACATCACCCTCTGGCTTCTCAGGCCCTGCGCGCCAAAAGCAACCGGCGGGCGCGAGGAAGGCCATTGCACAGAGCCTCCCGCAGCGTCCGGCCGGTAGCCAACGAGCCGCGTTATGCGAGTTGGCGGTGCACTTGAAAAGATACCAGAGACAACCGTCAAATTCAAAGATGTCCGTATTCGCCCAATTTATATAACAATCCTTGTAATTGCTAGATGTAACAGATGGTAAAGTGTTATTATTTACCTTTTTAGGCTAACAACTCATTGTTTTAAATTTAAAAATCTGTAGTTTTATGCAGATTTTTATTTTTATGTGTAATTTGTCTGTAAATACACCGCTTAAGTGTGGTTGTTGGACTTATAATTGTTCTAGTTTTGAAAAACACTCAAGTATGAAAAAGGTATTGATTTTGATAATTCTGTTAGTTTCTGGTATTCAGGTCTTTGCACAGGTAACAGACATTAAATACTTGGTGAATAAGACTCCGCAGGAGATGGTATCCCTTTATGATAATTCTAAGATTGTTACAGGGGAGTATTATGACTTTGAAATTGAAAATGCTGGTTTTTTTATTGGGTACTATTCCTCCGATGACAGTTCTCTACATGTGGCTCGCTTTTCATTTTCTTCTTCTGCCTTTTGCGTGTTTTCTGACTATATAGATGGCGGAATCAAGATCGGTGATAGTATTGAGCGCTTGCAAAGCATTGATTTTGTTCATACTCCTTATGGTAGAGGTCGAGAAGGAAATGCCTTAGTTCCATCGGAGAATAACTGGTTCCATGTATATGAAATGGAGAATGCGTATTTTGGATTCAAGGTAGAAAACGGGTATATAACCAAGATTTATTATACGGAGTTGGAAGATTGTAACCCCAATAATATCAACCCCAATTCACCCTTCGGGAACTAAAGAGTAACTTTCAGGGAGAGCATTTGCTGCCAGCCAAGGAAGCCGTCTTTGTTAAAGTGAAGCTGGGCACCTATGTTGAGCTCGATGAAACGGGCGATTCTGGGTGTCCAGTTTATTTCTACCATGTCGTAGAACTTGTTGTAGAACTCTGAGCCAAAGTAAAGATTCTTTCCGTAGGGGATGCCGGCAAGATCCACCTTGTTGTAAAGGGGGATGACATCGTCGCCCAGATAGACGGTGTTGGCAAGAGACACATTCCAGCGCTTTGCCTTAAGCATCAACTCGCAGCCCGCAGGGAAACGAGTTTTATCGTCCTGCTTGCGGTCACGCTGATAGGTTAGCACCGCGCCTGCACGTGCAGACAACTCCTGCCAAGCGGTGCCGCCCGCAACATCGGCCTTGATCCAAGGCTGCAAAGTATGGTTGTCCACCACGTTAGGGGACAGCTCAGAGCAGGCATAGTGATAGAAGCTACCGGTCCAACCAAGGGATAGCCAGGACTTGGGCTCCCACTGTCCGGCCGTCATAATCTGGAAACGCTCGCGGCGCTCGTGGCCAAGCTTACCCATCCAATCGCAGCCAAGCTCGGCATAAAAGTCCGATGCCCTCCATTTCAGCAGCACGCCCTCAAGCACACGGTCCAGAAAATAATACTCATCGGTATAGAAAGCCTCTGAATAATAACCTTCCAGCGCTTTGCGCGGAAAAGCTCCGGCAAGGCCGGTAAAAGTGCCTTTGTCAGAAGTCACAGAAGCCTCGTAGTACAGCACCAATTCCTTGGTATAATCTTTCCAGGCGCTTCCTGCACCCATATCGTGAGAGAAGTCAACACCGGCCATAACCTTATGTTTGATAGCCGGACTTTGGGTTATGCTAAAGCCAACCGTAGGCCTTGCAACCACAGCGTGGATGGTTCCGGACAGGGCGTCGTTGGAGGCGCCGTACTCTGAATTGTTAAAGTAATACCAGAAGTCCGCGCCATACTCCAGCGCCACCTTGCCCTCTTGCTGTGCAAAAGCCGCCAGAAGGGTGCAAAAGACTAATATCAGTGATGCTGCTATTCTTCTCATAACACGGCAAAGATAACAATTTAATAATTACAACGCTACTTCCGGGGTAAAAACAAAAAGCGGGCTGCCAAAAGGCAACCCACTTATAATGTAACGGAACGTTTGCTTAGAAACTGTAACCAACACCAATCTTGATGGCGTTGATACGGTTGGTAAAGCCAACATCCATACCCTTGGTCAGACCATAGTCGTAACCGAGGCTGATGATGAACTTATCAGAAATAACTACACCAATGTTGGCACCTACCTGAACGTGAATCCTCTTGAGGGCGTCCTTACCGAACACCTTGTCGTTAGAAGCATCAGCATCGTCAATGCCATACATAGATGCAAACTCATTTGCCTTTGCCTTTCCGAAGGTACCAATGTTAACGCTGGGACCAGCAGAAACAAAGAACTTGAAGCTCTCGCTTACAGGGTGGGTGTATTTAAGCTGAACGGGAATGCGAAGATAGTTAGCCTTAAGGTCGCCAATACCAAGATCCATTGATTTGTAATCCCAGAAAAGACCTGAAGCAATGCTAAGGTTTTCGGCCTTCATAGCAAAGTCAGCTCCAACGCCGGCATAGAAACCATTGAAATCTACACTTCCGGAAACGCCGGAAACACTGACGGAAACTTTAGATCCAAGATAACCGCCCTCTACACTCCACTTGATGTCCTGGGCCTGCATAGCTGCACCACTGAGGAGCATGGATGCAACTACAAATGCAAAAAATTTTTTCATAAAAATGAGTTAATAAGTTAATAAAAAGGTATAAAATTAAAATGGTGTTATTCTTTACCCATCAGATGTTTCTCCCAAGCCCAGGCAGCAGCCAGAGTCTCTTCCGTGGTGCGGGTAGCCTTCCAGCCAAGCTTTTCGTTGGCAAGGGTAGGATCGGCCCAAATGGCGATGATGTCGCCGGCACGGCGGGGAACAATCTTGTAATTGAGCTTAATGTTGTTAACCTTCTGGAAGGCATTGACCAGCTCCATAACTGACAGGGGACGGCCGGTACCAACGTTGAAGATTTCGTACTCTTTCTCCATCTTATCTTCCAGCATACGGGCAACTGCACATACATGTGCACGGGCCAGATCGACGATGTCGATGAAGTCCCTCAGGCAGGTGCCGTCCGGGGTAGGGTAGTCGTTGCCAAAGATGTTCAGGCACTCCCTGCGGCCTGCAGCGGTCTGGGTGATGTAAGGCACCAGGTTGTTGGGGACTCCGCGCGGAAGCTCTCCGATCAGTGCTGACGGATGTGCGCCGATAGGGTTGAAGTAGCGCAGTGCGATACCCCTGATCTCAGGATAAGCGGCAACGCAGTCACGCAGAATATCCTCGCAGATCTGCTTAGTGTTGCCGTAAGGCGACGTAGAAGGCTTTCTGGGAGTCTGCTCTGTAACGGGCTGTTTGTCAGGCTCTCCGTAAACGGTTGCAGAAGAAGAGAACAGAATGTTCTTGCATCCGTGGCGGCGTGCGGCACCAATAACGTTTACAAAACTGTTAAGGTTGTTACCGTAATACTTAAGGGGATCTTCAACAGATTCGCCCACTGCCTTGAAGGCAGCAAAATGAATGACAGCGTCTATTTTCCAGTCAGTGAAAAGCTTCTCTGTTGCGGCCTCGTCGCAGAATGACATCTTTACAAAGGGAAGGTCTGCGCGGCCGGTAATTTTCTTAACACCCTCGAAGCAGGTAAGGTCGCAGTTGGACATGTCATCGGCCACCAGGACATCGTAGCCCGCCTGAATAAGTTCAACGGTAACGTGGCTGCCAATGTAGCCGGCGCCTCCGGAAACAAGTACTCTTTTGCTCATTTTATCGTAAGTTGTATATTTTTGCAAATATAATAAAAACTAGTTCTCTGATGCAATCAGAGCAACAATTTTATCTACCATCGGCCTTAAAACATCATATCCGGCAAGGCAATTGTTCACAATTACAGAAAAGACGATGGTATCTTCCACCTTGCCGTTGGTCGGCCTTACATATCCGCTGTAGCTGAGCACACCGCCGATGGAGCCGCTCTTGTAGCGGATGCGCTCCTTCAGCTCCTTGGGCTCCTTGGCCAGACGATATTCGTACATGCCGTGTCCGGGCCAGCCGATGGTGCGGATATAGGCATCGTAGTTCTTTGTCTTCATCATTGCCTGCAGGAAGTTGCAGAAGAACTCCGGGGTCAGGTAGTCTTCACGGCTGAGGCCGCTTCCGTCCCTGATCTGGACCTCTTTTGTGCTTACTCCAATGTTGGCCAGCGCCTTGTACTCTGCCTTGCGGGCTACATAGTAGTCTGCCGAACCCTCGTTCTTCTTGCTTATCATGCGGTACAGCGTCTCTGCGTAGTAGTTGTCGCTTCGCCAGTTGGTGATGCGCGCAATCTGCTCTACTGTAGGAGAATAGGTGCTTCCAATCTCTGTAAGCTCATCCTGGCGGGTGGCATCGTACAGCCCCTTACCGTAAGTGGGAACATTCCTTACCATGCCGTCCGGGCCGATGTCACCTGCTCCGCCTGCCACTGCGATGCCATTTTTAACCAGATACTCTTTAAGGTACCAGGCGCAGGTCAGTTCAGGGAACAGGTTGCTGCAGCTTTCTGTCTTGGGCTTGCGATCCACGGCGAAGGTGCCGCGCATCGATGCGATGGGCGCAAATTCGGTCACATAAAGATAGAGCTCGTCACCGGTGCCCTTTTCTCCGGTGCAGCATTCCTCTATGAAGGTCATCCACGGGGCTTCCGGATACTTGACAGTCATGCTGATGGGGTCTCCGGGGTTGGCTCCTGCTGCAACGGCAATGTCCTGGCTGTTGCGGTAGAAGGACAGGCCTCGGCCACCGGTGCCGTAGTAGGTACCCATGTCCTCGTACTGCCAACTGTCAGGCATGTAGGGGCCTTCGAAGTAGCGGCCGTCGCCAACGACCATGCCGCGGATCTCTTTGATTCCGGCATTCTCTACAATGACTTTCCATCTATCCAGAAGGGCGTTTGTAGGCATGGCGATAGAGTCTTCGCTGGCGATGGTAGGATCTCCGCCGCCAACGATGTAAAGGTCTCCGTAAAGCACACCGTCGCGTACGAAACCGCTATGGGCGATTTTGGTCTGGAAGCGGAAGTCCGGACCAAGCTCGTTGATAGCCAAACCGGTAGAAATCAGCTTGTTATTGGATGCCGGCATCAGCCTTTTGAAGGGATTGATGGCGGCAACA
>JAEEGL014210359.1_pt1 | contig 12874 bp, 8 predicted proteins | sample 9134231 | NCBI WGS metagenome assembly JAEEGL01 (sample SAMN16246548, study PRJNA631951) | gut metagenome | biome: gut microbiome; feature: rumen; material: fiber-attached | host: Bos | place: Iran: Karaj | collected 2018-10
AGATCCGCATGATAGTAAGCGGCCAGAGGGATATCATTGAAAAAGCTCAGAAGCTGGTCATTGCGGCTAATAACAATGGTGGAAAGGATAATATAGCTGTTATTCTTATTGAGCCGTTTGCTGATGAATTGGCACATGACGGAGGACTAAATGATTAAGATTGGAATGATTATCGGAGACCGCTATGAGGTACTTGAGAAGATTGGTACCGGCGGAATGTCCGATGTATATAAAGCAAAAGATCATAAGCTTAACCGCCTGGTTGCTGTTAAAGTTCTGAAGCAGGAATTTTCGGAGAATGAGAACTTCGTTTCCAAGTTCCGTGTGGAGGCTCAGTCAACCGCAGGACTCATGCATCCTAACATCGTTAATGTATATGATGTAGGAGATGAGGATGGCATCAACTATATTGTAATGGAACTGGTTGATGGCATTACTCTTAAAAAATACATTGAGAAGAAATCAAGACTGTCAGTCAAAGAGGCTGTCAGCATAGCTATACAGGTTGCAATGGGACTGGAGGCAGCCCATAACAACAACATTATCCACAGAGATATCAAGCCTCAGAATATCATGATTTCCAAAGAAGGTAAGGTCAAGGTAACAGACTTTGGTATTGCCAAGGCAGCTACCAGCAACACTATTACCTCCAACGTAATGGGATCCGTTCATTACACATCACCGGAGCAGGCAAGAGGCGGCTACAGTGATGCTAAAAGTGATATTTATTCTTTGGGTATTACCCTTTTTGAGATGCTTACAGGCCGTGTTCCGTTTAACGGCGATACAACAGTAGCAATTGCTATCAAACATATTCAGGAGGAACTGCCAAGTCCTGCTGATTACAGCGATGATATACCGATAAGTGTTGAGAAAATCGTTCTTAAGTGTTGTCAGAAGAGTCCTGACAGAAGATATCAGTCTGCGGCAGATCTTATTGCTGACCTTAAGAAATCCCTTATCACTCCTGACAAGGATTTTGTTTCATTATCAGATCCGGATGAAGAGGGAGCTACAAGGGTTGCTTCTGAAGAGGAAACAGAGGCAGTTAAAAACGGAAGCAGTCATATCTCTGATACCGAGCAGATGAGGCTCAAGGATGACGTAGTCAGGGAATATGACAAAGACGACCGTTATGATGATTATGACAGAGACAGACGTCGTAAGAAGAGACAGTACGACGATGATGATATTTACGAGTACGACAGAGAAGGCAGACGTGGTACTTCACAGCCCCATGGCAACATGGAGAAGGTGACAATAGCCATGGCTGTAGTCCTTGCACTTCTCATTGGCTTTATGGTCATTCTTTTAGTGGGAAGAAGCCTTGGAGTATTTGGTAATTCTGAAGAAGGTGCAGAGCTTGCCAGCACAAGCATCTCTACAGCCCAGACAGAAGCTTCCGGCGGCGGATCTTCTGAGGGAATCGTGATTCCCGATGTCAGCGGACAGACCTATGCTGAGGCGGTTTCCAATCTTAATGCAAAGGGCTTTAAGGTTGAGAAAGCAGAGGATCCTTCAAGTACTCTGGCAAAAGACAATGTATCCTATACCAATCCTGCAGCAGGAAGCAGAGCATCCAGCGGAGCCACCGTTAAGGTATTTGTCAGCACCGGTACAAATGCTACTCAGACTTCCAGTGCCACAGCAGAAGTGACTACAGCAAAGGCAGAGGGGCAGGTAACTGTTCCAAATGTAATCGGCATGACTTCAGAGGATGCGGTGATCACCCTTGTTGAGGCAGGTCTTCAGGCCGGCAATATAGTTGAGACCAGCAACGAAGATACAAACCTCATGGGACTTATCTGTGCACAGTCCATAGCAGTCGGAACCTCTGTTTCTGAAGGTACCGTTATCAATATGGAGCTTTCAACAGGCCCGGCTACGGTTACTTACAGCTATACTTCCGATATAGGAGCTCCCACAGAGGGAGAGAATTATACAGCAGGAGTGTCTGTACATGTTACTTTGGTTACTTCCGACGGTACAACACTTCTTAATACCACCACAGCTGATTTCCCTATTCAGATGAATTCAAAGGGAATAACATCTCCTACGGGAACTATTACCTTTGTATATACAGCCATCGCACCTGCCACCACAAATCCTGAGACCGGAGAGATAACAGGAGGCGAGACAAAAGAGGTTACTGTGACCAGAGCAGTTACATTTACCCAGGAGAACTGACGAGGCATTTGATGAAGGGACGAATCCTAAAGGGAATTGCCGGCTTTTACTATGTTGAGACCTTCGAAGAAAAGGTATACGAATGTAAGGCAAAGGGCATATTCCGTAAATCGAATTTAAAACCCATGGTGGGCGATAATGTGGAGATAGACATTATCGACGAGGAAAAAAAGCTGGGAAATATCACGGATATTCTTCCCAGAAAAAATCAGTTACTAAGACCGCCTGTTGCCAATGTGGATCAGGCGGTTATTTTGTTTGCCATTGTAAAGCCGAATCCAAGCTATAATCTGCTGGACAGATTCCTTATAATGATGCGTCAGCAAAATCTTCCTGTTATCATTTGCTTTAACAAGCAGGACATAGCTACGGAAAAAGAGCAGCAGGAACTTTACGATGCCTATGAGAAGTGCGGATATAAGGTTCTTTTCATAAGCGTTAAGGAAGAGAGCGGCCTTGATGAACTTAAGAAGTGCTTAAAGGGCAAGACCACTGCTTTGGCGGGACCAAGTGGCGTTGGTAAATCTTCTCTTTTAAATAAACTGGTTCCCGATGCAGAAATGCAGACAGGAGAGCTTAGCAGGAAGATTGAGAGAGGTAAAAATACCACAAGGCATTCGGAACTTTTCTTTGTGGAGGATGTCGAGGATGAAGGCACCTATGTGATCGATACACCGGGCTTTACTTCCCTTGAAATGAGGGATGTGACCGCAGATACACTTATGCAGTATTATCCTGAGTTCACTGAGTATGAGCCCTTCTGCCGATTTGGAGGCTGTTCCCACATTGCAGAGCCTGATTGTGGGGTAAAAGAGGCGCTTTCCGAGGGGAAGATATCTCAGGTCAGGTATGATAACTATAAGCTTTTGTGGGAAGAACTTAAGAACATGAGGGTGGATTACAGCAGAAAAGCAAGACGTTAAGCGGCTGAACTGTTGGAATCATCCAAAGATAATATATTTTATGATAGAGTTTAGGAGTTATACATGAAAGTATACGTAGTAAGGCACGGGCAGACAGATTATAATGCCAAAAAGATAATGCAGGGAAGAAGTGATATTCCCCTTAATGATACAGGAAGAGCCCAGGCAAAGGCTGCCAGAGAAAAGCTTGGAGACATAAAGTTTGACGTTGTTTTCTCAAGTCCCTTATGCAGGGCAGTAGAGACTGCATCAATTATCGGTAATGTGCCCAAAGATCAGATAGTAACCGATGAGAGAATAATCGAGGCCTGCTTTGGTAAGTATGAAGGAATGGTTTATGGGAAAATGGGGCTTCCAATGATCCTGTACTGGGCTGTTCCTGAAATTTTCCCGGCTCCGGCCACAGCTGAGACTACAAAAGAGATGATAGAGCGCATAACCTCATTCTTTAAGGAACTGGAGACCAAGGGCTATGAAAATGTCCTTGTTACCTGCCACGGCGGTATTATCAGGGTTATAAGAGGTTATCTTGAGAATGCAAAGAGGGGATATATCTGGAGACCAAGACCAAAGAACTGCGAGTTCTGGGTGTATGAATCTGAGAAAAATGACAGGGGTGTTTCCTGGAAGAACGTGGACAGGATTTAAACAAGAGGGGACGTGGAACAAGGGGACGGTTCTTTTGGAACAAGGGGACGGTTCTTTCGTCCCAAAGCTTTGGGACGAAAGAACCGTCCCCGTTGTTCCAAAGAACCGTCCTTTTTTATTGTCCTTATTCAATCGTTAGTTAACAAAATAATTACATCTCAGCAAGCATTTTTGTTACAGCGCTGACTCTTACACAAACAGTGAAGATATCCATAGCGGTGCGAAGATCTGCAAGTGAAGGATAGGTTGGAGCAATACGGATATTGCTGTCATGTGGATCCTTCTTGTAGGGATAGGTTGCACCTGCACCGGTCATTGTAACGCCGGCTTTCTTTGCTCTGGCTACAATATCCTTTGCACAGCCTTCAGGGGCATCGAAGCTGATGAAATAGCCGCCCTTTGGCTTTGTCCAGCTGCCGATTCCGCAGGGAGTAAGATCCCTGTCTAATGCTTCAAGAACTGCTTCAAATTTAGGTCTTATAATATCTGCGTGCTTTCTCATATGAGCCTTCATTCCGTCAATATCCTTAAAGAATCTGACGTGACGAAGCTGATTAACCTTGTCGTGACCGATAGTCTGGTTAGTGAGCTGAGCAGTGATGTCATCAAGGTTGTTAAGAGAAGTAGCAAGGGCTGCAATTCCGCTTCCGGGGAATGTGATCTTGGAAGTGGAAGCAAATTTATAAACCATATCAGGGTTACCTGCTTTTTTACATTCAGCAAGGATCTCGATAAGATAATCCTGATCGTCATCATAGAGATGATGGATTCCGTAGGCGTTGTCCCAGAAGATACGGAAATCCTTAGCCGCAGGCTTAAGTCTCGCAAAACGTCTTACGGTCTCGTCGGAGTAGGAGTAGCCCTGAGGGTTGGAATACTTAGGAACACACCAGATTCCCTTGATGGCTTCGTCAGAAGATACAAGAGCTTCTACCTGATCCATATCGGGACCATCGGGAGTCATATCAACATTTATCATTTCGATCCCAAAGTACTGGGTTATAGCGAAATGTCTGTCATAGCCGGGAACAGGGCAAAGGAATTTAACCTTATCAAGTTTGCACCAGGGGGTATTTCCCATGATGCCGTGTGTGTAAGCACGGGATACAGTGTCATACATCACATTGAGAGAAGAATTACCATAGATGATGATGTTCTCAGGCTTGTTTTCCATCATGGCGCCAATGAGAACCTTGGCTTCATCAATTCCGGTAAGAACGCCATAGTTTCGGCAGTCAGTACCGTCTTCACAGGAAAGATCAGCATCAGAAGTAAGGGCATCCATAAGTCCCATGGAAAGATCAAGCTGTTCAATACAGGGCTTTCCTCTTGCCATGTTAAGGCTAAGACTCATTTCCTGATACTTCTTATACTCGGCTTTAAGCTTAACAAGCTCTTCATTAAGCTCCTGCTTATTCATTTCTACGTATTTCTTCATTTGGATCTCCTCACCTGACAGATTGTATACAAAAATACATTTATTCAATATTACAACGAGGCCTATTTTTTTTCAACTAAAAATTATTCATAAATTATTCTTAACATTTCGTAAAAGTTAACATTTTCGTATTTTTCTAGTATATGATGAAAATGTAAATATTTATGCAAAATTGCGTTCGCCTTTAGCCTCGAGGAACTATTATGTGGAATTTTTCTTATGTAATTCCAAGCTTATTAGTATTAGTCATATTCATGGGCCATTACTTTGCGCTTCCGCGGATTCCCATAAGAATCAATCAGACCTTCATCAGGCTGGTGGTGGTAGAGTTCCTGGTTTTGACAACGGACATTGTTTCAACATGGGCATGTATTAATTTTGCAACTTTGCCGGTCTGGCTCTTATATTTTTTGAATTCTGCTTACTTTGTGGTATTTTTCCTTAGAGCTTATATCTTTTTCCTAGTTACTGCCAATGTATTAAAATCGTCCTTTAGCTATAACAGAGCAAGAATAGCTCTTGTTATGGTGCCTTTCTGCATCTTGTCGCTTGTGGTGATTACGTCTTTTAAGACACATCTTTTCTTTTATATAGATGAGACAGGTTATCATTCAGGAGTTTTATACAATACGCTGTATCTGTTATTCGCCTTTTATTCCGCATGTTCGTTTTATCTGATTTCAAGGCATAGAAGCAGGGTAAGGAGAAAAAGAGAATTCAATAGCGTTATTTGGTACAATCTTATACTTGTTCTGGGAGCCATAGTACGCTACGCCTTTCCAAGTTATCTTTTGATGGATACTTTCTGCCTGATGGCGATGATCGTTATTTATCTGTCCTTTGAAAATCCCGATTTTTATCTGGAGCCAAGGACCTGGATATTTAACAGCAGAGCCTTGAGGGAATATGTTGAGGAGATCAATAACAATAAAAAATATACTGTTCTTCAGTTTGTTATCCATAATTACAGTGACTTAAGGGATCTATACGGAATCAGGCAGATGGATCAGGGAATCTGCCTCATTGGTGATTATCTGTGTAAGCATTTCAAGGGAGAAATGGCCTTTTACTATAGAAATGGCAAATTTGCTATCCTTGGAAAAGAGGATTTTGATTATGAGAGCGCCTATGAAATGATCAGTGAGAGATTTAAGGCGCCCTGGGAAGCAGATGATGCGGAACTGTTTCTGGATATTGGAGGAGCAGTTCTTCAGATGGGCAATAATGATCTGGCTCTGGAACATGTAATGAGCATACTGTCAGAGGGCTTTCAGATTGCTGCCGGGAATGATGAGGACATAGTCATTATAGTAGACAGTAAAATACAGGATAGGGTCACTGAGCGGAGCGAGATCAAGAAAAACTTAAAGTACGCTATAGAGCATGACCAGCTAAAGGTATATCTGCAGCCTATTATCAACAGCAGGACAGGAAAAATTGAAGGAGCTGAGGCTCTTAGCAGGATTTTTGATGGTGAAGGTAAAATGATATCTCCGGCTGTCTTTATTCCTATTGCAGAACAGAATGGAATGATAAACCAGGTGGGAGATAAGGTATTTGAAAAGATTTGCCGTTTTGTTAAGGAAAATGACGTCAAAGCTTTGGGACTATCCTGGATAAATGTGAATCTTTCACCTATTCAGTTTATGAGAACGGATATTGCTGACAGATTCCAGGCCTGCGCGAAAAAATACGGAGTAGATCCTACTTTTATACATCTGGAGATCACGGAGGAGGCTCTTATTGACGATTCACTTCTTATAAAGCAGATGCAGTCTCTTTCAACAAAAGGCTTCTGTTTTGTCCTTGATGATTATGGAAAGGGATACTCTAATATCAGCAGATTAAAGAACTGTCCGTTTATCAATGTAAAGCTTGATATGAGTCTTGTCTGGGATTATTGTAAAAAGCCGGATATGATCCTTCCCTATATGGTCAATACCTTTGGAAAGATGGGATTTTCCATAACAGCCGAAGGTATTGAGAATAAGGAAATGGCTGAGATTATGGCCAATATGGGAGTTAATCATCTACAGGGCTATCATTTCTCCAAGCCGATATCCATGAAGGAATTTGTGAATAATTATGCGAATAATAACTTTACAGCGTAAGAAAAAACTTAGTATTATTAGAGGAGTAGTCATTTAGGGCTACTCCTTATTTTTTTGCATATAAATCTTAGAGGTGATCGGATATGAAAAGAGGTCTTGTAATGGAGGGCGGAGCCATGCGGGGGATGTTTACCTGCGGAGTTATCGATGTCCTTATGGAGAATGGTATTTCTTTTGACGGAGCAGTAGGAGTATCTGCAGGAGCGACCTTTGGGCTTAATTATAAGTCGAAGCAGATAGGAAGAGCTTACAGATATAACAGGAAATACTGTAATGATAAGCGCTACCACAGTATCTGGTCTCTGATCACCACAGGGGATATCTACAATGTGCCCTTTTGCTATGACGAGCTTCCCTACAAGCTCGATAAATGGGATATAGATACTTTTGAAAAAAATCCCATGGAATTTTACTGCGTGGCTACGGACGCCAATACCGGAAAGCCCGCATATCATAAATGCAGTGATGGAAAGAATGATGATATTGAGTGGATAAGAGCCTCCGCCTCCATGCCTTTGGTTTCTAGACCTGTTGAAATAGATGGGGGAGTGTACTTAGATGGCGGTTCTTCGGATTCTATTCCACTTAAGTTTATGGAAGAAAAGGGCTATGATGATATCCTTGTGATTGAGACCCAGCCGGCAGATTACATCAAGGGAAAGCAGAAGTTTATGCCGCTGATAAAATGGAGCCTTCGCAAATATCCGGAAATGATTAAATGCCTTCAAAATCGTCACTTTATGTATAACGAAGAAAAACGCTATATAAGGGAAAAAGAGGAAAAGGGCGAAGTTCGTGTTATCCGCCCAAAGGCTCCGCTAAACATAAGTCCCATAGAAAAAGATCCTTCAGAGCTGGATAGGGTCTACAAACTGGGCCGCATTGCAGGGGAAGAGTATATTAAATCTTGCAATAATGGTGTACAATAAAAGGGATATCATAATTTTTGACTCCGGTAAAAATCCGGAGTTTCTATATCAGGAGCAGAAATGGACAAAGTTTTTGAGCCTTTATTTACCCCTTGGAAGATAGGAAATCTTACAATCAAGAACAGAATTGTCATGACTTCCATGGGTGGAACTGATCTTTTTGGCTGGATGGAAAAAAACCATTTTGATAAGGCCGGTGCGGATTTTTTGCTGGAGGTAGCAAAGAATAATGCCGGTCTCATCCTTCCGGGTTGCCAGCCTGTCTATAACCCGATGTTTGGGCAATGGCTTCACAAGAATAAAAAAATGTATAAGGATCTGGCCCAGTGGATGCCCGAGTTTCATAAGACCGGGGCCAAGCTTTTTGTGCAGCTTACTGCGGGCTTTGGCAGGTCTTTTACCGTCAGCAGCATGATGGAGACTCTTTATACCAATAAATTATTGAGGGTCTTGTCAAAGCCGGTGATGGATCTGGACAAGATAACAGCATCAGCCAGCCCATCCCCCAACAGATGGTCCGATAAGGTGCCATCCAGAGAACTTACAAAGGAGGAGATTCATGAATATGTGGTCTCCTTTGGAAAGTGCGCTTATCTGTTAAAGGAAGCAGGTGTTGACGGGGTGGAGGTTCATGCGGTGCATGAGGGATATCTTTTGGACCAGTTCACTTTGCCTTATGTTAACAAAAGAACTGACGAATACGGCGGAAGCTTTGAGAACAGGTATCGTTTTGCGGTGGAAATCGTTAAGGAAATCAAAAAGACCTGTGGAAAAGATTTTCCCGTATCCCTTCGCTACAGCGTAGTTTCAAAGACCAGAGGCTTCAGACAGGGAGCTCTTCCGGGCGAAGACTACGACGAGGTGGGAAGAGATTTTGAGGAGTCAAAAAAAGCAGCAAAGTACCTTCAGGATGCGGGCTATGATATGCTCAACTGCGACAACGGCACCTACGATGCCTGGTACTGGGCGCATCCTCCGATCTATATGCCTGATAACTGCAATCTTTCAGATGTGGAAGAACTTAAGAAATATATTGATATTCCGGTGGTCTGCGCAGGAAAGCTTAACCCTGAGGTGGCAGCAGATTCCATAGCAGAGGGAAAGCTTGACGGAGCCGGCTTTGCAAGGCAGTTTTTGGCTGATCCCGAGTGGATAACAAAGCTTAAGGATGACAGGGAAGAGGACATCAGACCCTGTATATTATGCCACAACGGCTGTTTTAATATGTGCCACTATGAAGGGGTTCCAAATGATCAGGACTTATCCGACAGCCTGCATCTGGCCAGATGTGCGATCAATCCGGAGACCATGCAGAGAGATAAGCATTTCCTTAAACCCGCAAAGCATCCGGGTAAGGTGATCATCATAGGAGGCGGCGTCGGCGGAATGGAAGCTGCCAGAGTGCTTAAACTCAGAGGCCACGAGCCTGTTATATATGAAAAGAGCGATAAGCTGGGAGGAACTCTTATCGCAGCCAGTGCAGAGTCCTACAAGGGAAGGATGAGAGCTCTTCTTTCCTGGTACAGAAGGCAGATGGATATTCTTGACGTGGAGGTCCACTTAAATTCTGAGATCAAGGATGTTAAGCAGTTTGGCAAAAGCGATATCATTATCGCCACGGGAGCAAAGCCAAGGATTCTTTCCATGATCCCGGGACATGAACTCATGATTGAGGCCACAGATTATCTTCTTGGAAAAGAAGTTGGGCAGAAGGTTGCCATCATTGGCGGCGGACTTACGGGCTGTGAGATAGCCTATGAGCTGGCACTTCAGGGAAAAGAGCCGGTGATCGTGGAGATGAAGAACGATATTATAGCCCAAAAGGGCGTATGCCTTGCCAACAGTTCCTACCTTCGCGAGTGGTTTGATCTGTATCGCATACCGATCTATCTGGAATCCACTTTAAAAGAGGTCTGGGAGGACTGCGTAGTCTGCAAAGACAAGGACGGCAAGGAATTTACCATAGAGTGCGACAGCGTTATCAGCAGTGCAGGTTATATCCCTGATCCTGTGGTAAAAGAAAATGAGCGTGAGAGCAACATGGATTATGTCGGAGACTGCAAGGAAGTTGGAAATTTAAGAACCGTTATCTGGAGAGCCTACGAGGTAGCCATGAGGCTTTGAGTGTTGGTCGGCTGATCAACGATGGTCACGGAGCAGGACGTATACTGAATTACACATTTTTTGAGGAGGAATAATATGGAATTTGAGTGCAGAGAGAACTCTCTTGTTTGCAGAAGGCAGGGGGAAACTCTTGTATTAGAGGGGTGGGGCGAGGATTCTTTAAGAGTCCGTTCTACCATGAATACAGAGCTTACCGGCAGATGCTGGGCTCTTACGGAAAAAGTAAAAGAGACAAAGTGTGAAGTAAAGACCTTCGAAGTAGAGGAGAAGACCGGGGACGGTACTTTCAAGAATACCTGGGGAAGCATCAGAAGCGGCCGCGTCAAGGCAGAAGTAAACTACGCAGGAGTAATATCTTTTTACAGAGATGACAAGCTCATATTGAGGGAATACTTCAGATCCTATGGCGGAACCATCTCTAAGGAGAGCAGATGCCTTAAGGTGATAAACAGAGAGTGGAAGGGCTTATACGGCGGGGATAACTATGCCCTGAAGGTACGTTTTGAGAGCAACAAGGGCGAGAAACTCTTTGGAATGGGACAGTATCAGCAGCAGGAGATGAACCTCAAGGGCTGCACATTGGAGCTTGCCCAGAGAAATTCACAGATATCCGTTCCTTTCTGCGTTTCAAATTATGGCTATGGCCTCTTATGGAATAATCCCGGTGTAGGTCAGGTTACCTTTGGAAATAACATGACCCTCTGGGATATGAGATCCACCAAGGAGATGGACTATTGGCTGACAGTGGCCGACACGCCAAAGAAGATTGTTGAAAAATATACTGAAGTTACAGGCCGCGCCGGAGAATACCCTGAGGAGCTTATGGGACTTTGGCAGTGCAAGCTCAGGTACCGCACTCAGGAAGAGGTTCTTAGCGTAGCCAGAAAATATAAGGAACTTGGTATCAAGATAGATCAGATAATCATCGACTTCTTCCACTGGACCTATCAGGGTGACTGGAAGTTTGACAAGACCTACTGGCCGGATCCAAAGGCCATGATCGATGAGCTGCACAGCATGGGAATCAGGGTTGTGGTATCTGTATGGCCATCCGTTGATAGAAGAAGTGAGAATTTCTTCCCTATGCTTGAAAAGGGCCTTCTTATCAGAACCGAGAGGGGAGCCCTCCAGACCTATGATTATCAGGGAGACTGCGTGGAGATAGACTGCTTTAATCCAAAGACCCGTGAGTATGTCTGGAATGTATGTAAAAAGAACTACTACGACCTTGGAATAGACGGATTCTGGCTTGATAATTCCGAGCCGGACTATGGCGTTTACGATTTTGAAAACTTCCGTTACAGCGAAGGCGCAGCCCTGGAAGTCAGCAACATCTATCCTCAGATGTATTCCAGAGTCTTTTTCGACAAGATGAAAAATGTGGAACGAGGGGACGGTTCTTCCGTTCCACATAAAGATATGGAACGAGAGAATCGTCCCCTCGTTCCACAAAAACCTGTAGTAAACCTCCTAAGGTGCGCCTGGGCAGGAAGCCAGAAGTATGGAAATGTTGTCTGGTCCGGTGATGTTCCCAGCACCTTTGAGGCTCTTTCTGACCAGATCCAGTGCGGAATCAACATGGGCCTTGCGGGCATCCCATGGTGGAACACGGATATCGGCGGATTTATGACAGATGATGTAAAAGACCCTGAGTTTTTGCAGCTTCTTATAAGATGGTATCAGTTTGCTGTATTTACTGCCGTATTCAGACTTCACGGTGACAGAGGACCTTACAATATCCCGGCCCTTGATGACAGAGACTGGGGCGGCGGATACCTCCACACAGGCCAGGACAATGAGATGTGGAGCTATGGTGAAGACAACTTCAAAATCATGAAGGAGTATTATGACCTTCGTATCAGCTTAAGGCCATATATTAAACAGCTGTATAAAGAAGCTTCGGAGAACGGATCACCTCTTATGAGAGCCATGTTCTATGAGTTCCCTGAGGATGAGAAGTGCTGGGAGCTTTCAGATCAGTATATGTTCGGTGATAAGTTCCTTGTGGCGCCCATACTTCATCTTGATGAGTTTGAGAGAGAAGTATATCTTCCAAAGGGACAGTGGAAGCTTACCAGTGACGGAACTGTATTTGAAGGCGGACAGACAGTAAAGGTAAAAGCACCGCTTGAATACATGCCGGTCTTCGAGCACGTTTAAGGAGACACCATGCCTAAAGGAGCAAATCAGAAGCTTAAACTCTATTACCTCAGTCAGGTGATGATAAAAAAGACAGATGATGAGCATTTTCTGACAATGCCAGAGATTCTAAAGCATCTTGAGGAATACGGGATCATTGCGGACAGAAAGAGCATCTATAACGATTTTGAAGCCCGGCGTACCATTGGACTTGATGTCATTATGGAGCAGGAGGGCCGAAACTATTACTATCATGTGGGAGCAAAGCACTTTGAGATGGCAGAGCTTAAGCTCTTAGTGGATGCAGTGCAGTCCTCCAAGTTCATCACTGCCAAAAAATCCTCGGAACTCATCAGTAAGATAACAAACCTTGTA
>JAEEGL014242725.1_pt1 | contig 12874 bp, 11 predicted proteins | sample 9134231 | NCBI WGS metagenome assembly JAEEGL01 (sample SAMN16246548, study PRJNA631951) | gut metagenome | biome: gut microbiome; feature: rumen; material: fiber-attached | host: Bos | place: Iran: Karaj | collected 2018-10
ATCGTGAACCCCGCCGAGAGCGACGAGTTTAATGCTCCTACTCTTGGCCTGCAGTGGCAGTGGCATGGCAACTACGACGAGAAGTTCGGCACCGCCACCGCCTTCGGCACCTACCGCATCTATACCTATAAACTATCATCGACCACCCAACACCCAACCCCCAACTTCTGGTCCGTTCCCAACATGCTGCTGCAGAAGACACCCGCCGACGAGTTTACTGTGACCACAAAGATGCGTTTCACCTCGAAAGCCGACGGGCAGTTTGGCGGCCTTATCATGATGGGGTTGGACTACTCGGCGCTGGTGGTCAGGCGCGAGGGCAAGACATTCCAACTGGTGCAGATGACCTGCAAGGATGCCGACAAAGGCAAGCCTCAGGCCGAGACCGTATTGGCTACGCTGAAGCCTACGGCCGAGGATAAGATTGATTATAAGCCCGGCCTCCACGAGGACATCTACCTGCGGTTGCGCGTGAGCAATGCCGAAGCTGGTGCAGCACATGGCGGCAAGCCCCTGGTACGCTTCTCCTACAGTCTCAACGGCAAGCAGTTCACCGACTGTGGCGAGGCGTTCCAGATGCGTCAGGGCAAATGGATAGGAGCAAAGTTCGGCTTCATTGCTGCCGAGACCAACGAGAAAGCCGACCGCGGCTGGGTGGATGCCGACTGGATTAGAGTAACACAATAATAATAATATGCAAGCAATTATCCTCGCGGCCGGCATGGGCCGCAGACTAGGCGAATATACAAAGGACAACACCAAGTGTATGGTGCCAGTAAACGGTGTGCGCCTCATTGACCGACTCTTGGGCCAACTGGCCAAACAAGACCTCAAGCGCGTCGTCATCGTAGTGGGTTATCAGGGACAGGCCTTGCGCAAGTACATTGAGGAGACATACCTCTCACCTCTGGCCCCTCACCCATCACCTCTAAAGATAATATTTGCCGAGAACCCCATCTACGACAAGACAAATAATATCTATTCGTTGGCCTTAGTGAAGGACAAGTTGCAGGAGGATGACACCCTGCTCATCGAGAGCGACCTCATCTTCAGCGACCGCATCATCCCCATGATTGTAGACAATCCCTACCCCAACATGGCACTGGTCGCCAAGTACGAGACCTGGATGGACGGCACGATGGTACGCCTGGACGACGACCAAAACATCGTGAACTTCATCTCGAAAGATGCCTTCGACTATAACGAGGTGGACTCGTATTATAAGACGGTAAATATCTACAAGTTCTCGAAGACGTTCTCACAACAGAAATACGTACCTTTCCTCGATGCCTATACCAGGGCTGTTGGCAACAACGAATACTATGAGAATGTGCTGCGCATCATCTCGCTGCTCAACAACCACGACATGAAGTCGCTACCCATCGGCAACGAGAAGTGGTACGAGATTGACGACAAGCAGGACCTGGATATCGCTGAGGCCCTCTTTGCCGACGAGAAAGACGTGCTGCGCAAATACTACGGACGCTATGGCGGTTTCTGGCGTTTCCCCCAGATGCTCGACTTCTGTTATCTGGTAAACCCCTATTTCCCCAGCAAGCGCATGAAGGACGAATTGCGTGCCAACTTCGACACCTTGCTCACGGAATACCCATCTGGTATGAAAGTCAACACCCTCATTGCCAGCAAGAGTTTTGGCGTGAGCGACCCCTATATCGTGCCAGGAAACGGTGCTGCAGAACTCATCAAGGTGCTGATGGAGGAGAACAACGGCAAAACCGGCTTCGTTCGTCCTACCTTTGAAGAATACCCCAATCGCTACGACAAGGACAGTCAGGTGACCTTTGTACCTCAGAATGCTGACTATCGCTATACGGCTGACGACCTGATGACATTCTTTGGCGATAAAGACATTCGCCAACTGATGGTCATCAATCCTGATAACCCTTCAGGCAACTTTATTCCCAAGGCAGACATCCTGTGCTTGGCCCAGTGGTGCAAAGAACGTGAGATTCGCCTGATAGTTGATGAATCCTTCGTTGACTTCAGTGAGGACTATGCTAATAATTCTCTGTTGTCAGATGAGATTCTCGAGGCTTATCCCCACATGGCTGTGATGAAGAGCATCTCGAAGAGTTATGGTGTGCCAGGTCTGCGCCTAGGTATCCTCTGCTCTGCCGACAAGGACCTTATCGCGCGTATCAAGAAAGCGGTGTCTATCTGGAACCTCAACTCCTTTGCCGAGTTTTTCATGCAGATATACAATAAGCACGAGAAGGATTATGAGCGTGCCTGTGCAAAGTTCGTGGCTGAGCGTGCCGACTTCTATGAGCAGTTGCAGCAGATACCCTTCTTCCACGTGATGCCATCGCAGGCCAACTATTTCCTTTGTGAGGTTTTACCTCCTTACAAAGCCAGCGAAATCGTCATATACATGCTGAAGCAACACAATATCTTGACGCGCGACTGTAGTCTGAAGCCTGGTCTCGACCCAGAGAAGCAGTATATGCGTATTGCCGTGCGTGACCATGAGGACAATACCCGACTCGTTGAAGGATTAAAAGAACTGGCCAAATGAAGATTTGTATTTGCGGTGGAGGAAACTTAGGTCATGTGGTGGCAGGCTTTGTGGCTGCCCAGGACAAGCATGAGGTGTGTTTGTTGACACGCCAGCCAGAGCGTTGGAGTACTGAACTGACGATTGAAGCGCCTGAGGAAACCACATATTTAGGTCACCTAAACGGCATATTTAGTGATGCCAAACCTGCTGTTTCCGACGCCCAAATCATCTTGTTGTGCCTGCCAGGCTACGGCATCCGCGACACCCTGCTGCAAATAAAGGATTACCTACGTCCTGATGCTGCCGTTGGTACGGTGGTCAGCAGTACGGGATTCTTCTTCGAAGCCCTGGATGTGCTGCCCTCATCACAGCCCCTGTTCGGTTTCCAACGTGTGCCGTTCATATCGCGCACCTTAGACTACGGCCGACGCGCCCGACTGATGGGCTATAAGGAAAGCCTCGAACTGGCCGTTGAGCATTGCACATATACAGAACAACTGCGCGACGTATTGGCTGATATGCTGCAAACACCTATCAACCTGTTAAACAGCCATTACGAGGTGAGCCTCAGCAACAGCAATCCACTGCTCCATCCTTCAAGGCTATATTCGCTTTGGAAAGACTGGCACGAGGGCATCATCTACGACCGTGTGCCGATGTTTTATGAGGAGTGGACAGAAGAAGCTGCCGAACTCTATCTGGCAATGGACAACGAACTGCAGGCACTCCTTGAGCAATTGCCCGTGCGCAAGGGCAGTATTCCGACCGTACTCGACTATTACGAGAGCACCGATGCCCACTCGCTTGCCCGCAAACTGCGTAGCATCGAAGCTTTCAAGGGCATCAGAGCACCCATGAAAGAAGTCGCAGGAGGCTTCGTGCCCGACCTGCAAAGCCGCTATTTTACTGAGGATTTTCCCTACGGTCTGGCTTTCGTCTATCGCCTAACGCATGAGAAGGATATTCCCTCGCCCACTATCGACAAGATTTATGAGTGGGGCATGAAGATGATTAAAGAATAAGGGCCATTCCCATTAGGATGGCCCTTAAATTCTGTCTCGAAAAACTATGACCGCCCGAACAGCCATTTCTTGAGGAAGGGGCTGATACGCAGAATGTTCGACGTGATGATGCTGAAGCCGATGATAACCACACCCAGAATGACTGACAGGACAACATCGACGACGAAATTGTGAGGATAACTCTTGATGAACGCCCCCACACTGGGCAGGTCGGGCAGGAAGAGGTAATGGATAAGATAGATGTCGAGCGTGCGCCTGCCAATGTATTGCAGCGAGGCACCGATAGGCGACAACTTGGTGAAATATTCCTTGTAGTGGCGGAAATACATAAACACGATGGTGAGCAGGCCAAAACGGGCGGTGGTCAGCGGTATGATGGCCCATGTCCTGCGCAGCGTATGCCATTTCAGGGCATCGAGGGTTGACAGAATGACAATGACAACGACAATAGGAAAGAACCACTTGCTGTCCATTAGCCGCTGCGCCTTGTCCCAATAGCGATGTACGATATTGCCATAGAGGAAGAATGGGAAATAGAGCAGCACCTGTACCAGACTGCTGTCCTGAAGGAAATAATACAGGTCGGTCTTGGCTCCCTTATGGCCTATGGCCCATGAGAAATATTTGGGCTGGTAGTTCGTCTCATAGAAAAGGATGGAAACGAGGAAAAGCAGCGTGATGGGAATCCACGACTTCCATTTAATCTTCGATTCAACGTAGGCAAACGCATAATATATAAGGAACATGTAGAGCAGGGCGATGGTAAACCAGTAGCCGCCCTTACCGGCTGAATGGAAATTTGATTCCACGGCTCCAAGGAAATCCTTGTTGAAGATGGCCGTTACGAGAAAGAAAAAAGCCAGGGTGGGAACAATCTGTACACGCAGTTTCTTACCAACCAGCATGCTCAGGTTGCGGAAATCCCATAGTTGCGATGCTTTATAAGCCAGGAATCCGCTGACGAAGAAAAACAGCGGCATGCGAAACAATACCAGGAACGGAATCGTTGATGAGTGATGCCATTCCTCGCCGAACCCCATGACTGCCACATGGTTGGCCACCACCATAATCATCGTAAAGCCGCGAAGGGCATCCAGCCACTCCAAACGGGGCCTCTTTGCTACATTATTTTCCATCATGGCTGCAAATTTACGCAAATTATTTTGAACTTCAAACTAAAAGTTGTATTTTTGCATTCTAATTAGAAAAAAACTCTTTGTTGAGATGAAGAATTACGACTATCTTATTGTTGGCGCAGGCCTGTTTGGAGCCACGTTTGCCTATCTGGCCCGGCAGGCCGGCAAGCGGTGCCTGGTCATCGACAAGCGGGCGCATAAGGGCGGCAACGCTTATTGCGAGGATGTGGATGGCATCCATGTGCATAAGTATGGGGCCCATATCTTCCATACCAAGGACAAGCGGATATGGGACTTCGCCAACAGCCTCGCCACCTTCAACCGCTATACCAACTCGCCCATTGCCAACTACAAGGGACGGCTCTACAACCTGCCGTTCAATATGAACACCTTCTATCAGATGTGGGGCGTGAAGACACCGCAGGAGGCCCGTGAGAAGATTGACGAACAACGTGCCGAGGCAAGCGAAAAGTTAAGGATGAAGTGTGAAAGGCTGGGTGTGCCCTGTGAGCCGCAGAACCTGGAAGAGCAGGCCCTGCTGCTGGTGGGGCGCGACATCTACGAGATTCTGATCAAAGGCTACACCGAGAAGCAGTGGGGCCGCAAGTGTACGGATTTGCCCGCCTTTATCATCCGTCGTCTGCCTGTGCGCCTGACCTTCGACAACAACTACTTTAACGACCCCTACCAGGGCATACCCGTAGGCGGCTATAACGTGCTGACGGAGAAATTGCTCGACGGCATCGAGGTGAGGCTCAACACCGACTACTTCGCCCACCGTCAGGAACTGGAAGCACTGGCCGGGAAGACCGTCTACACAGGTGCCGTCGACGAATACTTCGGCTACAGGCTTGGCAAACTTGACTGGCGCACCCTGCGCTTCGAGCACGAGCGGCTCGACATGGCCGACTATCAGGGCAATGCCGTGATGAACTTCACCGACAGCGACACGCCCTATACCCGCATCATCGAGCACAAGCACTTTGAGTTCGGTCAGCAGCCCTTCACCGTCATCAGCCGCGAATACAGCAGCGAGTGGACCGAGGGTGCCGAGCCGTTCTACACCGTGAACGACGAGCGCAACAATCAGTTGGCTGCCGAGTACAAAGCCCTGGGCGAACAGCAAGAGAGCGTCATCTTCGGCGGACGGCTGGCAGAATACAAATACTACGACATGGACCAGGTGATGGCCCGTGCCTTTGAAAAATGGAACGAACAGCCATGACAAACCTCTCTAAGATACAAGACACGACCATTGACGGCTACCCCGTCAGCAAGGCTCTCCGACAGTTACAGATGCTGGAACTCGACGTGCTGAAAGAACTGCTGCGCGTCTGCGAGAAGCATCACCTGCGCATCTTTGCCGACAGCGGCACGCTGCTGGGTGCCGTGCGTCACCGGGGCTTTATTCCCTGGGACGACGACATCGACATGGCTATGCCTCGCCCTGACTACGACCGGCTGGCACAGATAGCCTCGACCGAGTTCAAACATCCGTTTTTCTATCAGACCACGATGACCGACCCGCTCCACGTGAGAGGTCACGCCCAGTTGCGCCATAGTCTTTCCACCGCTGTGCTGGAATTGGAATACGACCTGAACATCAACCAAGGCGTATTCATTGACATCTTCCCCTTAGACGGCGTGCCCGACGATGAGGCACAACAGGAGAAGGACAAGGCCGAGACCAAGCGGCTGCTCAACGTGATGCGCATGAACAGGCCGTTTCAACTTCCCGTCACCTGGAACCCCATGAAGATGTGGCACTATTGGAAGGAGCGCCGGCAAGCACTCGCCTGGCTGAAGCAAAACGGCATGACGAACAAAGACTGCTTCAAGCGCTTCGAGGACATACTCCGCTCTAACAACTACGAGACGTCGGCCAGGGTGGGAACATTGGCTTTCTGGTACCGGCGCTTTAAGGACCATAGCATCTACGACGGCAAGGTGATGATGCAGTTCGAGGACATCGAAATACCAGCACCCATAGAGTACGACAAGTTGCTGCGCATATTCTTTGGCGACAACTACATGACGCCCATCCATGAGGCTGCGGCACACACCGGACTGATCTTTGACCCCATGCGTCCCTATACGGAGGTGCAGGCAGAGTTGCGCCGGGCGCATTCATGGTGGAAGGACTTTTGGAAAGAAATCAAGAAACGCGTGGGATAAATGGCTGACAACAACCTGAAGGAAAAGACATCAAAGGGACTGTTCTGGGGTGCCATCAACCACGGGACGACACAGGTGCTGAACCTGGCCTTCGGCATCTTCCTGGCACGCCGGCTGACCAAGGCCGACTACGGCATCCTGGCCGTCCTCTCTATCTTCACGCTGGTGGCCGGCTGCATACAGGCGGCAGGATTCTCGCAGGCGCTGGCCAACATGAAGAAACCGACGCACAACGACTACAACGCCGTCTTCTGGTTCAATATCCTGGCAGGTAGCATCATGTATGCCGTGCTCTTCCTCTGTGCCCCCCTCATCGCCATCTTCTTCCATCAGCCGGTACTCGTCGAGGTGTCACGCTTCACGTTCCTGGCCTTCCTTATCTCGGCCTTTGGTATTGTGCCCAATGCCTATCTGTGGATCAACCTCAGGAACCGCGAACTGGCTACGGCCAACTTCTGGGGCCTGGTTGTTTCGGGCTGCACCGGCATCTGGATGGCCTACAACGGCTATGCCTATTGGAGCCTGGCCTGGCAGCAGGTCATCTATATCACCGTTGTCAATATCATCAGATACTACTACACCCGCTGGACGCCCACCCTGCCCGTAGACTTCAGTCCCATACGCGGCATGTTCCGGTTCTCGGTGAAGTTATTGATAACCAATATCCTCAATACGATAAACCAAAAGGTGCTGACCTTTGTCTTCGGACGCATCTTCGCCATCGACGTCGTGGGTATCTACGACCAGGCCAATAAATGGAACACCACGGGCAGTTCGTTTATCTCGAACACTATCAACCAGGTGGCACAACCCGTACTGACGGCTGTCAACGACGATGCGCAGCGCGAACAGCGTGTGTTCAGGAAGATGACACGTTTCACGGCCTTCCTCACCTTTCCTGCTATGTTCGGACTGGCAATGATAGCCCACGAGTTTATTGTCATCACCATCACCGACTACTGGGTAAGTTGCGTGCCCCTGCTCCAGATTCTCTGCATAGGCGGTGCCTTCCTGCCCTTCTATATCCTGCATCAGAACATGGCCATCAGTCATGGGCGTTCTGACCTCTACCTCTACTGCACCATAGGCCAGATTGTTGTGCAACTGGGCATCATCCTGCTGTTCTCGCACTGGGGACTCACTACCATGGTGACGGCCTACACGATTTTCACGATATTCTATCTTGTAGTATGGCAGGTGGTTACCACGCCCCTGAGCCATATCAGCATCTGGCTGTCGCTCAAGGACATCCTGCCCTTCATGCTGATAGCAGCCTGCTGCATGGGAGGCACCTACTATATCACGCAGCCCGTCACTTCGCTGCCATTGCTCCTGGCCTTACGCATCGTGATGGCCTCATCACTGTATTTCCTGGTACTCAAGTTGCTGCACGCCGAGATACTGAACGAATGCCTGCAGTTTGCCAAGAACAAATTCAAGAAAAACAATTAGAGCGGTATGGAGAAACTACTGACCCTCATCATCCCCACCTATAACATGGAGCGCTACCTGCGCACCTGCCTCGACTCGCTTGTCACGGAAAGGGCACAGGACGCGCTGGAGGTGCTCATCATCAATGATGGCAGCAAAGACACCTCGTCGGCCATTGGCCATGAATACGAGGCAAAGCATCCCAATATCTTCCGCGTCATCGACAAGGAGAACGGAAACTACGGCTCGTGCATTAACCGCGGACTGAAGGAGGCCAAGGGGTGCTACGTCAAGATTCTGGATGCCGACGACCATTTTGACACGGCAGCCTTGGCGCAGTTCCTGCAGGATATTGCCACCATCGATACCGACCTGATACTGACAGACAACACCATCTTTGGCGACAACGATATCAGCAAGAAATACTATGGTTTCAACCTGCCCAGCCATAAGACGCTGATCTTTGCCGACCACTGCGATGCGCTCAAAGCCGACATACAGATGCACAACGTGACCTATAAGAGAAGTCTCTTCGGCACGTTTGACTATCACCAGACGGAGGGCATCTCGTATACCGACCAAGAATGGATCTTTGCTCCGATGGCTCATGTCCGCACATTCACCTATCTGCCCCTGCCGCTTTACAGATACCTGATAGGGCGTGAGGGTCAGACCATCAGTCCCGCACAGATAGTACGCAGTGCCAATCACAATGTGGTGCTCGCCAACAGTATGCTGACCGAATATGCTGAAGCCGACAAGACAGACGAGCGCATCAAGGCTTATCTGGAATTCCGGCTGGCACGGCAGGTGAAGTATCTGTATAGGATTTATCTGGCAGAGTATCCTAGCCTGGACACCGACACGCTCATGGCCTTTGACCAGCGCCTGAAGACTGGGCATCCCTCGCTTTATGATGAAACGGGACGGCGTACCATGGGGCCGTTTATCCGGATCAGGTATGTGGACTACTGGCGCAGGCATCATTATGCACCTCAGCCACGATGGTTTTACACCGTCTTCAATGCTTATAACAAAACGCTGAACTTAGCCAAGCGGATCTTTGGACTTCAGCATGTGTAGCATCTTTTCAGCAATGGCTCTATGACCGTCGGCACCATGGCCTTCACACTAAGTCCTTGATGAATACGCTGGCGAATCTCCGTGCTGCTCACATCGAGCAACTCTGTATCTGCCATGGTGACGGTGGCGGGCAAATGTGATGCGTCTGTCTCACTGCCACGGCGAGGGTAGACCACTATCTGGTGGTTGCGCAGGATGTCGTCGGTATGATACCAGCGGTGGAAGTGCTGCCAGTTGTCGCCACCTATTAATAATATAAAGGTGTAGTCGGGATAGTCCTGCCGAAGGTGCTGCAATGTGTGCCAGGTATAGGAGGGCTTCGGCAGGTGCAGTTCGTAGTTGCAGGCCCTGATGCCCTCTTCACCGTGCAGGGCTATGCGTGCCATCTCGTAGCGCAGACGGTCGTCGATCAGTTCGGTGCTGCCCTGTTTCAGCGGGTTCTGGGGCGACACCATCAGCCATACCTCATCCAGCCCGGCCCGCTGCCGCAGGGCCTTTGCCAGGGCGATATGCCCGTTGTGGATGGGGTTGAACGAGCCGCCGTAGATGCCGATTCTTTTCATTTCTTTTCGTATTAATTTCCTGTATGTTGCGTCCGTTGTCCTGTATGTTGCGTCCGTTGTCCTGTATGTTGCGTCCGTTGTCCTGTATGTTGCGTCCATTGTCCTGTATGTTGCGTCCGTTGTCCTGTATGTTGCGTCCGTTGTCCTGTATGTTGCGTTGCCAACGCAACATACTAAACGGTGGTTACTTGCTACAAATGGTGCGTGCAATCTCGTTGAGGGTAAGGCACTGGGTACGGCTGATGGTGGTCTGCTCGTTGTGGTGTTCCCAGGGGGCTAGGATGAGGAGCCGCCCTTCTGCACAGGCCTCCATGCGCTGTCCTCCAGGCTTGGCCAAGTCAGTAAAGCCATTTTCTTGAAGATAAACCACGGGGAATCCTTCATCAAAAGCTGCCCGCATGATGACCTTCTCACCTTGAGAGATAGAGGGTGATACTAGCACGGCCCCGCGTCGGCAGGCACCAAGGCATTCTTCTTTTTTCGCTTCTATCTGGGCCGGAGTGAGGCTGCGCGAGCACTGTACCTGCACCAGTTCCGGACGGTCGAGCAGGAAACGGTTGCCAATGGCGGTGAAGGTATAAGGGCCAACAATGAGGTTGTGCTGCACGCGGAAGAGGTCGGGATGCTCGCGTTTCATCAGCAGCCGGCGCGGATTGTCTGCCAGATAGTTGAGCCAGTGGTCTATCTGCCCGTGCCGCAGTAGGAGCCGGTCGTTGTACCCTCTGGCGAAGAGCATTCCGTGAGTGCGGTCCTCGCCCCGTCGGTCGCGCTTTTGCTCCTGCTGTCCTGCGGAAGGCTCTCCCTGCTGTCCTGCGGAAGGCTCTCCCTGCTGTCCTGCCGAAGTCTCTCCCTGCTGTCCTGTATGTTGCGTTGCCAACGCAACATACTGAACAACGGGGGGCAGGCCGAGCACCAACTGGCGGTAGTGGCGGTTGCAACTCTGCTTGAAGCCACGGATGGCCATGCCCAGCGGCTTTTCCATCTTTTCCTTGACGAAGAGGATGCCATGCAGATGGTCGGGCATTATCTGAAGGGCTACCACCGTTATCTCGGAATGATGGTCGGCGCACGCCCACCACTCCTGCTCTACCCTGAAACCAAGGTCAGTGAGCCTGATGGCAGGGGCATCGGGAGCACCTTTTGGTGCATCGCTTCTTCCAATAACCTCTCCGAACAGCGGCTGGCGCCCTTCTGTCACCATCGTAATCATGTATATCTGGCGGTTGGTGTAGTCGTTCCAAACGGCACGGCGGAGCATGGAGGGCTTCTTCTGACCAGCAAAGGGCTGCTGCTTCCTGAAGGTCTCTTCGTTCATGGCCTTTTTTTGTTAGGACTCAAAGAACGCACGGACCAGGGCGAGTGTCTCTGCCTTGGCGGCCTGCAGGTCGTCGTTGACGATGATGCGGTCGAACTGCGGGGCAAAGGTCATCTCGTATTCGGCCTTGGCCAGGCGTTCGGCAATAGCCTCGGGGGTGTCGGTGGCACGGCCTTCCAAGCGGCGGCGCAGTTCGTCTATGGACGGCGGCTGGATGAAGAGGCTCAGAGCCTCGTCGCCGTAGTATTTCTTGATGTTGATGCCGCCCTTCACGTCAACGTCGAAGACCACGTTCTGCCCAGCCTCGCGCTGCCGCTCCACCTGTGCCTTCAGCGTGCCGTAGAAGCGGTCGTGGTACACCTCCTCATACTCCAGGAACTCGTTGTTGTCTATCCGCTGCCGGAACTCCTCGGGCGTGAGGAAATAATACTCCACGCCGTGCTGCTCGGTGCCTCGCGGCGGGCGCGACGTGGCACTGATGCTGAAATACAGGTTCAACTCCGGGTGCTCCTTCATGAGCCACTGCACGATGGTCGATTTGCCGCTGCCGCTGGGTGCACTGAATATCAATAGTCTGCCTTTTGCCATGATTTGAAATATTTTTACAAGGCATTCAATACCTGTTCCTTGATCTGTTCCAGTTCGTCCTTCATCTGGACTACGATGTTCTGCATCTCCGCCTGGTTGCTCTTCGAGCCGGTGGTGTTGATTTCGCGGCCCATCTCCTGGGCTATGAAACCCAGTTTCTTGCCCTGTCCGTGGCCGTCGCGCATAGTCTCGCGGAAATACTTCAGGTGGTTGGTCAGCCGTTGCTTCTCCTCGCTGATGTCGAGTTTCTCGATGTAGTAGATGAGTTCCTGCTCTAGGCGGTTCTTGTCGTACTCTACGCCAGGAATCTGCTGCAGCCCGTCGACGATGCGCTGGCGTATTTTCTCCACGCGGCTCTTCTCGTAAGGCTCGATCTCAGCCAGTAGGCGCTCGATGTTGTCAACCTTTTCGGCAAACTTCCGCTCCAGCGCGGCACCCTCCTGCTTGCGGAAGTCAACCAGTGCATTAATGGCCCCCTCCACGGCCTTGCGTGCTGTGTCCCATTCTTCGTCGGTGAGCACCTCCTGTTCTGTGCGTGTCAGCACGTCGGGCATGCGCGTCAGCGTGTAGATCCAGTCCTCGGGCTCGGGTATGCCCACCTTTCGTGCCACGTCCTTCAGTTGCAGGTAGTAGTTCTCCACCAGTGCCGTATTCACGGGAGTGGCATCCACGCCGGCGTCTTTCTCTATCCACAGGCTGAAGTCCACCTTACCTCTCTCCAGTGCGGCGGCTATCATCTGTCGGATTTCCATCTCCTTCTCGCGGTAGAGCGGCGCGATGCGCGTCTGCAGGTCCAGTTGCTTGGAGTTCAGCGACTTGATTTCTGCGTTGATTTTCTTGTCTTTAAACGCCACGACCACCTTGCCGTAGCCAGTCATTGATTGTATCATAATTATCTGTTCTGTTGTTTTTATCTGCCAACATGGGTGCAAAGTTACGAAAAAAATGCGAACTTAGCAAAAATGCGAACCTAATTCTGCTGTTTCCAGTGGATAAAGTGCTGTTTGCCTGAAAAGGTTCGCATTTCTTTTTTATTTTTGTCC
>JAEEGL014583853.1_pt1 | contig 12874 bp, 13 predicted proteins | sample 9134231 | NCBI WGS metagenome assembly JAEEGL01 (sample SAMN16246548, study PRJNA631951) | gut metagenome | biome: gut microbiome; feature: rumen; material: fiber-attached | host: Bos | place: Iran: Karaj | collected 2018-10
CCCAGATGCTGGTTGGTGACAACATTTTCAAGGAATTCAAGGGCGCGTTCACAGAGTGCTACGTGAACGAACAGCTGGCCCGCATCCAAATCCCCACATTCTACCACTCATCCAATGAGTCAGAATGCGAGCTAGATTTCGCCGTCCAGACAGAAAAAAGAGTCATCCCAATAGAAGCCAAGGCTGAAGTAAACGTCAAGGGCAAATCACTTAAGACCTACATTGACAAACATCCCGCCCTCAAAGGCCTCCGCGTCTCGATGAAGAACTACATTGACCAAGGTTGGATGGAGAATCTTCCGCTCTACGCAATTGAAGGTTACCTTCGCACCGAAGGTATACCGGTTTCTGAGCAAGGGGAATAAAGTATCAAATCATCACTTCCTCCAGGCACCACCTTAATTCGGCCTTCCAATATACTGGGAGGCCGATTAGCGCCATATCATTCCTTTCGTGGCAAGGAAATGCGCTGCAGCGAGGGTAGGGAAATTTGGGGATGTGTTTTGTGTTTCAAAAGACTTTTATATATTTGCCTTTGAATTGATGGTCGCACGGGAGCGGGAGGCACTGAAAAGTGGCTATATCGGAGGTTCGAATCCTACCCAATTCGCCAAGGAGGTCGCAAGGCCTCCTTATTTTATTTGTCTATATTGTTTTCCGTTCATATCAGCTATATCTACTACACCGATAGATTTAGCCAAGTTATATGTACGCCCTTTTCTTTTATAATTAGGGTGAATGACGACCTTCAAGACTTTTCCTGTTGAGTAATATCGTGTGCCAACAAAAATAATATCCTTTTGGTTTATGTCTTCATAAATACTTGTAGGATAGTTTATTACCTGCGCGACCTCATCATATCGGTCCTTATCGATAACAGCCCCCTTGGCCTCCTTTGGGTGGTTGATATACTTGAGTATTGTAGCGTCATCGATCAGCACTTCATTGCTTTCCAGCTTCAATCCCTTTGATTCGTAATCGCGGCGGATCTCGGCCGGAATCTCTCCTGCGTAGATAATCCTTCCTCTCGGTTTGGCATCATCACGCACCATGTCAGCAAACTGCTGTATTGTTATGTGGCGTCCTATAAGGCAACCAGTTCTCTTTCCTTCAGTTCCAGTTTCCATACTATTTCCTGATTATTCCGGGGCCATAGCCCATACGCATCCGCAAAGGCAGACCACGGCCTGGAGCCGGTTGTCCACACAGGGAATACGCTTGATTATGAATTGTGAAGGGAGCTGCTTTCCAGAGGGGAAAGGCTAGGCGCTTCTGGTTTCATTACCGGCCGATTCGACGACCGTTTGTCTTGAACAAATGTACGAATCAGGCGTGGATTGGGCAAGGGTGGGGAACTGTTTTGTGTTTGAAAAACTATTGTATATTTGCCTTTGAATTGATGGTCGCATTTGGTAGCGGGGCTTCCCTGCGGGGCAGCATATAGGAGGTTCAAGTCCTACCCAATTCGCCAAGGGAGCTTTCGGGCTCCCTTATTTGTATTTCAATATTGCGAATCCACCCTCCGGTTTATCTCCATACCTTTACAATTGTTTGTTAAATTGCTAAAGTGATTATATAGCAAAATGTGCATAATCGCCTTATTGCAAGCTGTTAACGCCCAAATTGTATATGGCGCGGCTGTTCGCGGACTATCCCGCCGGCGGGCCTGAAATGTGGGGAAACGGCCCGCCCGGCGGGATAGTCCCGCTCCTCTCGCGCAGCGCCCATTAGAAATGTGGTTAAAGAAATGCCTCGGATGGGATAGGAAACACTGGAGAAAATAATGTATCTTTACATATCCAAGCTGCATAATTAATGTTATAACATGTCTGAAATAGAACAGATTCTAACAGAATTGCGCCATTTCAATCAGGAGCGTGACTGGGACCAGTTTCATAACGGGAAGGATCTTGCCATAGGTTTGTCCATAGAGGCGTCTGAACTCCTGGAGGCTTTCCTATGGAAGACGCCGGAAGATGTCGATCCTGCAAAGATCCGTGAGGAGCTGGCGGATGTGCTCAATTATGCCTTTCAGATGGCTGATAAGTATAATCTTGACATTAAGGAGATTATGCTCGAGAAGATTCGTAAGAATGCTGCCAAGTATCCGGTGGAAAAGGCGAAGGGGAGTGCGAAGAAGTATAATGAACTGTAAGCCGTATGATTGTCTACAATGCAAACAAAGGGCAGTTTGTCCAGGATGTAAGGACGAATGTCATTGCTTCAAAAATCCTCGACCTTATCAGGGAGAAGGGTTTGAATGCGGGGCAGGAGCGTGAGTTCGCTTCCTGGCAGAATTCAATGCAGTTCATGCGGAACATCGTGGACGATTCGGAGATTGACGACGATGTTCAGATTGCCATCGAGTACAACATCCCCCAGACATCCAAGCGCGTGGATTTCATCATTATAGGCGCAGATGCAAAAGGGAAAGACAGCATCGTAATTGTAGAGCTGAAGCAGTGGACAAAGGCCGAAGTCGTGGATGACGATATGCACTATTGTGTGCGCACTTATGTTGCCAATGACAACAGGATCGTGTGCCACCCGTCTTATCAGGCATACTCCTATTCGCGATTCATCAGTAACTATTCGCAGGTCGTTCAGAGCAGCGGTATCCAACTTGTGCCATGTGCGTATCTGCATAATTATCTGCCGGCTTATAGGGAGGTGCTTGCTGACGAGATATACAAAGATTGGTACACGTCAGCGCCATTCTTCATTATGGATGAGGTGCAGCCATTCACCGAGTTCGTCAAGAAGTATGTCACGAAGAAGTCATCCAAAGGGGACCTTCTCTATCTCATCGACCATGGCAGGATAAAGCCCACCAAGGCCTTACAGGACGCGCTCTCTACGATGGTTATGGGCAATCCCGTTTTCGATCTTCTGGACGAACAGGCGGTGTGCTTTGATATGTGCGTCCGCACAATGCTTCAATGCCTGAAAGACAACAAGAAGCGCACGATCATTATTCAGGGAGGCCCCGGGACCGGTAAATCCGTCCTGGCGGTCAACTTGCTGATGAAATACATTCAGTGTAAATGTAACGCTGCATATGTTACGAAGAACAGTGCCCCAAGGAATGCATTTCTATCCATTTTGTCTGGGAACAAAGCTGCGAATATTGCTAATATAAGTCAGCTATTCCGCTCTCCCTTCGGTCTCTCGAATGTTCAGTCCAATTTATACGATTGCCTCATTGTGGATGAAGCGCATCGTCTAGTTAGAAGGATGAACAGAGACAAAAATGGTAAGAATCAGGTAAAAGAATGCATCAATGCTTCTCTTTTGACCATCTTCATGCTGGATGAGGATCAGGCTGTCACGAGCAAGGACATCGGCAGTGTGCAGGAGATCAGCAAGTGGTGCAAGGAATTAGGCTCCAACATCATTATGCGCGAAGAGACCAAACTCGTTTCGCAGTTCAGGTGCAACGGAAGTGATGCGTATATCCAGTTTATAGACAACTTGTTGCAGCGCGGACCGGAAACGCTTGCGGTGCCGATGGGTGAGCTGAATTATGATTTCCGTGTCTTTGATGATGCTACTCAGATGCGGGAGGCACTGCGCGAGAAAAACACCGATAACAAGGCGCGCATGGTAGCCGGCTACTGCTACGACTGGAACGTCAAGAACCACCGCGGAGATATAGATATCAGTCTACCCGGAGGATTCCAGGCAAAATGGAATCTAGAGAACGACAAGATCTGGGCTATCAATCCGAAGTCATTCGAGGAAGTGGGCTGCATCCATACGGCGCAGGGGCTGGAGTTTGATTACGTTGGAGTTCTGATAGGCAAGGACCTGACCTACGACAAAGACTCCGGACGCGTAGTCACAAATAAAGCTGCCATCTCCAAAGATGACAAGTCCTCCGGCATCCGGGGTGCAGGCGACGAAGATGCCCGTCGACTTATTTTGAATACGTATAAAACCTTGCTTACAAGGGGCCAGAAAGGCTGTTTTGTTTACTGTGAGGATGAGGGGTTGAGGGATTATATCAAGAAGATGATTCGTTAAAAAACAAGTGATTAGTTGCTATAGGATGTCCGGTAAATACCCCGTCATAACCCTCTGCGGCTTAACCCGCTTCAAGGGCCAATTCCTCGAAGCCCAGAAGCGACTTACCCTCGAGGGCAACATCGTCATCAGCGTCGGCTTGTTCGATGACCCCACACGGCGATGGCCAAGACAACTTCGAATACACCACCTATGCCGGAGACCCCAAGTTGCCCTTCCTGATCACCACCATCCTGAAGAGCCACTTCGGCTACTAGGACAATTCCCGCTTGGTGGCCCACACCTACTGCGAGGTCGATTACTTCCGGAAAGATCCGGACAGCAGCGCATCACACCAAGTCAAATCTTAAACATTCGTGTCCCACTTGTCCCACCTGTCCCGTCCCTTCATTGGGACGGGACACTTTATGTAATTTCAGCGAAAAATTGTATATTTACATTTGCGGAAAGTTAACGTGTTGATAGACATTACATCAAAAGAGGGCTTGGACTAATTGGATTATGTTCAGGCGGCTTCTCTCTTTTGGTTTATAACAAGTATAGTCCTCAGGAGCCGGGCGACCACATTGAGTATGGCACTTATTGATGTTGTAAAATGGGACATGACTGAAGGCGAATTTTGTTATAAATTCCCTTCTGATGGGCTGAAAATTGGAACCCAATTAGTCGTATACCCCACTCAGACAGCATTCTTTGTCAAGGGAGGTGCAATCTGTGATGAATTTACAGAAGGCACATACACCATCAAGACAGAGAATATCCCGATTCTCAACAAACTCATAAACATCCCTTTTGGCGGTGATACACCTTTTAAGGCTGAGGTATGGTTTATTAACCAGGTCGCGAAACTTGACCTCCAGTGGGGAACGCCTCACCCGATCCAGCTGGAAGATCCAAAGTATAAGATCATCGTACCGGTCAGAGCACATGGCCAGTATGGTATCAAGGTGGTGAATCCGCGCCTTTTCCTACAGACCCTCATTGGTAATATGCAGGTGTTTTCTGCTGATAAAATTGAAAGTTACCTCAAAGGCCGCTTGGTGACCGCTTTGAATGCTTTAATTGCCCAACAGATCATTGAACAAAATGTCTCCGTTCTGGATATCAATACGCGTCTAAATGACCTCTCCCAGACTTGTAGCGACCAGTTGAATGATGTCTTTGGCAAATACGGTCTATCCGTAATTGAGTTTGCCATTATGTCCATTACAGTGCCGGAATCGGACCCGAGCGTGGTTAAACTGAAAGAGGCCAAAGACCTTGCAGCACGTCTCAATATTACTGGTAAGGACGTATATCAGATGCAGCGCAGTTTCGATGTCCTGGAAAAGGCTGCTGGTAACGAAGGCGCAGGTGGGCAAATGCTCGCTATGGGAGCCGGCCTTGGGGCCGGCGTTGGCGTTGGTACAGCAATGGGGCAAATGACCGACCAGGTCCTCAACACGTCTCCGGTAGTTCCTCCTCCCATCGATGCTGCCAAAACCTGGTTTATATACCTGAATGGGTCTCAAGTTGGTGGGCAAACCCCTCAGCAAATTGCCTCCTATATTCAGCAGGGCGTAGCTAATGGCGACACCCTTGTGTGGGCGGCCGGCATGCCGAAATGGGCTAAGATTGCCGATATTCCGGAACTAGCCCAGTTCGTTGCCCCCGTAGTTCCTCCCCCCATTGATTAAAAAATCTGAACGATGAAACATTTGAATCTCATAATCGGAGGGATCTTACTGGCTCTCAATGTTCTGATTGGGCTAATCATCTCCTCTTACTCAACATTCAACGTGTGCCTGACAAGCGGAGTCATCATCTTGTCCTTCGTTTTGATTGAGGTGTTGAAGCATTCCAAACTTAGGGATGCTTTCCGCGTTTCTTTGACAGTCATTTTTGCTTTCTTGATGATTGTATGTCTAGTTCTAGGCGTTCTTTCTCCTGAAACCTTCAAGGATAATGGGTACATTATCGCCATCATTGCCATTCTGGCTGTTGAGATAATTATCCTCCTCACTACCAGTTTCATTTCTCAAAACGTCAAAAAATAATATTACTACATATGAAGGCTTTAACATGCGAAATGTGCGGCAGCACAAATCTAATCAAAGAAGGTGGCGTATTTGTATGCCAGTCCTGTGGAACAAAGTATTCCGTTGAGGAAGCGAAAAAGATGATGGTGGAAGGCACTGTCGATGTGAAAGGTACAGTGAAAATTGACACATCTTCTGAGCTCCAGAACCTCTATGAAGTTGCCAGAAGGGCAAAAGACAACGACAACAGTGAGCAAGCCGAGAAGTACTATGACCAGATTTTAATGAAAGATCCCAAGAGTTGGGAGGCTACTTTCTATACAGTGTATTTCAAGGCAATGTCGTGTAGGATTGCTGAAATATGGAGCGCAGGGAATTCCGTATCGAATTGCCTTGATTCTGTCCTGTCACTCGTTAAAGAGAATGTTACAGAAGACGAAGAACAGGGAAAGGTTATCTCTGAAGTGTATGCTCGTTGTACTACTATTGCAAGCATGCTCAGCAATGCTGCTAGAAGCCATTATGATGATATCGACCCCCAAATCCGTGGTAACTATAATCAAGAGTATGTAAACAATGCTTCTGCGGCTGCAGACATAATGTATATTCTTGGTAATCTAATTGAAGAGAAGTTTGGTGAAAAATATGGAACCGTTGCAGCTCAGGCTTGGGAAGACGGTATTAATCTCCATAACTCATATCTATTTTTGATGGCCGATAAGGATGCCAATAAAAACGTCATGTCTAAGTATTCCGAGAAGATAAAGAAGTACAATTCTTCGTATACCACTCCCGAATTCAAGACATCCAACGGATGCTACGTCGCAACGGCCGTATATGGATCATATGATTGCCCGGAAGTGTGGACTTTACGCCGATTCCGTGATTACACCCTCGACGAGACCTGGTATGGTCGCCTATTTATTAAGGCTTATTACGCAATCAGTCCTACTCTCGTGAAATGGTTCGGCGAAACTGTATGGTTTAAAAAGCTATGGAGAGGACCACTTGATAAGATGGTGGCTAGGCTCAATAGCAAAGGCGTTGAATCAAGTCCTTATCAAGACAAATACTGATAAAGAGCAGCGGCATCCATTTTGGTGCCGCTTTTTTTTCGGGCCGATGGTGCCCAGATCCTGCAACAGCACAGATACTAGGGCCGATAAGAAAAGCGGTACTTGCTGGTCTGTCAGTTATGTTCTCCGCTGCGCTCCGCCCATAACAGCCAGACCAGCAACCTCTATTGCCACCCTTCGCTGTGAGACTCTGTCGGAGCAAGTCCGCCAGAGACTCACGGACGCCCTCACGCACAATAGGCCTGCGCCTCTGGCTCCCGCTCTTATAAGGGAAAAATGACCTGACCTACGGCAAAGACTCCGGACGCGTCGTCACAAATAAAACTGCCATCTCCAAAGATGACAAGTCCTCCGGCATCCGGGGAGCAAGTGACGAAGACGCCCGTCGTCTTATTTTGAATACGTATAAAACCTTGCTTACATGTGGCCAGAAGGGTTGTTTTGTTTATTGTGAGGACGAGGGGCTGAGGGAGTATATTAAGAAGATGGTTCGCTAAATAAAAGTGATTAGTTGCTATAGGATGGTAGGCAAATACCCCGTCATAACCCTCTGCGGCTCAACCCGCTTCAAGGACCAATTCCTCGAAGCCCAGAAGCGCCTGACCCTTGAAGGCAACATCGTTATCAGCGTCGGCCTGTTTGGCCATAGCGGCGACGATGAGGTCTGGACTGAAGGCACCAAGGAGATGCTGGACGATATGCACAAGCGCAAGATCGACATGGCCGATGAGATCTACGTCATCAACGTCGGCGGCTACATCGGCTCCAGCACCCGCTCGGAGATTGAATATGCAAAGAGTCTGGGGAAGGGGATTAGGTATCTGGAACCCCTGACTGAATAAACAAACCATAATAACACAACCCCCAATATGTCCGAACAAACCTACCCCTGCGAAACCTGCAAGTTCCGCGCGCATTACGACAAAGATCCCAAGTCGCTGCTCGGCCGCTTCTGGCGCTGGCATATCAACTTCTGCCCCGGCTGGAAGGCCTATTTCACCCATCAGGACGAGGCGACCAAGGCTGCCCTCCGGGAGAAGTACGATTTCCGGAAGTATCAGTCTGAGTAATCAATTGTCATCGGAGCGTGGCAGATACCCCGCAGAATATCAGTACGTAGCATAGTAGGTGGGGGGCTCTTTTCGAGGGGGCTACCAGATAGTTAATTCTCTGGCATACAATCGTTTAGCCGCCACGGCTGACAGGCGAGGTGTTCGCATTTACCTGCCACGCCTGATGGACGAGCTGCGCGCGTTTACCTGCCACGGCTGATAGACGGGTTGCGCGCAAGGACCGGAATTGACGGGGAATCCTCCCAGCCTTGCATAACTTGCCCTTAAATTCCATATCTTTGTCCTAGCATTATGAACCGTGAGGACGAGATATCGAAGGTGACCCTGACCGGCAGCGTGGTGAACCTGCTGCTGGTGGGGCTTAAGGCATTTGCGGGCGTGGCGGGGCATTCCGCGGCGATGCTCTCGGATGCCGTACACTCGCTGTCGGATTTCGTGACGGACATCGTCGTGCTGGTGTTCGTGCGGGTGAGCGCCCGTCCGCAGGATGAGGACCACGACTACGGGCACGGCAAGTACGAGACCATCGCCACGCTGTTCATCGGCCTGGCGCTCGCAGCTGCCGCCGTGGGCATCGTGGTGTCCGGTGCGCAGAAGCTGGCCGCCTGGCTACAGGGGGAGGACCTGCCTTCACCAGGCCGTCTCGCTTTCTGGGCTGCGCTCATCTCCATCGCCGTCAAGGAAGCCCTCTATCAATATACCCGCATCAAGGGGAAGAGCCTTGATTCTCCGGCCCTGGAGGCGAATGCCTGGCACCACAGGTCCGATGCCTTGAGCTCCATCGGTGCGGCCATTGGCATTGGCGGCGCCATCCTGCTGGGAGACCGCTGGACGGTGCTCGACCCGCTGGCTTCCATAGTGGTGGGCGCTATGCTGGTCAAGGTAGCCTGGGACCTCTTGGGACCCAGTTTCGGCGAACTCACGGACAGCTCTCTCCCTGCCAGTCTGGAGAATGAGATGCTCGATATCATCCGGAGCGTGGACGGCGTGGAAGATCCCCATAACCTCCGTACCCGCAGGATAGGGAAGAGCCTGGCGGCGGAGGTCCACATCCGCCTGGACGGCAGCCTGAGCCTCTCTGAAGCCCACGACAAGGCCTCGGAGGTGGAGCGCCGCTTCAAGGAACGCTTCGGCCCCCAGTCCCACATCATCATCCACATGGAGCCGCTAAAGCTTGGATAATTACATAATTAATCCTACATTTGCACTAATACTATAGTATTACTTAAATGGAGGAGCTATACCACGGTTCGAATAGGATCATCCAGATCCCTGCTTTCGGAGCGGGAAACCCGGAGAATGACTACGGGCTGGGATTCTATTGCACGCGCGAGCCGGAACTGGCAAAGGAGTGGGCTTGTGCTGAAGATGAAGACGGATTTGCGAACAAGTATCTTCTCAAGACCGATGGGCTCAGCTGCCTTCGCCTGAACGGCGCCGGGTTTCATATCCTGAACTGGCTTGCCATCCTGCTGGAGAACAGGCGGTTCGATCTCACTTCTCCCGTTTCCGTCAGGGCGCGGAACTACATTCTGGATACTTTCCTGCCTGACTATAAGAAATACGACCTGATAGAAGGTTATCGGGCAGATGACTCCTACTTTTCCTTCTCCAGGGCCTTCCTGGCCAACGGGATCACGTTGGAACAGTTGCGCCGTGCAATGCATCTGGGTAAGCTGGGTGAACAAGTCGTTTTGCGCTCCCGGGCGGCCTTCGACGCCATTTCCTTCGTCGAAGCAAGCCCCGTGGATGCATCCATATACCACGTCCGGAGAGTGTCCCGCGACAGGGCTGCAAGGGAAGACTTCAGGAAGATGCTGACCGAGACTCCGGACAGAGAGGAAATCTATGTATCGACAATCATTAACGAAAAATGGAGCAACGATGACCCGCGCATATGACACCGCCTATCTGGATGATGCCATGACCTCCCTTGGGGCCATGCTGGACTATGCCGTCAACTCTTGCGGTGAGGATCTCGCGCTGTTCTATGCCCGCTTCCTCGGGAGTGGCGTGGCGAACGCCTTCTCGCGGGCTAACCCCAAATATCTGGCCGGCATGTCCGGGATTGAACTGGCGACGCTGGTCGCTGCCCGCACGGGAGCCCCTCTGCCCAGGAAGGATGGACTCATCGACATTGGCAGCCCGGAGTATTGGACCGGCTGGACACTGGCATACCTGTCCTGGTATCTCGACATCGACTTTGGAACGCTTCAATCCCGTGGGCTGACGGTGCTGTCCATCCGCGACCGCTATCCCGTCTTGCACGAGGCGGACCTCTCGAAATCGGTCCGCTTCGCCGTCAAGCGTCTCCGGGAATCATCCGGCGGAGTCCTTATCAAACGGGCTCGCAAGAATGCCGGCCTGACGCAACGGCAGCTGTCCGACATCACGGGAATACCGGTCACTGTCATCCGTTCATATGAACAGGATCAGCGATCCTTGAAGAACGCGGAGATGGAAAACGTCCGGAGTATCTGCCGTACGCTTGGCTGCCGGCTCGAAGATGTACGCCCGGTTTCCTGATTTGACATATCTCTCGGCATGAAACTCCGTCCCGAATTCATCATTATCCTGCTCGTCGCCCTTGCTGCGATGGGATACACGCTTTGGCACCTGTGGCGTCTGACGCCCGGCGGGGCGGGGTGGAAGTGGCTGACTGCCGGCGTGTTCGTGCTGGGCGCGGTGTGCATGTTCGGCGGCTTCGCGATGCTGGAGACGTTGCCTGTGCCGGCCGCATGCGTGGTGTACGGGATAGGGAACACTTGGCTGATCGCGTTTCTCTATCTGCTGCTCACATTCATCTTCGCCGACCTACTGGTACTGCTCCGTCTGCTGCCCAAGACCGCCTTGCAGGGCAGTCCGGCTGGATTTGCGGTCATCATTTCGGCTGTAGCCCTGCTGCTGTGCTGCGGCGGCCTGCATTATCATCATAAATACCGCGAGGCTGCAGCCGTCAAGACGGACAAGCCGCTCACGCGCCCGCTGCGCATAGTACTTGCCAGCGACCTGCATCTTGGCTATCACAACCGCCGTGCGGAGCTCTCCCGCTGGGTGGACATTATCAACGCCGAGCATCCCGACCTCGTCCTGCTGGGCGGGGACCTCATAGATATCAGCGTACGGCCGGTGCTGGAAGGGGATTATGCGGCGGAGTTGCGGCGGCTGGAAGCCCCGGTGTGGACAGTGCTCGGCAACCACGAATACTATAGCAACGAGCCCCGCGTAGAGCAGTTCCTCAAGGATGCCGGCATACGGCTTCTGCGCGACTCCGTGGCTGTTTTCGAGGGGATTACCGTAATTGGCCGTGACGACCGCACCAACCGGGCGCGAAAGCCGCTGGCGGAGCTTATGGCGGGCGTGGATGGCTTCACGCTGCTGCTGGACCATCAGCCGGTGGACCTGGGAGAGGCGGAGGCTGCTGGCATTGACTTCCAGTTCAGCGGCCATACGCACCGCGGGCAGGTTTGGCCCATTTCCTGGGTGACTGATGCCATTTTCGAGAATTCCTGGGGGCACTGTCGCCGCGGGGCGACGCAGTACTACGTCTCCTCCGGCCTGGGCATCTGGGGAGCAAAGATCCGCATCGGCTCCCGCTCTGAGTACCTCGTACTGGACCTCGACCGCTCCTGAAGCAACTTCCAGGGTGCTATCTGCTTAAGTATTTGTCGTACAGGGCGATCTGCTTCTGCAGGGCCGCTTCGTCCGGGCAGGCCTCCGGGTGGAAGATATCAATTCCCTGCGACCAGTTGCCTACGACCTCGCCGTCCAGCAGCACCACCGGCCAGAAGATGCCGCGCTGGTTGTGGGCGCGGTGGCTGTGGTCCGGGTGCAGGGCGATGTGGCGGCTCTTGTAGCCGATCAGGTATTCGTCGTAGGAGGGGAGCAGAGTTACCGTGCCGCTGCGGAATCCGCGCGTGCGGCCGTCCTGATGGCGGTAGAGCGTGAGGCTGCGCCAGCGTTCTTCGATGAGCTCGCCGCGTATGGCTTCCAGGCCCTTCCGGCAATCGCTGATGTTCAGCCCGCTCCACCATACGAAGTCTTCAAGCGTGGCCGGCCCGTGGCTGCGGAAATACTTGCGCGCCAGCAGTGCCAGGGCCTCTTCCTTGTCCGGCGTGCCCGCGCGGGGGAGCTTGGCATCCGTCAGGGCGTAACTGTGCTTCATAGGGAAGAGGTCGCCGCTGCACAGGAGCCCGGAGTACTCCGCCAGGCGTATGTGGTAGGACAGCCGGTGGTCTTCCATCGCCATGCCCCTTTCTTCGAGCGCTGCGTTGAAATCGGCCTTCAGGGCAATCCGGTTGCGTTCCAGGAAGTCGCTGAAGATCTGCTGGACGGCCTCCTGCTCGGCCCGCGGGATGCTCACGCCGTTGGCATTCATCCATCCTTTCAGGCCCCTGAGGGCATTCGGCCTGCAGAGGTCCAGCATCCAGCGCCAGTCCTCACCGGCCACCAGCTGCCAGGTCGTGCGGAACAGATGTCCGCGCACGATCCGCCCTTCGTTGTAGTCCTTCTCGAAAGCCCGTGCCGACGGTTTCCTCGTGCGCATCGCCACCGCCCAGCGCATCATCCGGTACTCCTGCGCCTGCATCGCCCCCATCCACTCCACCACGTCGTGTGGCGAGTCGAACTGCGGGCAAATGAGCTGCTGGCTGAGCAGGCGCTGTGATACGGGGTTCATCGGGGG
>JAEEGL014877928.1_pt1 | contig 12874 bp, 11 predicted proteins | sample 9134231 | NCBI WGS metagenome assembly JAEEGL01 (sample SAMN16246548, study PRJNA631951) | gut metagenome | biome: gut microbiome; feature: rumen; material: fiber-attached | host: Bos | place: Iran: Karaj | collected 2018-10
CTTTGAGTGGAACTCCATCCCTGAAGACCGCACTCTCAACGGTCAGTTCTACAACAGTGTCGTTGAAGTACTCCCTACAACCCATGAACTCTACATCCTCTCTGTAGACTATGCAGACGTGCCCACTTGTCCCAGCAGCGACTCCATCTATCTCTCGCCGCTGCTGAAACCTCATGCCGTTATTGAATACACTCCAGAATTCCTCTCCTTCGACCAGTTGCGACTCTCCGTCACAAACCACAGTACCAACGAACTTACTCATCGCTGGTATATCAACGACCAAGATTATGGTGACGCCATCAGGGTTTCCTACCTCGCTGACCCTGCCACAGACGATTCTGTTGTTGTGCGTCTCATCGCTGAGTACGAACAATGTAAGGATTCCGCTATGGTTGTTGTTCCCTTCCGTAAGGCAACCATCTGGGTCCCCAACGCCTTTACCCCCGACGAAAGCTCCAACAACCTCTTCTTCGTCCGTTACATGGGTATCGTTGACTATAGTATTGACATCTACACTCGTGGTGGCATTCTTGTTTGGCATTCTGAGGACATCAACGACACATGGGACGGCACCTATCGTGGTGCACCATGTCCTCAAGAGGCCTACGTCTGGATTGTCCACTATCGCGACCAGACTGCCCCGAACAACCTTCTCTCACAGAAGGGGACCGTTGTCCTCCTCCGTTGATACTGTAGGGATTTGCGTAATAATAGTATCGTTGCCGCCTACGATGGAGGGAAGTTTGTCCTTCTGTCTGTCAAGACAACCTATGGTGCAGGATAGCCTTTTTTCAGCGCCTCCTCAGCCAGTCTCAGGATTTCCGCTTCTGCATCTTTCATTTTGCTCCACGCCTCATTTTCATCTTTTTTCTTTTTGGCTTTGCCCCAAAGTTCTTGGTAGTGCCAATATCTCCGGATGGCATCGCCCAGCGGGCAGCCGCTGTGGATGTTTTCGCTGTTGATATATGTTCCGCCGGGGACAGACTTGCCGCATTCGGGGCATCGTCCGTCTTTGAATGGCATTTTGGGATTGATGCCGCCGGGAGTGGTCGACGAAGAATTCGATGATGAACTGTTGTCCGACGGGGGTTCGACAGCAGGCTGTACGTAATATTTACAACCTTTCTTATGGGCCTCGCCTGTTTTCAGGTTTACGTTGCAGTAGGCGCAGTGCGGGTCGCTTGCATGGGGAATCTGAGTCCGTCCCTCCCAGGGAAGACAAACAAGGAGTCCGAACAGACCTAATAAAATGACGGAAAAATTTTTCATCTAACAGTGTTCTCTTTACTTTCTAAAACAAGTGTGTTTTACTTCTTCTTTCCTTTCCGCCAGTCGAAGTAGATCATGCCGGCGGTCCAAATGAAGGCGCAGACAATTGCCCAGATGATTCCGTTGTTCATAGCATATAGGTGAAGGTATACCAAACTTGTTTGGATGTGACTTCGGGCATGGTTGTACTGATATAGTAGGGCGTGATTTGATACATCAGCGTGTAGGAGAGTCCGAATTTTCCTCCCCGGAATCCGAAACTGCACTGTACACCCCACAGGTTGGTATTGTACACGCTGTTGTCGACACCCATAAGCTTCCGGTAATTGACGCCGCCACCAATGTAAAATGCCCCATTCTCGACAGGATTCCAAAATATTGACAGCGGTAGGATAATGCTTTTCTGACCGTCGCTTTCCCTTCCGTCAAACAAATCGTACACTGTGCCGTTCATATTGGCAGTAGCCATGCTTGCATAATTGAAAAGAAAGTCTAGTCCCACAGAGACATGCTTGATATTCAAACGTGACGACAGACCTGCATGAAATTCAAATTGATTCTTGCCCTTCAGTGCAGAACCGGGATAGCGCAGACTGGAAAGGCCGATACCCAGTGTGGGGCCTATCTCCACAGGACGCAGTCTTTCGCTGTGCTTGGCTGCTAGACGCCCGCTGGGAACCAGCGGCGGCTTGTCGGCAGCCCAGCCCAAAGTGAGCTCGGCGATATAGTCGCAAATCAGATTCAAGCCGTCATAGTCTATCAGGTCAGCATCGTCTTCGGGTTTGTGGTAAGGGGATTTCAACCCTGTGGTCACCGCCAGCGTGGGGCATCCCGCTTTGGCAAAAGGCTCCGTGTCGGTTGCCGTCATAATGGAATTCTCGAAGGATTTGGTACGTATGGTGATGCCTTTCTGTTCGCCAAGCTGGAGTAAAAAACTCTCTGCATCCTTCAGCGTTGAGGTGCCTTCTAACGTGAGTGCTCCTCCGGTCGAGAGCCATCCCACCATGTCGATGCTCATCATCAGTTTGACCTTGCTTATATCACCATTGGTATTCATGTAGTTGACCAGTGCCTTGGAACCGAAGAGCCCTTCCTCCTCGGCATCGAAAGCGGCGATGATGACAGTTCGTTTCAGCTGGTCGCGGTGGGCGTAAATCTGACGGGCAATCTCGATAAGTGCAGAGGACCCTGAGGCGTTGTCGTCGGCACCATTGTAGATTTTTCCTTTTATAATACCCACATGGTCGTAGTGAGCTCCCAAAACAATATACTCCTCTTTCAGTTCAGGGTCGTTTCCAGGAATCACCATCACGATATTGGCCTGACCTTTGGGTTTGTTGAACTGTATCGCATTGACATTGAAGGTGTGTATGTATTTGTCGCGATAAGGCTCCAGGCCGATGGCTTGGTATTGTTCCAAAAGATATTGGCGGGCAATCAAGCCACCTTGACAACCCGTCTCTCTTCCTTGCAGGCTGTCGGAGGCCAGCAGGTAGAGATGATTGCGGAGCCGTTCGGTCTGGCTTTGTTGGGCGTGGAGAGATCCAAGAAGAAGCAGGAAAATACTGATTAATAATTTTTTGTTTTGAAAAAAGTGCATGACAGTCGTGTTTTGGTGTTTTCTTTTCATGATGCAAATATACATTTTTTTTTTCAAATTGAATTTTTGTAAGTAAATAATTATATCTCAAAAGTGTATACAGTCTGTTTCATTTTGTGCTTCTAAAAATAGATGATTTCATGTTTTTATCAATGTTGAAATCTATTTTTTATTCTGATAAAAGGAATCATCTTTTTTTATAATGCATAAAAACATGAGAATGACAGATTTTTTTAAAAAATAAAAATAATTGATACTCTGTTTGTTGTGTTGCTTTGAAAAAACTTGTATGTTGTTTTTGTTGTAGTTAGGGAAAAACTTTGTAACTTTGCAAAAGTTATTGGCAACAGGAAAGATTTATTATGTCGAAGACAGCATTAATTACCGGTGTGACCGGTCAGGATGGAAGCTACCTTTCCGAATTTCTTATCGAAAAAGGCTATGAAGTGCATGGCGTGATTCGCCGCAGCAGTGTGGATTTCCGTGAGCGTATCGCCCATCTCGAGGGGCATCCGCAGTTCCATCTCCACTATGCAGACCTTAGCGACTCGATGTCGATAGTGAAGGTGGTGGACAAGGTGCGTCCCGACGAGATATACAATCTTGCGGCCCAAAGCCATGTGCAGGTGAGCTTCGACAGTCCGGAATACACTGCCGAGGTCGACGCTACCGGTGTCCTTCGTGTCCTCGAAGCTGTTCGCGCTTGTCACCTCGAGAAAACCTGCCGCATCTACCAGGCTTCCACCAGCGAACTCTATGGCAAGGTGGAAGCTGTACCGCAGAATGAAGAGACTCCTTTTCATCCCTATAGCCCCTACGCTGTAGCCAAACTCTACGGGTTCTGGATTGTGAAAGAATACCGTGAGGCCTACGATATGTTCTGTTGCTCTGGTATTTTGTTCAACCATGAGAGTGAGCGCAGAGGGGAGACTTTTGTCACCAGAAAGATTTCACTGGCCGCAGCCCGTATCTCCCAGGGTTTCCAGGACTGTCTCTACTTGGGTAACTTGGACAGCCTGCGCGACTGGGGATATGCCAAGGACTATGTGGAGTGCATGTGGCTGATTCTACAGAACCGGGAACCTGAAGATTTCGTTATCGCCACCGGCGTGCAACACAGTGTCCGCGACTTTGCCCGGTTGGCATTCCGCCATGCTGGATTTGAACTTGAGTTTAAAGGTGAAGGAGTCAACGAGAAGGGCATCTGTGTGAACGGACCGGAGCGCCTGATAGGTAAGACCCTAGTGGCGGTGAGCGAGGATTTCTACCGTCCGACGGATGTGGTTAACCTGTGTGGCGATCCCGCCAAAGCGAAAGCCAAGTTGGGATGGGATCCCAACAAGACCTCTTTTGAGCAGTTGGTCAAGTTGATGGTGGAACATGATATCGCCAAGGTGGCATCGGAAGGCGCCGCCCAGAAGGTGCGAATGAATTTGGAGGAATATCTGGAAAAAGGCATAGTGAAGTGATGGAAAAAAACAGCAAAATATATGTTGCCGGTCACCGCGGAATGGTGGGTAGCGCCATCGTTCGCGAATTGGAGCGGATGGGATACTGCAACATCGTCACCCGCACACATGCCGAACTGGACCTCACCGACCAGCGGGCAGTCGACGCATTCTTTGAAGCGGAACGTCCTGAATATGTTTTTCTGGCAGCTGCCAAGGTGGGCGGAATCGAAGCCAACCAGAAGGCCTTGGCCGACTTCATGTATGAGAACATGATGCTCGAAATGAACGTTATCCATGCTGCTTGGAGAAACGGATGTCGCAAGCTGGAGTTTTTGGGCAGCAGCTGCATCTATCCACGCCTGGCACCCCAACCGATGAAAGAATCCTGCCTGCTGTCAGGCAGCCTGGAACCCACCAACGAAGCCTATGCCTTGGCCAAAATCAGCGGCCTGAAATATTGTGAATACCTTAACCGTCAATACGGGACAGACTATATCAGCGTGATGCCGACCAACCTATATGGCCCCAACGACAACTACCACCCGGAACACAGCCACGTGTTGCCCGCCCTTATCCGTCGCTTCCACGAGGCAAAGGTAAACGGATTGAAGGAGGTTACCTGCTGGGGTGACGGCAGTCCGCTGCGTGAATTCCTCTATGTCGACGACCTTGCCAATCTCTGTGTCTTTCTGATGAACAACTACAGCGGCAACGAGACGGTGAATGCCGGCAGTGGCAAGGAAATCACCATCAAGGAACTTACCGATCTGGTAGCCAAAGTGGTGGGGTATAGCGGTGAAATAAAGTGGGACACGACGCGACCCAACGGTACGCCTCGCAAATTGCTTGACGTGAGCAAGGCAAACGCTCTGGGATGGCATTATAGGACGGAACTGGAAGAGGGCATACGCCTGAGCTATGAGGATTTCCTGCACAACCCTGTACGGGCAGAAAGATGATGAACAAACAACTGACAAGGATATGATATATAAAAGAATAGTGCTACTGCTGTTGCTTGTCTCGGGGCTTTCGGTTGCTTGGGGGCAGAACCGCGTGGTAATATCCAAGCCGGAAATGCGCATTTTTGTTCTTTCAGCTGAAGGCGACACGCTCTACAACGCCCCAGTTGCGGTGGGACGTCTCTATGGACAGAAACACCATGCAGACGACTGGCGTACCCCCGAGGGAAAATTCAAGGTGAAGCGTATCGAGCCTTGGCTGGCCAAGACGGAAGAGTTGGCTCCTTTCGGCGGCTGTTTTATGTTACTGGACACCCCTGGTTTTACAGGTATCGGCATGCATGGCACCAACAACCCCAAATCCATCGGCAAGCGCTGCTCCCATGGCTGCATCCGTATGTACTGCGAAGATGCCCGTGCGGTGTTGAAGTTGGTCCAAGTGGGTACACCTGTGACCATTTTGCCCGATACGGTCGGTGTCTATGCCTCAATGACACGCAATCCGATAACGTTCTCAACGGTGGATGTCGACAATCCCGACGCCGGTTCATACCGGAACGAAGTGATAGATGTCATCATCAACGGGAGTGAAATCAAACTTCCGTGGGCCTATCTCCGTAAAATGCGTATGGGGTCCTTCTATGAAGATTAATTCTGGGCGGGCAATACCGTCAGGTCACCCATTCGGCGCTGCATTTCCGGGGTGAAATAGCGCATGATGCCGCCGAAAGAGGTGAATGTCAATTCTCCAAAATAGATTTTACCATTGACATTGTAGAGGTCAACCCGCACCTCTGGATGTCCTTTTGACAGCGTTTCGGCCAATGAGAGCATCTCGTCGTAGTGGGGTGGACATTTCAGGAAAGGTGTGGAGGGGCGTTCGGCAGGGACCAAGCCTTCGCGGAACGGCTGGAATTCCTGTGCGGTGTAGATGTCTTTCATTACATGGTGCTGATGTGACCCTTCTCCGCGGTTGAAGCAGATGAAGCAGAGTTCTGCGTGTCCGTTAAAGCACCAGAATTTGTAGTCGGTGAGTGACTGTTGCTGGGTGGGGTCGCCGGCAGGGTCGATCAACTCCTCGGCTATCACGCGACGCGGAATGTCGATATAGTGAAGCTCGGTGGAATGGTAGCCATAAGGCTTTCTCAGACGCTTGTCCAATTGTCGAACTATACGGCGACGGTCCAGACGGTTCTTGTCGTGAACCACGATGGTCGAACCACAGTCGTGGGTACATTTCAGCACGAAGCGGTCGGGGAGGCTGTCGAAATCAATATCCTTGGCGCGGTCCCACACCCCATAGGTCTGTGTGAGGTAGCGTCCCAGACCTTTGTCTTCGAGCAGTTGTTTGACTTGCAGTTTGTCGGCACAGGCACTCCATGTGGCTTGGTCGCCATAAAGTTTCAGCCACTGGATTTTCTCGTTGAGCGTCACGGGGTGCTGCAGGTCGAGGGGACTACGCATCTTGTAGCGCCAGTATGTTTCAACGGCACGTTGCGGATCGCGGTCCACCAGGCGTGGCCACCAAGGTGATTCCACCGAGGCTTTGAGCCACAGATGCTCAATCAAATGGGAGCGGTTCATGCCTTCACGCGTTATACCCTGTCAATTTGTTGAGGAAAGCGGTGCAGTCTTCGAAAGTCTTGAAAGTATGTTCTTCGGGAACGACAGCGGGGATGACGTTGTGAGTCTTCAACATGTACATGGGTTGTGGCTGAATGATGGTCATCAGTACCTGAGTGCCGCGGGACTGAATGTCCTTGATGGCTTCTTCCATGGCATAAAGTCCGCTCTGGTCCATGAAAGAGACGAGACGCATACGGATGATGACGATTTTGGCATCGTTGGGCACGTCGGTCATAACTTCCTTGAACTTGTTGATGGTGCCGAAGAAGATGGGGCCGTTGAGACGCTGGACATAGATTTTGTGTGCCACGGTGTCGGGCATGCCATGTTCGTCGTCCCAAGGGCTCTCCTTGTCGAAGTTGGTGAGTTCCTGGCTGCTGTAGCCACCCTCGACGAGGTCGGATGCACGTTTCATAAAGAGGACGCAGGCGATGACCATGCCGATGCCGACAGCGGTGAGCAGGTCGACAAAGACGGTGACGAGGAAGACAACGATGAGCACCACAGCGTCGGCTCGCGGAATCTTGACCAGATCCTTGAAGCCGCGGAAGTCGATGATGCCCCAGCCGACGGTGATGAGGATGCCGGCGAGAACCGACAGCGGTACGTATTTCACCACAGAGCCGAGACCTAGCATGATGGCCAGCAGGAACAGCGCGTGAACCACACCAGAGAGCTGTGTGCGGCCGCCGCTTTTGACATTGACGACGGTACGCATGGTAGCACCGGCACCCGGCAAGCCGCAGAAAAGTCCGGCGATGGCGTTGCCAATACCTTGACCGATGAGTTCTCGGTTGCTGTTGTGCTTGGTTTTGGTGATATTGTCGGCCACCACGGAGGTAAGCAGTGTGTCGATAGAGCCAAGACCCGCAAGGGTAAGACCGGGAATCAGTGCAGCGGTGATGACAGCGCCCCAGCTGATTTCGCCGAGGGATACCGAACTGTTGGCAAAGAAAGGCATGGGGAGTCCCGAAGGAATCTCGCCGATGATGGGTACGCCCGTCATATTGAGAAACAACGATACGACAGTCATGACGATAAGAGCTACAAGAGTCGATGGCACTTTCTTGGTTATCAGTGGGAACAGATAGATTATCGCCACAGTGCCGATGCCAAGGAGCAGTGCTGTGAGGCTGATGTGTGACACCGCCTCAGGCAGTCCGACAAGGAGGTCAATCATCGAACCGCCTTTGCTCTGACCGATAAGCGGGTAGATCTGTTGGAGGATGATGATGACACCGATGCCCGACATGAAACCGCTGAGGACAGGGTAGGGGATATAGCGCACATATTTGCCTATCTTGATGATGCCGAAAAGAATCTGAAACAGACCGCAGAAAATGGCGGCGAGTGCCATGGCGACGAGGACGGTGGACAGGTTGCCGCCGGGAGCGGTAAAGGCACCGGTGATGAGCGTCGCGCTGATGACGGTCATGGGACCCGTAGGACCGCTAATCTGGCTATGGGTGCCACCAAAGAGTGCGGCAAAGAAGCCCAGAAGGGTGGCTCCGACGAGGCCGGAGTAAGCTCCGATAGAGGCACCTTCCGGTCCGATGCCGCTGAAAGCCTGTATACCGAATGCCAATGCAAGCGGAAGGGCCACGATGCCTGCCGTTACACCGCCGAAAATGTCTCCTTTCAAATTTTTGGTTGTCAAAAATGCCATGGTTTGAGTAATTTGTTGTGTTTTTATATATTGATACCTAATATGTTGTAAGCAATTGTTGTTTTTTTTACGTCTGCAAAGGTACGATTTTTGTGGATTTTTCTTTATCTTTGCAAATTATTTTAATCCATAGAATGACTATGTTACGAAAAATCCGTACCGTTGTTGCTATGATCTGTTTTTTGGCGATCACAGTTCTGTTTCTTGATTTTTTAGGTGTGTTACACCACTATTTCGGTTGGATTGCCAAAATGCAGTTTTTCCCTGCAGTCATGGCTTCCAATTTCATTATTGTCGGTCTGATTCTGGTAGTGACACTCCTTTTCGGGCGTTTCTACTGCTCGATAATGTGTCCGTTGGGCGTGATGCAGGATGGCTTCAATTTCATTGCCCGCAAAGTGAAGAAGGACCGTTTCCATTATGTCCGCGAATGCTGGTGGCTGCGCTATCCGTTGTTGTTGGTGTTTGTGGTGCTGTTGATTCTGGGCTTCAACGGCATCGCCATTCTCATTGCTCCCTACAGTGCTTACGGCCGTATCGCGACCAACCTGTTGCAACCGGTCTATATGTGGATTAACAATATCTTTGCCGGCATCGCTGAGCGGCATGAAAGTTATGCCTTCTACGAGGTGGATGTGTGGGTGAAGAGTGGCATGTCGCTGGTCATCGCTGCGGTGACGTTGGTGGTGTTGGCATTCCTGTCGCTGCGTCGTGGACGTACATGGTGCGATGCAGTGTGTCCGGTGGGTACGGTGCTGGGACTGGTGTCGCGTTTTTCGCTTTTCAAACCGGTCATCGATGTCGACATGTGTAAGAACTGTCATAAATGCGAACGCAACTGCAAGGCTTCCTGCATTGATATCGAAAACCACAGAATCGACTATTCGCGCTGTGTGGCTTGCATGGATTGTATTGACAATTGCTCATTCGGCGCATTGGAATACAAGAACAGCCATTTCCGCATCAACCCGTCGGCGGTGGGTACTGCAAAAGAAGAAAAGGTTGACGAATCGAAACGCCGTTTTCTGATGACAACAGCCATGGTAGCTGGTGCGGCGGCCCTTTCGGCCCAGGAAAAAAGAGTGGATGGTGGTCTTGCCGTGGTCGAAGACAAGCAGATACCTCATCGCGATGTGTCTTTGAAACCGGCTGGTTCGCTTAGTCTCAAGAATTTTTCGACTCGCTGTACAGGCTGTCAGTTGTGTGTCAGCGAGTGTCCCAACAAGGTGTTGCGTCCGTCGGACAATCTGGAAACCCTTATGCAGCCGGAGATGTCGTATGAGCGTGGTTTCTGCCGTCCCGAATGTGTCCGTTGCAGCGAGGTGTGCCCTGCAGGTGCCATCCGTTCCATTACGCGTGAGGAGAAGACAAATATCCATATCGGTTTTGCCGTGGTTGTGCCCGACAACTGCCTGCCTTACCGCGATGGGGTTTCGTGCGGCAATTGTGCCCGCCATTGTCCCGCAGGAGCTATACTGATGGTGCCTAAAGACAAAGATGCCAATCCCGACGACCCTGCAACAATAAAGATACCCGCTGTCAATACAGACAAGTGCATTGGTTGCGGCGCTTGCGAATACCTCTGTCCGTCACGGCCTTTCAGCGCCATCTATGTGAACGGATATGAGAAACACAGGAATGCGTAAAGAATGAAGAGTTTATAGAATTTAAAAAAAACCGCCCTTTTGAGGCGGTTTTTTTGTGATCTGCACAAGATTTGAACTTGTGACCTCTTGCCTGTCAAGCAAGCGCTCTAAACCAACTGAGCTAGCAGATCATTTTCTTTCAAAGCGGCTGCAAAAGTACGAAGTTTTTTGGAACTGACAAAAAAAAGATTTTTCGGTAGGCGGAATAATTGTATTTGATATTTGTATTTAGTTGTATTTCAGTAGCATTTGTGTTGTAAAATTTTTCTTTCATTTTGTCGTTATGCAAAGATGACGCGCTGGAAAACGAATTGCCAGGGAAATGATAAAATAGAAAAATGAAGCTGTTTTTTGCACCGTTGCAAGGGTATACCGACTGTTTGTACCGTCGTTTCCACCATCAAATAGTGGGTGGTGTGGATGCCTATTTCTCTCCTTTCATTCGTTGGGAACGGGGCGTTGTCCGCAACAAAGACCTGCGTGATATTCATCCTGAAAACAACGTGGGCGTTCCATTGGTGCCGCAAGTGATTGCCTCGGATGTCGACGAATTGCGGCCATTGCTCGATTGGATCCAAACGCTGGGCTATCGCCGTGTGGACATCAATATGGGCTGTCCTTTCCCGCTGCAAACGGCCTGTGGACGCGGGGCGGCACTGCTGGTTCATCCCGACAGGATTACGCGTATGATGGAGGAGTTGCATTCGCGTCCCGAATTGGAGGTGTCGGTCAAGATGCGCTCTGGCTTTGAAACGAGGGAAGAAGGCTTGCGCACTTTGGAGGTGCTCAACGGCGTACCGCTCAGTTTTGTAACAATTCATCCGCGTTTGGGGAAACAGCAGTATAAAGGTGTACCGGACAGAAAGGTTTTCACTGTCATGATGGAGCATTCGGTTCACCCTGTTGTGTATAACGGAGATTTGCGCACGGTGGAGGATTTGCAAGATGTAGCAAGACAATTCCCTGGATTGTACGGCATAATGGTGGGAAGAGGTCTGCTAGCCCGTCCAACATTGGGAAAGGAATGGCGTCAGGAAACGCAGTTGGAACAGAAGTCTCGTTTGAGACTGACGCTTGCCATGCATGAGCGGCTATACAACACCGCGTTACGGATGCTCCAGGGTGAGCATCAGGTGCTTTTGCGGATGCATGCTTTTTGGGAATACCAACAGCCGCTTGTAGACAAGAAGTCGTACAAGCGGCTGGTGAAGGCAGGCAGTCTGCGGAACTATGAGGAGGCTGTCAGAAGCTTAATGTGATGCCGAAAGTGTGGATTTTGTCGGCATCGGTGCCGCTGCGGAAGGTGGGCAGAAGGTCGTAGGTCAGGCCGATAGCTGCCCGGGTAATTGGGCCGCCGCCAATGGTGAAGAATGTACGTAGTTGCCAAGGATTCATCACATCAATTTTTTCGCGTGTACGGTCCCAACGGTTGTTTGTGCCCATGGTTCGGGTTATGAGGCGTGCTTCGGAATTGTGCAGGACATCCAATCCAAAGTTGATGTAAAAAGGTTTGCGGCCGGTAGTCTGGTTTTCTTTGCCGAAGGAGTAGTTGAATTTAATCCGTAGTCCAATTCCCGCGGAATACAGGTGCTGCTGTGGCAGTTCACCGCTGGTTGGAGTGTTGAGGACTAAGGCGTTGCCGTCGTATGCCACACTGTTGAGCAGACGGCTCCAATTGAGGTCCATGATGATTCCAGGGCTGAAGGTGAAGTTGTTGGTAAGGTATAATGGATTGATAAATTCCCAGGATAAATAGAAATGATAACTCTCACCGCGGTTGTAGGGCGAACCGCTTTTGTTGTTCATGTAGAGCGGGATGGGGGATGAAAGACCGACACTAAAAGTGAGTCCGCCAAAGGGTTCCAGCCAGCTGCGGTTGACGTCTTTTACTTTGAGATTGCGGGTGGTGTCGGTTTGGTAGAGCGAACCGAAGCTTTTGACGTCGTTTTTTACCAGGGTGTTGGTGCTAATCAAAGTCGGGCAGTCGACGCGTGATTGGGCTCTTCGATACAGTGTGAGTTCGTCTTCTGCCTGCAGCGTGTCGATTCGCAGTGTGGCATTGTGGTCAACGGTGACTTCCAGATTCTTGGAACTTTTCCACGACTTGCCTGTCACGGTGGCACCTTCGTCGATGTCGACATGGGCAAATTTGCCATAGAACATCAGGTTGTCGGTCTGCACTGTGGCATTCTTTTGGATATTAAGATTGCGGATTTTGCGTGTCAGCGTGATTTCAACCACGGTACTTTTGGGCATGGTTTTATTTGACAGCAGGGTTAGTTGTTTTCCGGTTACGGTGCTGATCTGAGGTTCGTTGTCTTCTTCGAAAAAGATGCTACAGGGAGTCACGATGGTCACCGAGGACTGTTCGCCGTGACGGATGTGGACTTGCCATCCATCTTCAATGTACAGTGAATTGATGCTGTCGGGGATGGGCTGGCTGATGCGGTATTCGTTCTGGGCTTGTAGTTTGCTGGAAAAACTGAAAAAGGCAAAAAAAGCAAATACGATAGAGGCAAGGATTGTCGATTTTTTCATTTTGGTAAAGGTTAAAAGGTTGTGAAGATTAAAGATTTGATGGTTGATATATTGGTGTTTTTGAATATTCTATTTTTTTTTCTTGTTCTTGCATTTCCGATGTCAGTTCGGCGCTGTCA
>JAEEGL015895822.1_pt1 | contig 12874 bp, 12 predicted proteins | sample 9134231 | NCBI WGS metagenome assembly JAEEGL01 (sample SAMN16246548, study PRJNA631951) | gut metagenome | biome: gut microbiome; feature: rumen; material: fiber-attached | host: Bos | place: Iran: Karaj | collected 2018-10
TCGTACGTCAGGTGCTTGTTCTTTTTTTCGTTGTTCATAGTCTGGTGCCTCCTTTTCCCAGACTAAATTCTACCACATTTTTCTTCCCATACTAAATTCCACTTCAAATTCCACTGTGGAATTTACTTTGGGAATTCACTAATTAATTTTTTATTCATATTCGCGTAATATTTTCCGATTTAGGTGTTGACAAAACGGAAATAATGATGTATAATAATGCACCGGTGCGGGAAAAAATCACTGTCCCGACTCCTTACCGCGTGTCGCAAGCGCGGTCTTATGTCCATAAGGAGGTATAATATGGATAACAACATCAAAAAACCTGCTTACGAACTGCTCTTCATCACCGACATAGCCGAAGGCGTTGAAACCGCGGCCGACACGGTGAACAAGTTCGTCAGCCTCGTCGAAGCGAACGGCGAGATCATCGACAAATCAGAGTGGGGCAAGAGACATCTCGAATACCCCATCAACGACCGTCAGGAAGGCTACTACACAGTAGTCACCTTCAGGTCGGAACCCGACTTTCCTGCAGAACTTGAGAGGCTTCTCAACATCGACGAAAAAGTTATGCGCTGCATGACCGTCAGACTCGACGAAGAAGTCGCCGAGAAGGCCGCAAGACGCGCCGAGGACCGCAAGGCCGCCGCTGCCGCGGCAGCCGAAGCCGAAGCCGCCGCTGCCGAAGCACAGCAGAATGAGACTGACGAGCCTGCCGCCGAAGCCGAAACAGACGTAAAGACAGAAGAAGCCGCTCCGACTGAAGCCGAGTGATCCCGGCTCAACAAAACAGAGGTAAATAATGTCTAATCTCAATCTCAACAAAGTTATCCTTTGCGGAAGACTTACGAGCGATCCCGAACTCAAGACCACGCAGTCGCAGATCTCCGTCATCTCCTTCACCATCGCCGTCAACAGACGTACGAGATCCAACAACGAAGGAACCGGACAGCAGGTCACAGACTTCATCAACTGCGTCGCCTGGAGACAGACCGCCGAGTTCATAACCCGCTTCTTCAAGAAGGGTTCCGCCATCTGCGTCACCGGTTCCATCCAGGTGAGAAAATGGACCGACCAGCAGGGCCAGAACAGATATTCGACCGAAGTTGTCGTCGACGACGCCATGTTCGTCGATTCCAAGGCCGAAGCATCAGGCCGCGACGGAAACTATGTCCCGTCCGAGCCCTTCGCCACTCCCGGAGCCTCCGAGAGTTTCGATGTCGTCAAGAACGACGACGATCTGCCTTTCTGAGTCCAGAAAGGAAAATCTGATTAAGGAGTATCATCAATGGATAGACAGCCCGAAACCGAGCGCCCGGCAAGACCGGCCCGCCCCGCGAACCCCAACCGCCGCAGAAGAAAAGTTTGTGTTTTCTGCGAAGACAAGATCACGTACATCGATTATAAGGAAGCCGGAAAGCTCCGCAAGTACATCAGTGAGCACGGCAAGATCCTTCCGAGACGTGTTTCCGGAAACTGCGCAAAGCATCAGAGAGAGCTCCAGACGGCGATCAAACGCGCCCGCATCTGCGCTCTTCTCCCCTATGTCGGCGACTGAGACGCGAACAACGCAATCATCGGATCAGGCAGGACGCTTCGGCGTCCTGCCTGTTTCTGTCGTCATTATTCGGAGCCGTCATTTTTTCTTTTGCAGCCGTGCCTTCGCGTATGCGGCGAGTGAATACATCGGAGGAAAAACGCAAACGGCGAGCATGACGGCGAGCACTGAGTTGCCGAGGTACGAATACAGCGTCCTGTGAGCGGGCAGTTCGACCCCTGCCGTGACGGTGGCTTCCACCGACGGCTCCGATTCCCCGATAACCCTTCCGAAGCGGTCGGTGACCGAACTGATCCCGGTGTTTGCGGACCGGACGACCGGAACGCCGTTTTCGATCGCGCGCAGCCTCGACTGAGCCTCGTGCATATAGAGAGCCTTTGATTCGGCGAACCACGAGTCGTTGGTCGACAGCAGAAGTATCTGTGCTCCGTCCGCCCCGCTCTCTCTCGCCAGGTCCTCGTAAATCGAGTCGAAGCATATGAGACATCCGACGGTCATATCCCCCGAGTCGAAGACATATGTCCCGCTGCCCGGCTCGAGGTCATTCTCGAGCATCGCGATCTCGGTGAGCGGAGGGACGGCCCTCTCGAAAAAGGCTCTGTGCGGTATGTATTCTCCGAACGGGACCAGGTGTCTCTTAACATATGATGTGACGTGCGTGCCGTCGGGGAGATAGATCCGGAGAACGTTCCTCGATCCGTGGGATCCGGGTTCGAAGCAGCCCGCGGCGACAACCGAGCCGGAGTTCCTTGCGACAGACGAGAGATAAATATCAGTCCCGCTGCCGTCGGTGACGTTGTATGTTACCGCGGTCTCGGGCCAGACTATGATACCGGCGCCGGCATCGGCCGCGGAATAGGTCATTTCGGCGTATTTATCGACCGCTCCGAGCCTTGCGGAGTCGTTCCATTTTTCCGTAGACGAATAGTTCCCCTGGAGCGCGGCGGCGGTCACGCTGCCGGCCGACGGAGAGAATGCTATAAGCAGAAGGCCGGCGGCAAGATTTGCCGCGAAAAGGCCTGACGCCAGCGGAAGGCATATCCCTGCGCGGCCGTAGCGTATCGCGTATGCCGTGAGCGCGGAAACGAGTACAATCAGAAACGAAGTGAAATAAGGTCCGAAGAACGACGACGTCATGAGAGTCGCGGTGAAGTTTCCGGCGAACTGAGACAGCCCCAGCCTGTTCCACGGGACCCCTGTCCAGAACTGCGTTTCGAACCACTCGAAAAGCGGATAGGCCGACGCGGCGGCGAACGGCATGAGAAGCTGCAGCCTCCTGCGGCAGAAGGATAACGACATCACCGCGGCGGCGAATATCAGCGCTCCGCCTAGAGAGCCGAGTACAGACAGTCCGATCCAGCCAAGCAGAACGACAGCCAGGGCGTACCCGCGGCTCATCCCGGTCACCTCGAGAGGGTACATGCTGAGAAACCAGTGATATATGACGATGTATTCGCTCATGAAGAATACGAAGCCGTATCCGTACAGCGAAAAGAACCGGCGCAGCGGACGGCGTTTCTTCGGCTTTGCGTCTCCGCCTCCGCCTCCGCCTCCCACTCCCCCTCCACTCTCCTCTCCCGCATGTGCACGGTCGGCAAGGGCGTAAATCGCGAGGCAGGCGGGAACCAGAGCGATCCATTGAAGCAGCATCCCCGGAAAGGAGGGAAAGGTCTCGAATGCCCCGGTGAGCAGCCCCGACACGGCAAGGCCGAAGAGCAATCCCGCCCTGTTCCCGGTGGAAATGAACGCGTTGATCTTATCTCTCATTTTATTTATCACCGCCGCCGGGATAACCGAAACCGGCGCAGAACCATATGCCGGCGGGATCGACGGAATACTCCCTGCCTGACAGATATCCCAGCACTCCGCCGTCGTTTCCGAAGTCGAAGACAACCCTGTACGACCAGAGCGCCTGATATCTGTATCCCTTCTTCTTGTCGCTGTTAATTACGCCGTATTTGCCGTCGCCGAGCAGAGGATGGCCGATATGCGCCATCTGCGCCCTTATCTGATGCGTTCGTCCGGTATACAGACGGACCTCGAGCAGCGAGTCTCCGTCTCTCTTCGCCAGCGTGCGGTATCCTGTCTTTATCTCAAGATATCCGTCGCGCGGCCGGTCGGAGATATCCACGGTGTTTCTGTCGCTGTCTTTTCGCAGATATGACCGGAGAAGACCTTCCTCCGGACGCGGGATCCCGTGCACCGCGCAGATGTAGTATTTCGACAGTCTTCCCTCTTTTATCAGCCGGTTCATCTCTCGGAGGGCGGCGGCGTTCTTTGCAGCCACGACGATCCCGCCGGTGTTACGGTCGATACGGTTGCAAAGAGCGGGAGCGAACGAATTCTCGGACGAGGGGTCGTATTCGCCCTTCCGGTAAAGATACGCCTTGAGGTGCGACGACAGCGTGTTCGTGTTTCCTTCCTTGTCCTCGTGCACCAGGATCCCCGGACGCTTGTTAAGGAGAAGTATGTTTCCGTCCTCATACAGGACGTCGAGCTTCGGTACTATGTTCTCGATATAACCTGAGGCTTCGCGCTTTCCGTCCCGCGGCGGGAAAAGGTCCTCGCCGATGAAGAGCGACAGCTCGTCGCCCTCGGCAAGTAATGTCTGCGGTTCGGCTCTTTTCTTGTTGAGCTTGATCTTTTTCGTCCTGATGAATTTGTACATCAGCGACTGCGGGATCGACGGGAGCGCCTTGCCTATGAACTTGTCGAGCCGCTGTCCGGCGTCGTTTGGTCCGATCTTTATCGTTCTCATGTCTTCTCCCTTTAATGAAAAGGGCTGCGCGAAGGGCAGCCCTGTGCGTCCGCGGGATAAGGTGAATGCCTTTCCCGGGCGCCTGATCGATAAAACCCGGCGGTTTACTTTGTGCCGAAGATCCTGTCACCGGCGTCGCCGAGGCCGGGAACGATATAAGCGTTCTCGTTGAGTCTCTCATCCATGGCGGCAATATAGATGTCGACGTCGGGATGCTCTTTCATGACTCTGTCAGCGCCTTCGGGACAGCCGACTAGCGCCATGAACCGGATGTTCTGGCAGCCGTGGGACTTGAGCATGGTGAGTGCGTCGCAGGCGGATCCGCCGGTCGCGAGCATCGGGTCGACGAGGATGACTATCCTGTCCTCGATATCGTGCGGGAGCTTGCAGTAATACTCGACGGGCATGTGCGTTTCGGGGTCGCGGTAAAGTCCGATATGGCCGACTTTGGCGACCGGGACGAGCTTCTGGAGTCCGTCGACCATCCCGAGCCCGGCTCTGAGTATCGGAACGATGGCAAGTTTCTTGCCCGAGATCGTCTTTGCGGTCATCTTGCAGATCGGAGTCTCGATCTGGATATCCTCGAGAGGAAGGTCGCGTGTCAGCTCATATCCCATGAGCATGGCGATCTCGCTGAGCAGTTCGCGGAAATCCTTCGATCCGGTCTTTCGGTTGCGCATGATCGACAGCTTGTGCTGGATAAGAGGGTGATCGACTAAATGCAGGGTACTCATTTGCAGTGCTCCTTTATTTCTCTTAAATATGATATCAATTCATGAATCCGATACCGGGCGAGCGATTCGGACGCTTCTTTGCCTGCGTCCTCTTTTATTATACTCTTTTCAATTCGATATTTCAAGTGAAAAGAGACATTTTTCACGAAATCACCGAACGGGCGGCGATTACTTCCCGCGGCAACGTCTTTGTAAAAATGGAAGCGGGCCGCATTGCCCGCAATCACGGATATACCGGCACGCATATTCCGCCGGTCTCAGCCGCCTCTGCCGGGCTCCGGTCGGCAGGACGGCGATTCATGTTGACATCACACGAAAAATTGACTATAATATACATGAATATTAATTATTTCGGCGGAAAGCCTCCGCGCTGAGGAGGAAAAACGTACCGGCTGACTACATGAAGGGATATTTGAAAATGGAAAAGACGGCTGGCATCCGCACTGCGGCGATCCTCACACTCGGATGCAAGGTGAACCAGTACGAGAGCGAAGCACTTGCGGAGGAACTGCGGCGGCTCGGGATCAAGATCCTGACACCCGACGATGTATGCGACTGCTATGTCATAAACACATGTTCGGTGACGGCCGAGGCTGACAGAAAGTCGAGGCAGGCTATAAGGAAACTGCGACGCAAAAATCCCGACGCACTCGTCATCGCGGCCGGATGTGTCGCTCAGCGCGAGCCGGCGGCGCTATCTGCGATCCCCGGCGTCGACTATATCATCGGTAACGAAGCGAAGGTGCGCGACGCCGCGAAGGCGGTGACGGCGGGCCGTCCGAAAGACGGTCTGCCCGCGGTCATGTCCCGCGATCTGTCGTCGGCGCCCTTCGAGCGCATCACTACCTCGGCGTTTCCCAGGACGCGCAGATATATCAAGATAGAAGACGGATGCGAGAACCGCTGCGCCTACTGCGCCATCCCGGACGCAAGAGGCGAAATAAGGTCGAAACCGCGCGCTGATATCGTGAGCGAAGTCCGCGCGCATATCGAGGCAGGCTGCCGCGAGATCGTGCTCACCGGCATCGAGACGGCGTCATACGGAAAGGACACAGGTGACGACCTAGCCTCCCTGCTTTCCGCTCTCGATTCGGTATGTCCGGAGGGCAGCTGCCGCTTCCGGCTGTCCTCGCTCTCTCCGCTCATCTTCACTCCCGGATTCATCAGCAGAATTTCCGGTATCAGGTCGCTCGCGCATCATTTCCACATTTCGGTCCAGAGCGGTTCCGACGCTGTCCTGCGCCGTATGAGGCGGGGCTACGGAAGGAAGGACGTATACGGCGCCCTCGAAAGACTGAGGAGCGTTTTTCCCGATATGATGTTCACCACCGACATCATCGTCGGATTTCCCGGAGAGACCGAGGAGGACTTCGCGGATACCATGAGCCTTATCTGCGACAACCGCTTTCTGATGACTCATATTTTCCCCTTCTCCGAACGGGAGGGAACGCCGGCAGCAAGCATGGAAGGCAGGCTGAGCGAAGAGGTAAAGCGCGAGAGGGCATCGAGACTTGCGTTTGAGTCCGGAAGGACATCTCGCCGGCTCCTCTCGGATTACGTCTTGAGCGGGCCGCGTGAGGTACTGCTCGTCGAGGCGGCCGAGGACGGGATGCTCACCGGACACACAGGCAATTTTATCCCGGTACGGCTTCCCGACCCCGGGAACGGGATAAACAGAGGAGACTTCGTAGGAGTCCGGCTGACCGAAGCCGTGGGCAGGACCTGCGTCGCGGTCCCGGACGAATGACTGCTCCCGCCCGGAGGAATCAACATTCAACAAAGGTTTGAACATGATGGACGAACGAAAAGTACAATACGGGACGGTGACGAATTTCAGATATTTCGACATCCGGTCGCTGGAGCAGGTAAGCAATGACCTGGGCCTCGGGCTCTCCCCCGAGGGTATGGACTGGCTCCGGAGGCTGTATCTTGAGGACAGGAGAGACCCGAACGTCTCGTCACTGCGCTTCGACGCCGCTCTCATTCATCATTACTGCACGCTTCCTGACTCGGATGCCGTCGGCTCGGCTTCGTCATCGGATCCGGCTCTGACCACCCTCTTCGGGCGCATATCCGGAAGATACGCAAAAAGAGCCGGCAGCGAAGAGCCGCCGGCCCCGCACTCGCTCTGCCTTTTCGCCGCTACCGGAAACACGGGCGGAATACTTGCGGCCGGAGCTGACGGAGGGGAACGGAACGTCCGGCTGTCGGTCTTCCGCAACTCGGTACCGGTATTACCGCCTCCCATTCCTGACGGATGCCGCACTTCCCTGTTTACCGCCGTCACCGAAGGCGGAGCGCTCACCCTGTCGGTCTCTGAGCCGGCCGATGTCTTTCCCGGGCCGGTATTTCCGGAAGGAAGGACTCTTCCTCCGGAGGGAGACCGCGATACGGCGGGATTCCTCGTTTATCCCGCTCCCGGAGCGGATATCAGAAGATTCCTCTCGGACGCCCCGTCCGCCGTCGGCGCATTTCTGTCGGCACATCCGGGGAGCTGCTGCATACGTCTGGGAGAACGGGGGTTCGCGAGGGACGTTTTCCCGCTGATGTCAGGTGCCGTCATAGACTGCGCGGCGTTCTCCGGAGTTTTCCGGGGCGGGAAGTATTTTCCCGAGGCGCTGGCCGAATGCATGGCCCCGGCCGCTCTCGTCACCGCGCATGAGAGCGACTTCCGTGACCTGTGCATGACGCTTGAATCGGTCTGCCCCTCCGCCGTGTCGGCGAAGGTCATGAACGCGGTCGGTTGCCGCGACGATTTTCTCTTCATGCTGAGCAAAGAATCTTTCGTATTCCCGCGAAAAAGACTCGACGCGCTCCGCTTCAGAAGGAACGTGACGCTGACCGACCGCTGCGAAGCCGTCACGTCTGAGCGAGACCTTCGCGTTTATTCGGACTCCGGTACGGATATCTCGGCGAAGTTTGTCGCCGGGACCCGGGAAAACAGACAGAAGATCGCGGAAGCACTGTGCGGCGGATCTGCCGTCGCGGCGTTCGCAGAGGTCAGACCCGACTACCGCGGGACCGCGGAGCTCTGCGCGCTTACCGATTCGATATACGGAGAAGGCGGAAATGCCGCCGGAGGAAGCGCTGCCCCGGACGAAGGCGCTCTGCCTGGACCTGCCTGCCCGCTGTCCGGCATCTCTGAAGGGAACGAGAACGGGTTCGTAGTCTTCTCCCGGGTGAGCTCCGGTGAGCACTGTGAGATCCTTCCTCCCGAAGACGGCGAAGGCGGGATCACGGGTTTTGCGTCGCCCTTCCCTGACAGAAAGGAATTTGAAGAAATGACAGTTGATAACGATCTGAGATCCGATCCCTCCGCCCAGTTATCAGGACTGAATGAAGGTACAGGATCCGCCGCGGCCGCCTTCGCGACAGCCGGGAGAGGCAGGATATACGAAGATGCGCGCGAGCTGTGCGGAAACACTCCCCTTCTCCGTGTCCATCCCGAACTGCCCGGCATACTTCTGTACAAGCTTGAACTCTTCAACCCGACGGGAAGCTCTAAATACAGAGCCGCCCTCTTCATGGTGAAAAGGGCCGAGGAGCAGGGCCTGCTCGCCCCCGGAGGTACTGTAGTCGAACCTACCAGCGGCAACACCGGTATCGCCCTTGCTTCTGTATGCGTCCCGCGCGGATACCGCACGGTCATCGTGATGCCCGAGAATATGAGCGAAGAACGCAAGTCGCTCCTGCGCGCATACGGAGCGCAGCTTGTGCTGACTCCGGCGTCGGGCGGGATGAGCGTGGCCGTGGAGAAGGCAAAGGAGCTGGTGTCGTCGATCCCGGGGGCATATATGCCCTCGCAGTTCGACAACCCCGCCAACAGCGAGTCACACTTCCTCACGACCGGCCCCGAGATCTGGAACGATACGCACGGAAACGTCGATATCATCGTAGCCGGAGTGGGCAGCGGCGGCACGCTTTGCGGAGCGGCGGCTTTTCTGAAGAAGATGAAGCCGTCGGTCCTGTCGGTCGCCTGTGAGCCTGCGTCGTCGCCGCGCATCGGAAAGGGATACTCCGGGAAGCACGCGATACAGGGCATCGGAGCGAATTTCATACCCGGCAATTTCGACAGCTCCGCCGTCGACAGGATAGCGTGGGTGACCGACGCCGAGGCATATGCCGAGACCGCCCGTATAGCGAAGATCACGGGACTGCTGGCAGGAATATCGTCGGGCTGCGCGGCCTTCGAGGCAAGGCGCCTTGCGTCCCTCGAGGAGAACAGGGGCAAGACGGTCGTGGCCGTCCTCCCCGATTCCGGTGAGCACTACATCTCCACCGGTGTATTCGGCGAATGACAGGCGTTCCGCAGATGACAGAATGAATTCAGAAGGGATAAACAGGTAAACAGAATGAAATGCAGTGAACTGCCATACAGAAGATATACCGTCGAGGAGGGCCGCGAGGCCTTTGCCGGGGCGGAGACTCTCATGAAGAACGCGAAGTCCGCAGACGACGTGCTGGCCGCCCGGAAGATCATGGAGGATCTTTTCACCGAATACTCCACGGCCGCGTCTCTCGCCGGCAACCGTTTCAATCTGAACATGCGCGACGAATTCTACATGAAGGAGGTCGAGTATTACGACGAAGTCTCACCGCTCTTCTCCGATATCGCGGTGAAATTCAACAAAATGCTTCTTGAGACGCAGTTCAGAGCCGAACTTGAGAAGAAGATCAATCCGCGGATCCTCCGTCAGGCTGAGCTCTCGCTGAAGGCCTTCTCGCCCGAGACCATCGAGGAATGCCAAACCGAGAACGCCACGGTCACCGAATACGCGAAACTCATGTCAGGTATCCTCTTCGACTGGGACGGAAAAAAGATCCCCCTCTCAGCGCTCCGGGGAGAGCTGGAGAACAGCGACCGTGACGTGCGCCGCAGATGCGCCGAGGAGATAGGAAAAGGCCTCTCTGTACATTCGTCGGAGCTCGACGGTCTGTATGACCGGCTCGTAGAGGTAAGAACGGACATCGCGCGCAAGATGGGCTATCCCACCTTCACCGAACTCGGATACTGCCGCATGGGCAGACTCGACTACGACGCCGGCATGGTGGCGTCGTTCAGGAAGAACGTCCTCGAGGACATAGTGCCGGTAGTGAGCAGGCTCAAGAAGGAGCTCGCGGACGAGCTCGGCATCGACGGAATAGAATTCTACGACAACGAGATATACTCGGCAGGACCCGCTCCGCGGCCGGTCACCGACAAGGAAGGGATCTTCGCTGCCGCGACGGAGATGTACGACGACATGGACCCCGGCATCGGCGCTTTCATGAGAAAGATGAGAGAGGCCGAGGCGTTCGACGTCGAGCCGCGGGAGGGCAAATGGGGCGGCGGATACTGCACCGGGTTTCCGAAATACAAGCAGCCGTTCATACTTGCCAATTTCAACGGTTCGAGCGGGGACGTAGACGTCATAACACACGAATTCGGTCATGCGCTGGCGCAGAATTTCGTATACCAGGAGGGCGATCCCGACCTCGACGTTGGCGGAATGGAGACCGCCGAGTGCCATTCGATGTCGATGGAGTTCCTGTGCTGGAAGTACACAGAGAAGTTCTTCGGTCCGCTCTCCGACGCCTACCGGAAGAAGCATCTGCTGTCGGCTCTCTCGTTCATCCCCTACGGGACGATAGTAGACGAGTTCCAGCACGAGATCTACGCTCATCCCGAGGCGTCACCCGCTGAGCGCAAGCGCATCTACCGCGGCCTGGAGGCGAAATACAGGCCGTATCTCGACTGGTCGGGAATTCCATATCTCGAGGAAGGCACTAGATGGCAGTACCAGATGCATATCTATGAGTCGCCGTTCTACTATATCGACTACTGCCTTGCACAGACCGTGGCGCTGTGGTTCCTCGTCAAGAGCCGCGAGGATTACGACGGCGCGCTGAAGGACTACCTGACTCTCGTCCGGACCGGCGGACAGAAGTCCTTCCCCGAACTGCTCGCCGACGCCGGCGTGCCTTCTCCGTTCGAGGAGGGCAGCCTGAAGAAACTGGCCGGCGAAGTGCTGAAGATAGCAGAAACGCTGAAGTGACGGAAATGATCGCCTGTTCCGCGGAACAGGCGATCATTTGCTATGATATCAGAGATGCTTCCCGGCAGCGCCGGCGTCGGCTCATGCATCGGCTGCTTTTTTCAGGAAAAAGATACCGCCGATATCTGTCGGGACACCCCCGCAGAGAGGACGCACGCGCGTCCCGTGTTCGCCGCAGAAGTCGAAGAAGCGGCGGCAGTCGGGATGGAGCGAAAAGTCACCGACGGTATACAGGATATCGCCGCAAAGTCCCGACGTCCCTCCCGGAAATCCCCCGAGGCCGCCGTCGTGATCTCTGTCGTAAGGCGGGAGAGAAATGTATCCCGGTCTTATCAGAAGACAGGATATGCCGCGCGACGAAAGAGCCGCGAAGATCCCGCGGTCGGACGTCACGGCGGAACCGTCGGAAAGGGCGATGACGGAGCAGGCGGCGTATCCCTGATTCACATCTATGATCCCGTATCCCGATGCCGCGGCTTCGTCGAGAAGAACACCGGACGTCGAAGCTGTCCTGCATATTAGGCTCCTGCCGCAGAATCTGGCGCAAAGGCCGGTGTCGTGTGGATATACGTCCTCCGCCCGACGCGGCTCGAGCAGCAGTTTCCTTCCCGTTGCGCGGCATAAGGCGTCGACTGTCTCTTTAGCTGCTCCGAAGTAATGATCCTCCCTGACGACGGCCGCTCCGTCGGGGAAGGCGGCCGAGAGATCAGCGTGGTCCGAGACCGAGACGGGAAGACGCGGATCCGCGGGAAGAACGGCTGTATCGAAAAGGTCGCGAAGAAGCGCGAGAGCGGCATCCGGGATCCCTGGGCCCGTCACCGCCGTGTATTCGGAATTGCGTTCCATCTCAATAATTGTCGTTTGAAAAAACAGCGGGCCGCGGAAGGCGGCCCGATATTATAAACAGAATGCCGGTCGGCGTCAGCCCTGCTTTTTCATAGTGCGCAGGCAACGCGCACAGATGCTGACTGTCTTTACGGTTCCGTTTTCATCCACTTTGACTTTGCGGATGTTCGGCTTCCATGCTCTGTTTGTTTTGCGGTGGGAATGGGATACGTTATTGCCGAACACGACACCTTTACCGCAAATGGCACATTTCGCCATGACTGACACCTCCTACGGAAATAATAAACACAACTTTGCGTGCAACAGCAGAAATTATACCACAATATCATATTTTTTGCAACAGTTTTTTCGAAAAAACGTCAAATTTCGCCGAGTTTCGCCGATTTTTCCCCGGTATCGGCCGTCCGGGAGTCCGGCAGGGGCAAGACTGCGCGAAAAAACGCTTCTTTCCTCTTGACCTGCAGAAAGTGTTGTAGTATAATAATATATAATTATTGTTAACATCGGGCACCCGCGCCGTGAAAGGAAGGGTCAGTATTATGTATATGAACACGAAAAAAGAACTCAATCTTAAGAATCTGCTTCTGCTGTTTCTTGCGCTTGTGGTCCTCTTTATACCCACTTACATAGCCATAACCAGCTATTATATCAACAAAAAGGATTCCCCGGGATATTCTTCCTCCACGGTAATGGAGATCACCGATCCCGACGGAAGGAAATACAGCTACACCGCCGGCGGCGGCGACGAATCGAAAGAGATGTTCGCCATCTTCGAATCCACCAGGAAGAGCTCCTCGTCGGCCGCCTCTCTTCCCGCCTCCATCAGCGGTACCGATTTCCTTCTCGTCACATATACCACCGACTACGACGATCCCGAGATAGAAACGAAGACCGAGAGCTACCAGTACTACTTCTCGACCGACAGCTCCGCCTGCTATTACAA
>JAEEGL015978475.1_pt1 | contig 12874 bp, 11 predicted proteins | sample 9134231 | NCBI WGS metagenome assembly JAEEGL01 (sample SAMN16246548, study PRJNA631951) | gut metagenome | biome: gut microbiome; feature: rumen; material: fiber-attached | host: Bos | place: Iran: Karaj | collected 2018-10
CCGTTTTCTTTGAAGCAGTCATGGACATTGACAACACTTTCAAGATCCGAAAAGCCCGCAAGCTTGCGGCTCTCTTCTATCGTCTTTTCGACACCTCTGAGAAACGCATCTTTCGTCTCCGTGTCACAGCTGACGGTTGCGTTGCCGTGCTCCCTTGAAGCGAGACCCCTGGGTAGATATTCCTTTATCGCGACCTTACGCTGCAGAGAATTATCCCACGCAATATATGTAATCCCGAATCCGCCTCTGCCGAGGGGCCTGCCTACGGTAAATCTCTCTCTGAGCAGGCTGCCCGGCTTGAGCTGGTCAAGACGCTCCTCTGTTGTCTCTGAATCAAATCCGCAATGAGGACATACGGTGAGGCTGTCTTCCATAAGCTCCATACAGTTAATACATCGCTTCACTTTTTAATCCTCCGCAAACATTTTGCTTTTGTCCCATACAATACTGAATATTTTCCAATACTTTTTACCGTCTTTTTCAATAAGCCCCACAGTTGTTTCGCAATTCTGCTTCCATTCGGTTGTACTTGCCCAGCCCATTCTGAATTTTATAATATATCTTCCGTCGGGCCCGCGGCGCTCATCTGTTGTATCAAACCGGTATCCTTCGCCACCGTATCCGATCGGATCCCGGAAATAATATCTGCCGTCAGAGTAATAGCATGCTATGTATCTATCTTTATCTGATATAAGATGTTCCCGGTCGGGAGTACCTCCGAAAAGTTCTGTTAAAATCCATTCAACGGTTTCGGCATCTATTGAATAAAAACAGCTGTAATACCATTCATTCTCCTGCGCGCTGTCTTCTTCAGACGGATAATCTTCAAATCTGAAAAGAGGGTCAACTACTTTTCTGTTCTCCTCAAAAGCTGTTATTTCCTGATATTCATAATCAATCTCATATCTGATAAGGCCGCGAAAATCACGGGGTATTCTGATATATGAATCTACAATGAATTCCTGCTCACCGTAAAGCAGATATATCAGTTCTTTAACTGCAGGCATGGTATAAGAAATATCTGCGGTTTCACTGTTAAACCCGTTTCTTAAAAAACTGCAAACCATTATATCATCATAATAACTGAATAACTCATTAAAATCTTCTTCTGTTGCGTCAAGATAGATTTTTTCACCCTCCGGAATTCCGGCTGACGATGATTTTTCCGCTGTGCTCTGCCCGGATTCATTTACGCCGCAGGATGCAAGTGAAAGAACGCACGCAACACTTAAGATAACAGAAATAATTCTCTTTAACATAGTTTTTCTCATTCCCGGTTATGATTTTAATTAATTATGATTTTCCCCAATCCAAGCTGAAAATCTTCCAGTATCTTTCGCCGTCTTTTTCAATCAGACCGGCAACAGATTTGTGATATGTATCTATTTTACTGAGCGGATCCCCGTTGTTATCCATAGGATGTTCGGCTATGGTCAGGATATATCTGCCCTCGGAATCGCGTTCGGAATCGGCAACTTCAAAAGTATATCCGGTACCGCCTCGCCCTCCTTCATCCATAAAATAATATCGCCCGTTACAGTAATAGCATCTTATATCTGCGTCATCGGCTTTTATCAATTTGCTTCTGTCATATGTGCCGCCGAGTAATTCCGATTCAACCCACTCGAGCGTTTTTGCATCAATGGAATAAAAACAGTATTCGTACCATTTCAAGTACTCTGAATCATTATTTGCGCCGGCGAATTCAGAAAGAGGATCAATAACCGTCCTGTATTTGGTAAAAGCTCTCTCTCGGGCGGTTATAATACCATCATGTGTATCTTTATAATAGTAATTTACTACCCCACGGAAATCACCGGGGAACTCATCATTGCCGTCAACATCAAACTGCTGTTGACCGTAAAGGCTTTCTATCAAGCACATAACAACCGGGAGATCGTATGAAAAACTGCTCTTGCTCCGTTCAAAGCCTTCTCTCCAAAACGAGTAGATTGACATATCATGATAGAATTCAACCAGTTTTTCTATCTCTTCAACTGTTGCATCAAGATATATTTTTTCGCTTTTTGCCGTTTCCTTTTCGGTTGTGCTTTCTTCCGTGGTTTCTTCGGTTGTTTCTTCGGTTGTTTCCTCTGCGGTTTTCCCGGTCAGTTCCTCAGCAGTGCCGATTTCCGAAGTTTCGGTGGCCTGTGGTTCTTCGCCGGTATTCTGTGACAGTTCTTTCTGCCCGCAGGAAGAAAGCATGAATATCATTGCACCGCAAAATATTAATGAAGCCAACTTTTTAAACATATATTGACCGCCTTTCTATTCTTCTGATCTATAAAAATAATGGAAGTTCCCCGAATAAGTATCCCGTTTATCACTGTTATAGCTGACTATCTCTATAAGGACTACATGGTCATCAATCTGTCTGTAATACTGGACTTTGTATTCATCAATTCTTGTGAGAAGCAGCCCGCCTTTATACTGCGGTGTTGACGGTTTTATAACAATCCACTCACTGCCGGCAAGCGATTCCTTCGCCCGGTTTGATCCCGCGGCATGCTTACTGATAACATCATCAATATTGCCTTCATAGAATGCTATCGTAACGCTGTCTTTATAAGTGGTGTTTTTGCTTTCGGAGCATTTCCATGCGTTGACGTAGTTACCGGATATTAAATCACTGCTTATATCACGATTGATGCCGTAATCCCAACCATTTGGAATATCAAACTGTATATTAGCCCAGTCGTTATAATAAAATTCTTCTTTATCATAACCGATATTAAAACCAACAGTCTCGTTTTCATTATTATCATCTGAATGAGAAACCGTTGTCAGCTCCCCGTCAAATTCCGAATTGAGCTTTTTGATAATCGCTTCCGCGCCCGATGTTGCGACCTTGCCGAAATCCTCAAGCTTTCTGCCTTTGACAAATTCTTTATACTGATCGTCAAAAGCTTTCCTGCCCGCCTCATTCGCCTTTTCCTGACCGGCTTCATCGGACAAATCATATTCATCAAAATCAAAGTCAAGCCCGAGCTTGTCAATTTCGGTCAGTTTTCCGTTTTTATATGAATATATCGCGGCGTTCCGGGCGGCCATGGTACCCGGTGTTGTTGTTTCGCATTTTTCAATAAGGCAGTGGTTTTCCTTATCTATATAAAGCATATTGGGATATTCCCCGAAGGGATATGATGTGACCGTATTATCCGGCACATCGCACTCAAAAACTTTATCTCTGTCGACATCATAGTAGATAACTGTCGGGAACCAGTAAGGCTGCTCTATAATCTCGGGAATTCCGTCTCCGTCAATATCGGTAATATATATTTTAGATATATCCGATAATTCAAACTCAGTCGTTTTGAGTTTTTTATCGTAATATTTTTTGAAAGCGCTCTTCCAGAGTTTTTCGTCAATATGGGTAGTCGTCAGTGTCGTTGATTCAGTTTCACTTGAAAGCGCTGTATCCGGTATCGGCAGTGTAGAATCAGGCACTGGCGTATCCGGTTCGGACTTGGTGTTTATATGTAAATAGTTTTTCAGCAATACCGCCGTGCCGGCAATTACGGCAAGGGCGAGAATAACCGCAACAATCTTTTTTACGGTAAAGCCGGATTTAGGTTTTGCTTTTCCGCTCTTCCCGTTTCTCTTTGCGGGAATACCTTTTGAGGCAGGCGAAGCCGATTTGATCTTGGACGCCGGTACGGGTTCATCGGGAACATTTACCCTTTTTGACCCCGGCACATACATGGTGACCGTTGATTCCGACTCATAGTATGACGCGGGCATGCTGTCATCCTTTGCGGTGAGTCTCGCGAGCAACTCATCCGCGCTCCGAATCCTGTCTCGGGCATTGACTGCCATACCCTGCATAATCGCTTTTGCCGCAGGCGCGGGAATATCCACAAGCTCCGCAATATCCCGAAGCTCATCTTCTCCCGATATTCTCTCAAGACTCTCAACCGGTGTAATACCGGTGAGCAGTTTGTAAATGGTGGCGCAGACTGCATAAATATCGGTGTAAGGCCCCTGCTTCCCTTTGACGGTATACTGCTCTTTCGGCGCGTAACCGTGTTTGAGGACTATTGATCTGCTTCTTTCGTCGGCATCTTCCGCAATTCTTGCCGAGCCGAAATCAAGCAGCTTCACTTTTCCGTTGTCACAGATATATATATTGTCGGGAGATATATCCCTGTGAATAATTCCCGTCTTATGCACCTTCGCCAGAGTTTCCAGCACGGGTGTAATTATCGCCGTTGTTTCCGCAAATGAGAATGTGCCTTCTCTTTCAAGCCTCTTTTTGGCGTTTTCTCCCTTGAGCACTTCCATAACTATATATGCCGTGCCGTTTTCCCTGAAACAGTCGTAAACATTTACAACGCTCTCAAGCTCCGAAAAGCCGGCCAGTCTGCGGCTCTCTTCAAGTGTTTTCTCAACACCGCGCAGGAAGGACTCTTTTGTCTCTTCATCATAGCTTACGGTCGTACTGCCCGGCTCTCTTACAGCCAGGCCTCTGGGCAGATATTCTTTTATTGCAACTTTGCGCTGAAGGCTGTTATCCCAGGCAATATAGGTTATCCCGAAGCCGCCTCTTCCAAGAGGTCTGCCTACGGTAAATCTCATATTCAGCATACTGCCCGGTTTAAGCTGATCGAGACGCTCATCGGTCTCTTCCTCATTATAACCGCAATGAGGGCACAGAGCCTGCCCGTCGGGCACCGGTTCCATGCAATTAAAACAGCGTTTCATCAGATTGTCTCCTCAATTATCTTCCTTTATCATAACGGATATAGCCGAATAATTATCCGATCTTTTCCCCGAATTGTTTTTTTCCACAATTTCGGTCATTCTGCTCATCCAATCGTCCGCGTCTTTGCTCTCTCTGAGCAGCATTTCCATGGCGTCCTCGGTGATATACTCCCAGAATCCGTCACTGCAGAGCAGAAAAGCGGAGCTGCCTTCAAGCTTTGCCGGTACCGAAACGGTATACTGAGGGTTTCCGCCCTCCTCGCCGAGAGCTCTGAGCAGCTTGTTTCTGTCGGGATGAAAACGGATTTCGGATTCCTCGATCTCCCCGGATTTATAGAGCATCTGGGGAACGGAGTGGTCGGCGGTCCTGCACACAAGCGAACCGTTGCTGAAATAATAAAGTCTTGAGTCTCCGATATGGGCCCAGGTGCAGACATCGCCGTCTATCAGCAGAGAAACGAGCGTCGTTTTCATAAGCGCCATTGAATCATTTGATTTCTGCATTTCGTTAATTACGCTTCCTGCTCTTTTAAAAGCATCCGCAAAAAACTTTCCGGCGTCGCCGTCATAATCTCTGAATGCGGCTTCAAACGCCTCCTTTGCGCTGCTTGAAGCAATGTCTCCGCTGCCGTGACCTCCGAGCCCATCGCAAAGAATGAATATATATTTATCTTGATGCCTTACTGCCCCGATTGCGTCCTCGTTCACGGGGCGGCTTCCGGGTTTTGATATTCTTCCGAATGTAAGCATTGTTAATCTCCCCTTTATGCCCGCCGGCATAATTTAACTGATATGAAAAATGAATTTCTCATTTGCAAAGGTAACCGTGTCACCGTCTTCAATGCGAAACTGCTGACCGGGAGCAATTACTCTCCTGTTAACATAGGTCTTGTTTTTTGAATTGTTGTCTATTACAACACAGCTTTTGCCGGTATTCAGAATAGTGGCATGAATCCTGCCGATATATTTATTATCCGGTATGGCGTAATCACACATTGAAGACAGTCTGCCGAATGTAGTCGCCCCGTTTTTCAATACGACTATATCTCTGTTGCTCTCTCTCTCAAGCCACATTGTTTTCGGCTTTTCCACACTCACATCGCGGCATTTGCGTACCTCTTTCGGGTCTGTCAGCCTTGAGTAGTATTCATCACTTGAGAGCATATACTTTTCAATAACCGCCGTTGTTGAAATCTGAAGCCGCATACCGACGGTCAGAGCGGTATTCTCCGAAAAAACGGAAATAACCGGCTTGCCTTTTCTTACAGCATAGGTCAAGGCAGACCGGAAAGCATGAGAATTAACTGAATTCTCGGTAATCAGAGCAATGCAGATTTCGCTCTGATCGATATTCTTTTCAAAAACCTCAATCAGCTTATTGGCGGGTAAATCCTCATCATTATACCAGATACGGTATCCGTCAAAATATGCTTTGCCTATCACCTTCTGAATCAGTGAAAAATCTTCATCGCAGCTCAGAAGCGTGATGTAACTGTCGTTACCGATATAAGGGGCCATGGAAGCGCTGTTCATTTCAATCCCTCCGTATTATTCTTCTGCCATCCTGACATCTATGATGTCGGTATATCCGGTCTCTCTCAGCCGTTCGATTACCGGCTGCGACGGATTGATAACGGTCATGGTCGCGTTATCCATCTCATCGATAATCCCCTGAAATTTAAGAAAAGATCTCAGAGCAACACTTGAAATATAAACAACTCTCGATAAATCAAACACGAGATTTCTGAATGATGCTCTGTTACATACCGGATGGCTGCACACGGAGTTTTTGCAAACGGACAGAGCCGCGAGAATCTCATCTTCGAATTCATACACGGCATCGGTCTGAATCGAGCCGGCGAGCCCTACCATAAGAGTGTCATCCGTCAGCTCCTCTTTGACGGTAAAAATTACCGAGCCCCTGTCATCCTTGACATCTATAAAATTGTCACACACCGTTCTTTTAAACATATCAAACGCTCTTTCTTTTATTTTTTGCTGTCAATCATCTGCTTGAATCTGTTGTAATCCGGACCTGCAGCGGCGGCAACGAACTGCAGATCATCTTCCGAAAGCTCTGAATTGCGTGAGAGAATATCGGAAAGTCTGTCATCAATGCCGAATTCCTGGCTTTCGGCAATAAGCTTCATCATTTTTTTATCAAATTTCTTTTTCATAATCAAATTCTCCTGTCTGTAACGGTTTTGTCAGGGGCGGGCGGACCCGCCCCTGAAAGTGTTTTTTACAGTTAATTCATGTGGTAGCGATTGGGAGCTCCGGTTTCGGAAAGAATCTCGTTAGCAATGCCGAGCGCCGCGCCGGCTGCTATTCTCGATTTGTTATATGCCGCGTCGCCTGCGTTAAGTAAACCCACCGCAATTGAAGCCGCCGTAGCAGCGGTTGCTATGCCTATCATTCTGCCGAGAGAGCCGCCGCTGACTGCCTCAAGGGCATTTTCGTCGAGCTCGCCTGTTTCGTGCATGTAGTCAAAGCTCGCCTTTGCGTTCTCTTCGGAAATCTCGATGCCCTCAGCCTTGTAAAGGTCGATGATTGCCGCCGGAGACTCTGCATTTTTGAATTTCTCGACAAATTCGGGAGTCTGCATTAAAGAATCGATTTTTTCTTTTGTTGACTTTGTTTTTCCTCCTTGTTTTCGGAATGCTCAGGCATTCCTGTTTATTAATACACGCAAAAAACAAAACCGTTACACTTTTTTGCGAATTTTCCGAAAAATTTTTCAGGAAATCTGTCGACTTGCAAGCTGGTAAAAAATCCCTTCCTTTTTCATCAGCTCGTCATAGGTGCCTTCTTCGGCAATACTGCCTTTATCCATAACAATAATCCTGTTGCAGTTGATTATGGTGCTGAGCCTGTGGGCAATCACTATTTTTGTGGCGTTCATTTTATCGAGAGTACCGCTCACCATGCTCTGTGTGATATTGTCAAGAGCGCTTGTCGCCTCATCAAAGAGCAGAATCCTCGGTGACGATATTATCGCTCTTGCAATAAGAATTCTCTGCTGCTGTCCTCCTGAAATAGTGCTGCTGTCCTCATTGAGCATGGTATACAGCCCCATCGGCATCTTATCAATATCGTTTTTGAGCCCGACCGCCTCAACCACTCTGTTGACATCATCGGCGGAAGCGCCCGGTGAAGTTATGGTAATATTATCAAAGATACTGCCGGAAATAAGCTTGCCGTTCTGGAGAACAACACCCATCTTTTTGCGAAGCTCTCTCTTGTCTATTTTTTCAATATCCTTGTTGTCATAATAAATCTTTCCGGCCGTCGGCTTCTCAAAACCGAGAAGCAGTTTCATCAAAGTGGATTTTCCCGAACCGGAAGTACCGACGATTCCGAGATACTCTCCGGGTCTGATATTCAGAGTGATATTATTCAGAACATTCGGCTCCTCTTTTGAGTAAGCGAATGAAACATTGTTGATTTCGACGGCTCCCGAAATATCACCGGGCAGCTCACAGCCCTCGTCATATTCGGGCTCTTCAGCCATTATCGGCTCAAAACGTTTAAACAGCGGTTTGATTGCCCTCAGAGAGACAAAGCTCTTCACCGCATCAAGCGCATATGCCTCAAATGTGCCGAAAAGAGTCATAAAAGCCATAAAATCACCGACCTGAATTGCGATGGGATTCATTTTTTCATTTGTCTTTACAACCATAAAATAAAATACAACCGTAAAGACCGTGCCCGCCGCGGAAGCGATTGCTCCGTTTATAAGAGCGATTCTGCCGGTTGAGGCGTTCTTTTCTCTGAGCTTGATATACGGCTTGATATACTCGTAGAGCGCCCTGTCTTCAACACCCGCTATTCTTATCTTGGAAATTCCGTTAAGAAACTGAAACAGCTTGGAACTTATTTCGCCGTCAAGCTTTGCCGATTCCTCGGAATATCTTATCGAAATCTTGTTTATGAAATAATAAATCACGGCATAAATAACTATCATCAGCAGACCGATAAGAGACATATCAGGTGAAAAGCTCAGCATCCGCACAAAAAAGACGGTCATAAATATAAATGAAATTCCGCCCGTTATAATGACATTCACCACGGTTGAAATAATGCCGTTTATGCTCATCACGCGTTTTGTAAGATCGGCTGATTCATATTGACGGAAGAAACTCTCGGGCATATTGAACACTCTGTCAAACACAGCGTTGCTCATGTCATATGTAATTTTGCTGGTAATCCTGAAATTACAGAGGTTCTTGACAACCGAAATCATGGTGTTGGCTATCATAAACACAGCCAGAAGCGTTAAAATTTCAAACAGGAAGCCGATATCTCCCTGAGGGATATATTTATCAAAAAGATTCTTATTTATCTGAGGGGTTATAAGCCCGATTACAGCCGTAATAACCACCCAGATAATAAACGACACGAGGTCATATTTTGAAATGCTTTCTTTGCTGAATCTGAAAATATCCTTTTTTGTCAGCTTTTCATGGGGCAGCGGTCTGTAAATCATGTACGCTTCCGGCGAGATTCCCGCGGCTATCTTTTCCGTCAGGGGAACAGCCGTCTTAAGCTCCGTATCATAGAGATAATAGGAATTGGCGCCTGAAAGCTTGATTTTATGAGGAAGACAGGCGAGCGGCTTTCCGCTTTCGGTAAAAACGACAAACGCTCCGCTGTCATTTTTTTCCCAGCCCGGAGAAAGAACAATCTTCCTGTAAGAAAAATATGATATTCGCGCAATATCGGAAATATCAAATTTCTCTCCGCACGCCTCTTTCATTTTATCATAAGGGGCAACGGGCACGGATTCCTTTTCGCAGATAATACTGACGCAGTCATAAAGACCATTACCGGTAAGGTCGGTATCAAAGTTAATTTTTTTCTTTTTGAAGGAATGCAGTATCGACTCAAAAGTGTCGGTGTATGTGGTGCTCTTGAGATTGCGGTTTCTTCTGATAAGAATATCCTCTTTGAGAATATTGGCTTTATACTGCTCAATGAGACCGGAATTGTAACCCTCTTCACTGTAATTTGAAAGATGGATTTTTTCCGAAAACTTATCTCTGAGTCTCTTTGTTGAACCGAATTCAATTATCTCAACAGCAGTGTCTTCAAAAGCGGAAAGACAAAACTTCCACTCTACGGAATCTATATCTCTGCAGCGGAAGGAAGGGATAATCTCTCCCTCACCCGCCTCGCAGATAAATGATTTTCTTCCGGTTCCCCACTGTTTCTCGGGAACTATGAAAACAAGAACGGTGCCGGAAATGACTCTGTAAGCGTCGGAGTCATTTTCGCTGTAATAGTAACTGCTTCCGCTCAGGGAAACAACTCTGTTTTCTTCTGCCATTTTTTCACCCTTAAATATTCTTCATAAACTCTCTGTACATTCCCTCGGAAGAGGAGAGCTCATCATGAGTTCCGCGCTGAACTATTCTTCCGTCCTGCATTACAACAATCTGGTCGCAGTCTCTTATTGCGCTGAGACGGTGAGCCACAATCACACATGTACAGCCGCGCCTTTTGATATTGTCGAGTATCTGCTTTTCGGTTATCGGGTCGAGAGCACTGGTAGCCTCGTCCATTATCAATACCGTCGGGTTTGTCACAAGCGCGCGGGCAATCTCAAGTCTCTGCCGCTGCCCTCCCGAAAGATTCGACGCTCCCTCCGTAAGCAGGAAATCGTAACCGCCGGGCTTCTGTGAAATAAAATCGTGAATGCAGGCGTCCTTTGCCGCCTCAATTATATCGGATTCAAAAATATTTGTATTCCACATGGTCAGATTGTCTCTGACAGAGCCGGAGAACAGAGTTATCTGCTGGCTGACTGTGGAAACACTCGCGCTGATAACCTCGCCGGAGATTTGGTCCGCCGGCATCTCGTCGAGCAGGAGTTCGCCTTCCCACGGCTTATATAATCCGCTTACTATTTTGGAAACGGTGGATTTTCCGCATCCGGAAGGGCCTACAAACGCGATGGATGAGCCGCAGGGCAGTTTAAAGCCGAAATTGCTGACTATGGGCGGCTTGAGAGGGCTGTACCCGAAAGAGACGTTTCTGAGTTCAACCATTCCTTCAAGTTTTTTGGCGGCTGTACTGCGCGCATCCGGTTTTTCAAACCTGTCATCCTGCTTGTATTTTTCAATATCTTCAACTCTTCTGATGTCGGCTTTTGTCGTCTGGATTTTATTTACAAAGCCGACCAGCCCGCCAACGGGATTCGAAAACGAGGCGTAGAGCGAGGTGAAAGCAACAAGTCGGCCTATTGTCATTTCACTTTTTATAACGAATATACCGCCGAGCAACAGAATAATCACATTTGCAAGCATATCAACCGCGCCGGGTATGGCATTGATTATGCTCTGGCTTTTATTAAGATGCTGCTCCGTTGTTATTGATTTGGCGTTATATCCGAGTATCTTGCCTATATATTCGGTTTCGGCGCCGGACGCCTTTATGGAATCGGTGATATTAAGCCCCGAATTCAGAGCGCCGACAAGCCCGCACGAATCCTGCTGATACTTGATTGACGAATTGGCAATAATATTTGATGTGACTTTTATTATAACAAGATTAACGGCAACGGCGGTTATTGCAACAAGAGTCAGCTCCCATCTGTAAATAAAGAGAAGAACCAGATAAAAAACTGCAACGAGAATATTGAGAACGGTTTCGGCAAGGTCTCCCGAAAGGAAATCGCTGACCTGCGCATTGTTTGTGACTCTGCCGCAAAGATCTCCGGCGTTTCTCTGGTCAAAGAAGCTGATGGGAAGCCTGAACATCTTGAAGAGAAAATCTCTCGCCGAGAGCAGAACCATCTTTTTCTGAAGCTTTACAAGCACAACGCCTCTGTAAAAAGAAAGAATTATCTGCACGGCGGCTGTCACAGCCACAAAAACAATTATCATTGTCAGTTTGTCTGTTTGCCCTTTCATAAGCACCTCATCAGTAAAGATCTGAGAGAGCACCGGAGTTATCAGACCCGGAAAGACAAGAAGCAAACCGACAAAAACAAGCTTGAGCATAACACTTCGCTGACTGATATTGGTTTTTATATAATTGAAAATACCTTCTTTGCTTTTTTCTTTGACAAACGATTCATTGGGCCTGAATGTCAGGACAACTCCGGTGAAAGCGTCATCGAGCTCTTCAAATGTGATTTTACGCCTTCCGAGAGCGGGGTCGTTGATATATACTTTATTGCCCGAAAAGCCTTCCAGAACAACAAAGTGATTGAAATTCCAGTGAATGATGCAGGGCATCTCCAGGCTTCTGAGATCCTCCGGCTCCTTGCGGAAGCCCTTGCAGTCGACGCCGAATTTTCTCGCCGCCTTTAGGATGTTGGCGGCGTTGCAGCCGTCTCTCGAGACACCGGTTTCAACTCTCATCTGCTCAAGGGAGACATTCCTGCCGAAATACGCGAGCACCATTGCAAGAGAAGCCGCTCCGCACTCGGTGAATTCCATCTGGAACACGGTGGGGGTTTTGGCAAGATTGCTCATTATTTATTTAACCCCCCGAACACTTTATCTATCGGTTTTATTTTTTCGCTTATAAGATTCGCTTTGATTAAAGTCCCGGGCTCGAGTCCGGTTCCTGCGGGTAATTCACATAATACAGCCGTATATGTAGAATTCCAATACGGTCCCGATTCAAGCACAGAGCCGGTTTCTAAATCCGCTAAGCTTTTCAAATCTTTAATACTGACATCGAAAGATTGACCGGAACCGCTGTAAGGCAATATTTTAACAGCCTTACCCGTTTCAAAATTTGACGCAGCCGTCATAGGCACATAGCAAATTACTGCGCGCATTTCACCGTTATAATTAGACTGATCAGAGAAAATGCTCTTAGCATTTTCGTAAGATACAACTATTCCATCTGTCTGAACAGTCTCCGGAATTGTGCCCAAAAAGCCCCATATAATCACCGCGGCAAAGATAAGTGCCACTCCGGCAAGAGCAAGCCAAGACATAGGCGAAGAAACGGTGATAGCCCGGTCAAGCTGTTCGGGGTTTGAAATTTTTTCAAGTGATGATTTTCTGTAAAGGTTTGCCATCTTTATATCTCCCACTCTATATTATGATCGTCAAAATAACTTCTCATCTTTATCAGCGCCCTTGACAGCTGGACCCTGACATTGCCGTCGGTCATACCCATTTCAATCGCTATCTCTTTTGAGGTCCTGTTATTGAAA
>JAEEGL016671952.1_pt1 | contig 12874 bp, 12 predicted proteins | sample 9134231 | NCBI WGS metagenome assembly JAEEGL01 (sample SAMN16246548, study PRJNA631951) | gut metagenome | biome: gut microbiome; feature: rumen; material: fiber-attached | host: Bos | place: Iran: Karaj | collected 2018-10
ACGGATCGTTCGAACAGTATGTTCCGTGGTTCACGGGCTTCGGCGGACACTGGGTGGATAAAGTCAACAAAAAAGTAATGCTTTCATCTGATGAAAAGGTTCTCGAAGGACTTTCGGAGATCGTTGCTCTCATACAGCAGGGATATCTGATGGTCCCCGGACTCACGGGTGAAGTCGGAGCGAAATTCGCCAATATTTCATCACCCGCAAACTTCGCTTTCCAGATGGGAACATACATCAACAGGATCACATACAAACAGGCATATGACGAGCTCGGACTCAAGATGAACGTTACATGTATCCCCAAAATGCCCACAAGAGTTATCTACGGCGGATGTACAGGTTTCTTCGTATACAGTAAAACAAAGAACCCTGACGCAGCTGCGACATTCGCTCTTTACCTCCTGAAAGACGACGGACAGAGAGCGTTCAACAGCTCATACGGCGGCGGCGTACCTACGACAAAGGCGTGCTATAACGATGATTACTGGAGATTCCCCTTCTCAGAGGAAGAATTCAACTACGACGCGTTCATCTGCTATCCTGAGGCATTCGTAGGCAACTGGCCAAACGTTTACGTTCCTTCAGAAGTTTCAACGCCTCTGTACGAATTCGCTTCAAAATGGCTCACAAACCACTTCAGCAACAGAGTCGACTATAAAGACACCATCAGAGAGACAGAGAAGAAGTGCAACGAACTCTGGGCAAAACTGTACAACGAAGGCAACGCCTGATAATGTATCAGAGGAAAAATAACGTTGCGCGCACCATTTTAACAGTTTGAACGAAACACCGCCCCGCGGACCGAATTCCGTGGGGCGGTCGCTTTTTTTGCCTGTTGCCAACAGCCGCTTTTGGTGGTAAAATATCATAGAGTCTTTTTTGGATGTAACAGAAGCAGGTTCAATTATTACGAAAGAAGGAAGAACATGAAAAAAGGACAAATACTTGTACTTATAATATTGCTGATCATAATGTCAGTTGTCATATGGATAGGAGCGTGTCACCGCACCAAGGACGATCAGAAAGTGCCCACGGAGACTACTGCAACTCCGGAGGGAAGTGATATCAGCCTTGTGACGCCTACTTTGCCGCCTGAACCGACAGATCCGCCTGTAGCGACTGCGACGCCTACTCCGGAAAAAGCTGAATTCCCGGCGATCAATGCTTCTGACTTCGCTGACCTTTCGACAAAAGCTGTTTCATGGGAAGCGGGCTTTGCCAAGTTCGAAGACGGAACGACGGGCGTCTGGTACGACACTTCGGTAGACAAATATGTGAAAGGCTACGATTATACGTACATAAAGAACGATTCCGACACGGTCAAAGAGATCTATCTCACGTTCAATATAAGCTACGAGAAGGATCCTCTTATTAAAATACTCGACATCCTGAAGGATTACAATACGAAGAACAGCGAAAAGGTTTACGTCACGTTCTTTATTCACTCCGAGTGCCTCGACTGGACTGATCTGATGCGCAGGATAGACAGCGAGGGACACCAGATAGCGATCAGAGCGTTCCCGAGCGGAATGAGCGGTCTGTCTGTCAAGGAGATCGAAACGAAGCTCCTCGCGGTCGAAGCAAAATTCAGGACGATTTTCGGCGAATCAAGAAGGATGTACTATTACAGACCGGGCGATGAATTCAGCACGAGAGAAATAGCTGTCGCGAACGCTCTCGGATACAAGGTCGTGTTCCACTGCTTCAAATATCAGGACTGGGATAAGTCGAGGTACAACGCAGACGGTTCAAACGGCAAACTGAATGCTATGTTATCCGTTCTGGACAACTTCCACGACGGCTCAGTGATACAGCTCACGGTCAGCGAACTGAACAGCGAGATCCTCGGAAAGGTGATCGAGCAGGGACAAAGTCAGGGATTCACATTTGAGAGACTTGACCGGTAATAAGATCGCAAGATCAAAACAAAGGCGCTCTTTTGCAGCGCCTTTATTTTACTGATAAAGGGCAAAAAGGAACAGAAAGAAAAGAGAGATCGGGACTGAAATGGCAAAAAAGCGCGTTGAAAAGATCGGAATATTAGGCGGAACGTTCGATCCGATACATAACGGACATCTGAAATACGCAAAAGAAGCTGCGGACAGATACGGACTCGACAGAGTGTTTTTTATACCCACGGGCAACCCTCCTCACAAGGTCACATACCTGGTGACGGCGGCGAAGAGAAGGCTTGCGATGGTCAAAGCCGCGACTGAGTGCGACAGCCGTTTTGAGACGAAATCGTATGAAGTCGACAGAGAAGGTGAAACGTATACCGTCGAAACGCTCAGGGAAATAAAAAAAGACTACCCGGACGCGGAACTCTACTATTTGATCGGGACAGACGTTCTGATGAATCTGATCAACTGGAAGGAGAGTGCCGAAGTGTTCAAAATGACATCTTTCATTTGCGCCAGCAGGGATTCCGACTTCGGCAAAGAACACGAGGACATGCTTAAAACGCTAAGATCTGCCGGCTGCCGCATCGAAATGATGGATTTCGAGCCTCTTGAGATATCTTCTACGCAGATAAGGGAGATGTTCAGGGATACTGACGAGGCGAAAAAATATCTTCCGGAAAAAGTTTTCAAGATGATCAAGAAGGATAAGATATACGGGAGGAATGTTTTCCCTTTGAGCGACGACGATATACAGCGGGACCTTCGCGACTTTCTTAAAAAGGACAGATACGAGCACAGCATCAGAGTTATGGAAGAAGCTGTGAGGATCGCAAAGATAGTCGGAGCGGATGAAGCGAAATGCAGGACCGCCGGCCTTGTCCACGACTGCGGTAAAAACCTGTGCGCAGAGCAGCTCAAATGGCTCGGTTTTACCGGAGAACCTACGGAAGAGGAGCTTAATGACGGATACAACAGGAGGCTGCTGCACGCGCGGACAGGCGTAATAATCGCAAGAGAAAGATACGGAATAGAGGATCCCGAAATACTCGGAGCGATCAGGCATCATATAACGGGAAGTCCCGGGATGGACATCGTGTCATGCGTGATATTCCTGGCGGATTATACCGAAAAAGGCAGAGAAGGGGAAAAATTCGACAGAGCGAGAAGGCTGCTCGAAGAGGAAGGCATATACAGCGCGATGCTCTGCGAATGCGAGGAGACGATCAAATTCGTTCTGCAAAAAGGCGAGAGGCTCGATGTCGAAACGATCCGCACGAGAAACTGGCTGATCACCGAAATAGAGCGCGAAAAGGCAGCAAAGGCGAAAAGTAATTGATAATAAGAGTAAAACAAGTATATAATATTACTGTAGGCGTCAAAAAGGACGTACGGCGCCTCGTAAAATTCAAGGAGGAAGTATGGACTCGAAAGAACTGGCGAAGAAGATCGCTGAAATAATGGAAGACAGAAAAGGCAAGGACGTGCAGATAATAGACACGTCCAAGTCCCTGATAATCACGGACAGCTTTATAATCTGCAACGGTACGTCTACCACGCAGGTGAGAGCGATCGCGGACGAGATCATGTTCAAATTAAAAGAGGAATACGGCATCGAATGTCACCATACGGAAGGATATGAAACGGCGAGCTGGATACTTATCGACTATATCGACGTGGTGGCTCACGTGTTTTTACAGGAGGACAGGGAATTTTACAATCTCGAAAGGCTGTATTCAGACGGGATCGTTGAGAGAAAGTAAGACAGACAGGAAAGTAAGCTCGCGAAAATAATAATTTCGCGCAAAGGGAGCAAATTGTAATGCTTTTGGACATCGACAAAATAAAAGTTGTCATTTTTGACTTTGACGGAGTGCTCGCTGACACGGGAGCTGATATTGCCGGAGCGATAAAGGCTACTCAGGAGCATTTCGGGTTAGAACCCTGGGATCAGAAAAAGATACTCTCTTTCGTAGGTCACGGGGCAAAGAATCTGGTCGACAACACTCTCGCTGAAGCGGGAGAGGAAAGACTGGGAGAGGCTCTGAAATGGTACTGCGATTATTATATCGACCATACGACCGTGCACACGAGGCTTTATCCCGGAGTCAGAGAATTTCTCGAACTTTTGAAAGTTAAGAAGATCAGTGCCTGCGTTCTCACAAACAAGCCCGAAAGGCAGACGAGGAAGATCCTCGACGAGCTCGGCGCGATAGATCTGTTCGATATAATAGTAGGACCTGAATCGATAGGAAGATTAAAACCCGATCCGGAAGGCATCAACTACTGCCTCGAAAAACTGGGGCTGGACAAAGAGGAAGCCGTGATGGTCGGAGATTCGTATTCCGATATTTTGACCGGTCAGGCGGCGGGAACGCATACATGCGGAGTGCTTTACGGAATAGGAGACGTCAAAAAGCTGCTCGCGCAAAAGCCCGAAGTCTGCGTCGAAAAAGAACTCGCGGAAATGTTTTCAGACGGCAAAAAATATATAGAAAATATAAAAAAAGACGGCAAGAAGGAGAAAAAAATGATCACAGACATCGAAATCGCTCAAAACTCTAAAATGATGAACATCGCGGAAATTGCGAAAAGTATCGGCATCCCTGAGGACGCGCTCGAATTCTACGGCAAGTACAAGGCGAAGATCTCGAAGGAATTCATCGATTCCGTCAAAGACAAAAAGGACGGCAAGCTTGTCCTCGTTACGGCTATCAACCCGACTCCTATGGGAGAGGGTAAAACGACAGTCACCGTCGGTCTGGGCGACGCGATGAACAGGATAGGCAAGAAGACCGTCATCGCTCTCAGAGAGCCCTCGCTCGGTCCGGTCATGGGAGTAAAGGGCGGCGCGACAGGCGGCGGATACGCACAAGTCGTTCCGATGGAAGACATCAATCTGCATTTTACGGGTGACCTGCACGCGATCACAGCTGCAAACAACCTGATCTCCGCTATCATAGACAACCACATATTCCAGGGCAACGCGCTGGATATCGACGTTGGCAGGATCACATGGAAGAGATGCCTCGATATGAACGACAGAGAGCTCAGAAATATAGTCGCAGGCCTCGGCGGAAGAAAACACGGTGTTCCGAGAGAAGACGGATTCATCATCACAGTCGCGACTGAGATAATGGCTGTCCTGTGCCTCTCGAGCGATCTGATGGATTTTAAGAAAAGAGTTTCAGAAATAGTCGTAGCTTACAACAGATCGGGCGAGCCTGTAACATGCGGAGACCTGCACTGCGAAGGCGCTGTCACGCTTCTTATGAAAGACGCTATCAAACCGAATCTGATCCAGACACTCGAACATACGCCTGCGTTTATGCACGGCGGACCTTTCGCGAATATCGCTCACGGCTGCAACAGCGTAATAGCCACAAAGCTCGCTCTTAAAATGGCAGACTACTGCATCACTGAGGCAGGTTTCGGCGCGGATCTCGGAGCAGAAAAATTCCTCGATATAAAATGCAGGAAAGCAGGACTCAAACCGTCTGCAGTCGTCATCGTAGCATCTGTAAGAGCTCTCAAGCATCACGGAAACGGTATTCTGAAGGACGGCCTTGAAAACCTCGGAGGACACATCGAAAACATACACAAATACGGAGTTCCCGCGATCGTCGCGATCAACGTCTTCGCTGACGACACGGAAGAGGAGCTCAACACAGTTGCCGATTACTGCGCATCCAAAGGCTCTCAGGCAGTTAAAACCAGAGTTCACGGCCAGGGCGGCAAAGGCGGCGAGGACCTCGCGAGAGCGCTCGTAAAAATGATCGATGAGAAGAAATCGAACTTCAAACCGCTCTATCCCGATGACATTTCCATCAAGGAAAAGATCGAGACAGTCGCGAAAGAAATATACGGAGCGAAGGGCGTCGTATATTCCGCGAAGGCGAACGAAGACATTGCGGAGATCGAAAAGATGGGCAGATCGGACATCCCCGTATGTATCGCGAAGACGCAATATTCATTCTCCGATAACGCGAAGCTCCTCGGAAGACCGAAGGATTTTAACATCAGCGTTTCAGAGGTAAAACTTTCGGCAGGCGCAGGATTCGCGGTGGTAATGACAGGCTCGATCATCACGATGCCCGGACTTTCCAAAGAACCCGCGGCATTGAAGCTCGATATAGACGAAAAAGGAGTCATAACGGGACTGTTTTAACAAAAACGCTCGGGTGATCCGTGAGAAGGGAGGTGCCGTATGGCTGAAGAGCAGAACGAGAAAAACGAGGCCGTCGAATATGAAAAAGACGCAGAACAAAATGTGATATCGGAGGACGTTATCGCGGTCATCGCGGGAGTCGCAGCCACGGAGGTCGAAGGGGTCGCGGACATGAGCGCCGGATTCGCCGGAAGCATCGTCGAAGCTCTCGGACGGAAGAATCCATCAAAAGGAGTCAAAGTAAAAGTCGAAGGCACCGAAGCAGAACTCGATATGTACATAATAGTCAAATACGGCTACAGGATCCCGGAGGTTGCCTGGAACGTTCAGGAGAAGGTAAAAGAGACAGTCGAATCGCTCGCCAGCGTATTCGTAACGGCGGTCAACATACATGTCCAGGGAGTTGACTTCTCCGAATACAAGGAGAAAGAAAACGAAAGCGAAAACGGCGGCGAGGAAAAAAAGGAATTGCAAGAAGAAAAAGCGGAAGGAGGACAAGAAGAATGAAACTCTTTTTGAGAATAACGGTAATAATATATTCACTGGTTTCGATAGTGGTCTGGGGCGTCATTCTGGTGTCGCCGTTCAGCGACAAAAAGATCATGGCGGACATAATGGACTTCATCAATGTGACATTTTACCAGTCGAACCAGTATGATATCGCGATATTTGTAACGGGGGTGGTTTTCTTCCTCCTGAGCATAGTCATCCTGACGCTGGCGATAAGATCCACAAAGGCGGAGAAATTCATCTGCAAGGATTACGACACGGGATCTGTGAGGATCTCGACGACGGCCGTTGAAAACATCGCGCTCTCGCTCTCAAACAGATTCCAGGGAGTAAAAGAGACAAAGGCAAAGGCGTATTTTACGAAGAACGAAGTGGTCATAAACCTGAAGCTTTCCGTAATGCCCGATGTGCACGTTCCGAATCTTTGCAAGGGTATCCAGGAGAGGATCAAGGAATCTGTCGAACTGTCCATGGACATTCCGGTAAAAGATATCTCGATCAACGTTGAAAATGTTCACACGAGCGACGAGTGAGGTGAAGAAAAATGCTTAGAAAGGTATATAAATTCTACAAAGCTCACATGTGGGCGATAAACGGGGCGGGGATCGGTTTCCTTATCGGGATATCGTTCATCATACTCGGAATACTGAAAACGCTCTTCCTCGCGCTGTGCATATTCATCGGATATTTTATCGGCAGAAAGTTCCAGAAGGATAAAAACTTCCTTAAAAATCTGCTGGACAAGATCATTCCGCCGAGTTCTTACAGGTGAGACAATAATAATTTACGGATACGGGAAAAGATAAAAAATGAGCAGAAGAGATTCGCGTGAAGCGGCATTCAAAGTAATATTTCAGTATGAATTTCGGAAAAAGCCCGCGGAGGAACTCGTAGAGGACTATTTTAACGATATCGAGGACTTCGAAGAGGAGATCAAAAAGGAGAGCGGAAAGCTCGAAAAGGACTACATCCTCGAAGTGGTGAAAGGTACACTGGAGCACCGTGACGAGTTCCTGGCGCTGATAGACAAAACTGTCACAGACTGGAAGCTCGAGAGGGTGTTCAAAGTGGAGATCGCGATATTGACGATGGCGATGTATGAGATGTTTTACAAGGACGACATACCCGTGGGAGTCGCGATAAACGAGGCGGTAGACATAGCTAAAAAATACGGCCGAGAAGAATCGGGCAAGTTCGTAAACGGCGTGCTCGGAACGATCTACCGCGAGAAAACGGGCGGCGAAGAGGTAAAAAGTTGACATCTGTATATAACGTATCAGACATAAATCTGTACATAAAACAGCTGATAAACTGTGACGCAAATCTCACCAATATATGTATTACGGGTGAGATTTCCAATTATACGGTGAAAAACGGCATCGCGTATTTCAAACTGAAGGACCGGAGCAGCGCGATCAGCTGCATAATGTTCAGGGACAGACTGGCCTCGTTGACCTTCGTCCCTCAGGACGGAACGAAGGTGCTTGCCGTCGGAACAGTCGACGTATACGTGCCGTACGGAACGTACAGTTTCAGGATACAGAGAATGGAAGCAGACGGGACCGGCAAGCTGTATGAGGAATTCGAAAAATTAAAAAAGGAACTGTCAGACAGAGGATGGTTCGATCCTGCAAGAAAGAAGCCATTGCCCGTTATGCCCGCGAAAATAGGCGTTGTGACGTCGGAGTCGGGCGCGGTCATAAGAGATATATTGAATATCGCATACAGGAGATTTCCCAAGGTAAAAATAACGGTATTTCCCGTGTCTGTCCAGGGCGTTACAGCTTCTGCAGAGATCGCCGCGCAGCTTGCGAGGATATCGAGGCTCAAGTGCTGCGATGTTGTAATAGTCGCGAGAGGCGGCGGATCGATAGAGGATCTCTGGGCGTTCAACGAACTTAAAACGGCGAAAGCGATATACGAGTGCGAGGTGCCCGTGATATCAGCTGTCGGGCACGAAACAGATTTTACCATAGCGGATTTTGTGGCTGATAAAAGGGCCGCGACGCCTTCCGAGGCCGCAGAGATCGCTGTTCCGGTATATACAGAAGTTATCGCAAAACTCGAAGATTACAAGAGAAGGCTCGTTAAAGGCCCCGTTGAAAATATAAATCTTAAAAAGGCAGAGCTTCAGAGGCTCGCCCAGTCGCCGTGTTTCTCGAAACAGGATGAAAAGATAAAAAATATGCGTTTTTACCTCGATACGAAAGAGGAAAAGATAAAAACAGCGATCGGCAATCTCTCGCAGCTGAAAGGCCAGCAGCTCTCTTCGTTAAAAAGCAGACTGCTTTCTCTCAATCCGCTCGCCGTTCTGGAGAGAGGATACTGTGTGGTAAAAAAGGAAGACGGGAAGGTCGCTGACAGCGTATCGACGCTCAAAGAAGAAGATAAAGTGGAAATAATTTTTTCTGACGGAGACGCGAAAGCGGAGATTTTAAGCGTTGAAAGAAAAGAGAGGGAAGATCAATGACTTACGAAGAATCTGTAAAAAGGATCGAAGAGATCGTAGCCAAAATGGAAAGCGGAAAGATGCCTCTGGACGAGTCGATCAAGTATTTTCAGGAGGGAATGAAACTGCTCGGAGAGTGCAAGGACATGCTCGATAAGTATGAAAAAGCGATAAAAATAGCTACGGGTGAAGTCAACGGAGAACTGGTCGAAGAGGATTTCATCGCAGAGGACAGGACGGCGCAAAATGACTGAAAAATTCGAGAAGCATTTTAAGGAGCTCGTAAAAAAAGTCGAACAATATCTCTCCGCGTCGATAAAAGAGGAAAACAACGCGCAGGGAGAAATATATAAGGCGATGAATTACAGTCTGCTCGCAGGCGGTAAGAGGCTGAGACCGGTGCTCACTCTCGCAACTGCCGAACTTCTTGGGGCCGACTGCGACGAGGTGATGCCTTTTGCGTGCGCTCTCGAGATGATACACACACATTCTCTGATACACGACGATCTGCCTGCGCTGGACAACGACGATCTCAGAAGGGGACGACCGACATGTCACAAGGCGTTCGGAGAGGCAGTCGCTCTGCTCGCGGGTGATGCGCTTCTGAATAAAGCTTTCGAGGTAATGGCTGAAGCGGCAGCAAAAATGAACGATCCCGCAAAAGGCGCGAGGATCATGCAGAAGGTCGGAAACGCATCGGGAACAGAGGGAATGATGGGCGGCCAGGTCGCAGATCTTCGCTGCGAAGGCAAGGACATAACGGAAGATCAATTGAGATATATGTACGCGAAAAAAACGGGAGCTCTTTTAAAGGCGCCGTTTCTGATCGCGATAGAAGCCGCAGGTAAAACGGGAACAGACGAAGAGCGCAAACTGCTCGAATACAGCGAAACTATCGGACTTGCGTTCCAGATAAAAGACGACGTGCTCGATGTCGTCGGAGACGCAAAGCTCCTCGGAAAAGAGCCCGGACGTGACGCCGCGGATGGCAAAACGACATTCGCATCCCTCTACGGAGTGGCCAAATGCGAAAAAATACTCGAGGAAATGACTGTAAAAGCGACATCGATCGCAAAGACGTTCGGTGAAAAAGGAGAGTTTTTACGCGAGATGGCAGAGTATCTGCTCGAAAGGAATTACTGACCTGACGTGAAAAAACGCGCGAAAGAAAAAAACGCCGAAGAGCCGCGTAAAAGATACCTGGAAGACGAAAGCTTCTCGATCGAAAAAATGAGAAGCCTTTCTTTTGACGAGCAAAAAGACCTCTGCGCCGAACTGCGGGAGAGAATAATATCTGTAGTTTTGGAAAACGGCGGACACCTCGCTTCGAATCTCGGAGTCGTTGAACTGACTGTCGGAATGTACAATGTGTTCGATCCGTTTTACGACAGGATAGTATGGGACGTGGGACATCAGACGTATGTTCATAAAATACTTACGGGGAGAAACGGGGAATTCGATACACTGAGAAGAGAAGGAGGACTTTCGGGATTCCCGAAAAGAAGCGAATCGGAGGCAGATGCTTTCAACACGGGGCACAGTTCGACGTCGATATCGGCGGCTGTGGGATTTGCGAGAGCAGCGAAAATAACGGGTGAGAACAGGGCGTCCGTTGCTGTGATAGGAGACGGAGCTTTCACCGGCGGACAGGCGTTCGAGGCGCTGAATGATGCCGCGGGACACGATGACAGGGTGATAATCGTTTTAAACGACAACGGGATGTCGATATCGAAAAACGTCGGCGGCCTTGCGCGCTACCTTGGCAGAATGAGGACGAGAACGACATATATAAAACTGAAAAAAGGCGTCAAAAAAGTCCTTTCCGCGATACCCCGGATCGGCACGAAACTCGTAAAAAAGATCCAAAAGATCAAACTTTCATTCAAATTATTGCTGATACCGGGAGAACTTTTCGAACTTCTGGATTGCGTATATATAGGTCCGATCGACGGACATAACGTACAAGCCGTCACCGAAGCGATGAAAAAGGCATCAAATGTGACAGATAAACCTTGCGTTGTTCATGTTATAACAAAAAAAGGACAAGGCTACAAACCTGCAGAAGACATGCCGGAAAAATTCCACGGAGTAGCGGAAGAAAAGAAAACCGCTCCGGCAAGATCAGAAACAGGTAAAACGACTGACGATGATCAGGAGAAAAAAAGTCCGCAGACACGTGAGCCTTCAAACTCGTATTCCGAAGTTTTCGCCTCAACAGTCTGCGACCTCGCGTCAAAAGATGATAAAGTGGTCGCCGTCTCAGCCGCGATGACGCTCGGAACGAAACTCGAAATGTTCAAAGAAAAGTATCCCGACAGATTCTTCGACGTCGGGATCGCCGAGCAGCATGCCGTGACATTGGCAGCCGGTCTCTCGTTCGGCGGAGTAAAACCGTATCTCGTTCTGTATTCCACATTCGCCCAAAGGGCGTACGACCAGCTGCTGCATGACGCGGCATTGCAGCAGGCGAAGATCATAATCGGTTTTGACCGCGGCGGAGCCGCGGGTCGCGACGGCGAGACCCACCAGGGCATATACGATCTCGCCTACGCGAAAACACTTCCTTCCGGAACAGTTTTCGCGCCTTCCTCCCTCGCCGAGCTTTCGGCCGTCATACGTTTTTCCTACGGAATATTTGAAAACAAAATACCCGCCGGACCTTTTATTATCAGATACCCGGCGAAGAACGATTTTACCGAAAGAGAAGAAGTGGCGAAGATCGAATACGGCAAAGGGGAAGTCATAAAAGACACCGAGAAGAAGGACATTGCGCTGATAGCGATCGGTTCTGTTGTGAACGCGGCCGTGGAGGCCTCTGAAAGGCTCGAGAAGAGCGGCTTTGGCGTTGCGTTGTTAAACGCGCGTTTTGCGAAGCCGATCGATTTAAAGGGCATTAGAGAGCTTGTGAGTGACGCCTCTGTGATCGTCACGGTTGAGGACGGTATCGTCACCGGCGGTTTCGGAGAGACTGTAGTATCTGAGCTTGCGCAGGTCGTTGAAGACGGGAAGAACATTTTAACAGGGAAGAAGATCAGATGCCTGGGATATCCGGACGAGCCTGTGCTGCAGGCGGACATAAAATCCATTTACAAAAAATACGGGCTTGACGCAGACGGCATAGTCAAAGCTGCCGCTGAGCTTTCGGAGCATGCAAAATGAGGATCGACACGGAGCTTGTCAGAAGAGGAATATATGTCAGCAGGACGAGAGCCGCCAGAGCGATATCAGAGGGGCTTGTTTTCGCAGACGGAAAGATCGTGACGAAACCGTCGTTTGACGTGAACGAAAAGACCGTCATCGAGGCGAAGGAAGATCCGGTGCCTTATGTAAGCCGCGGCGCTCTGAAATTAAAAGGAGCCCTGGAGCATTTTAATATCTCGCCGAAGGGGCACATTTGCATCGATATCGGAGCGTCAACGGGAGGCTTTACTCAGATACTTCTGGAAGGCGGGGCGTCGTCAGTAACATGCGTCGACGTGGGTCACGGTCAACTCGCGGAGGAAATAAAAAACGATCTGCGCGTCACGGCGATGGAGGGCTTTGACGCCAGAAAGATCGTCGAAGAGGAAGAGATGAAGGAGCATTTTACTCTCGCATCAATAGATGTTTCGTTTATTTCGCTTGAAAAAATACTTCCTGCCGCGGCTTATGCGCTTAAAAAGGACGGTCTTTGTATATGTCTGATTAAGCCCCAGTTTGAAGCCGGAAGGAAATATTTGAACAAAAAAGGGATAGTTACGTCAGAAAAAGTCAGGCAGGAGGTTCTGGAGAGATTCAGGGCATATGCGTCGATCTTTTTTTACACGGGGGAGATAATCGAATCTCCTATTGAGGGCGGCGACGGCA